>SDBV01000227.1_pt1 | contig 76624 bp, 83 predicted proteins | sample 2277081 | NCBI WGS metagenome assembly SDBV01 (sample SAMN10402039, study PRJNA504765) | marine sediment metagenome | isolation source: marine sediment core GS10_PC15, 223 cmbsf | place: Arctic Ocean: Southern Knipovich Ridge | collected 2010
GGGGACCATCGAGCTTCCCGAGGACGTGAAGATGGTGATGCCCGGGGACAACGTGGAGATGACGGTAGCGTTGATAGACCCGATTGCCATGGAAGAAGGCATGCGTTTCGCGATTCGCGAGGGCGGCCGTACAGTGGGCGCCGGCGTGGTTGCGTCAATCATAGAGTAGGGAGGGCCGGACATGGCCAACAAAATTAGAATCAGGCTGAAGGCCTACGATCACAAACTGCTCGACGCGTCCACGTCCGAAATCGTCGATACAGCGAGGAGGACCGGCGCAAACGTGGCGGGGCCGATTCCGCTGCCCACTCGCATCAATCGATTCACGGTCCTGCGCGGCCCGCACATCGACAAGAAATCCCGTGAGCAGTTCGAGATCAGGACTCACAAGCGTTTGATAGACATTATCGAGCCCACGCAGCAGACGCTCGACGCGCTGATGAAACTGGATCTGAGCGCCGGCGTGGACGTGGAGATCAGAAGCTGAACGCGAAATGGCGGAGATGGTGATGCCAAAGCTGAAGATAAAAAATTTGGAGAACAAAGAGGTCGGCGAGATCGATCTCAGCGAGGCGGTGTTCGGTGCTGAGGTCAAGTACCACCTTCTCCATGAGATCGTACGGATGCAGCGTAACCGTAAGCGTAGCGGAACTGCCTGCACAAAGGAGCGTAACGCCGTGAGCGGCGGAGGGGCAAAGCCCTATCGCCAGAAAGGTACCGGGCGTGCACGCCAGGGTACTCGAAGTGCGCCCAACCATGTCGGCGGCGGAACCGTCTTCGGTCCGGGTCCCCGGTCCTACGATTTCTCGCCTCCCAAGAAGGTTCGGAGGGGCGCCTTGACAAGCGCGCTGTCTCTCTTTGTAAAAGAGGAGAGATTGGTCGTGCTCGAGGATTTCGAGCTTCCCGAGATCAAGACTCGTCGCCTGGCCGAGATTCTCGGAACCCTGGGGATGAACAAGGCCCTGATCGTCGATCTCGATGAGAACCTCACGCTGCGAATGAGCGCCGGGAACCTGGCCAATCATCGCTTCTTGCCGCCCGCCGGACTCAACGTTTACGACATCCTCAAGCATGACCAGCTGGTGATCACCAAGCGCGCTGTGATGGATGTTCAGGCGAGGCTCGAGCGACCGGTGCGGTCGAGGAGAGTTGATTCATGAAAACCGCACAAGAGGTGATAATCAGGCCGTTGATCATGACCGAGAAGGGTGAGGTTCTCAAGGAAGAGCAGAACAAGGTCCTTTTCCAGGTCGCCATCAAGGCAAACAAGAAGCAAATCAAGTCGGCCGTGGAGAAATTGTTCAATGTAGGGGTCACCGATGTCAACACCTTGATCGTTCGCGGCAAGGTGGGTCGGATCGGGAAGCGCGCCGGCAAGCGCCCCAACTGGAAGAAGGCGATAGTGACCCTTCGCGATGGCGATACCATCGAGTTCTTCGAGGGAGTCTAGAACCATGGGTATCAAGCAATACAAACCAACCTCCGCAGGACGGCGTTTCATGACATGTTCCGACTTTGCCGAGATCACGCGGGATCGTCCGGAGGAGTCACTTGTCGAGCCGCTCAACAAGCACGGTGGCCGGAACAACGCGGGACGCATCACCGCGAGGCACAGGGGCGGTGGCCACAAGCGCCGTTTCCGCAGGATTGATTTTCGGCGAAACAAGATCGGCGTGCCGGCCAAGGTTTTCGCCATCGAATACGATCCCAACCGCTCGGCGAGGATCGCGTTGCTCAACTACGCGGACGGTGAGAAATCGTACATCCTTGCTCCTGACAGGCTCAAGGTCGGCGATGAGGTTCTTTCGAGTCGTCACGCGGATATCAAGCCAGGTAACGCCTTGCCTCTGAGATTCATTCCATTGGGGACGCTCCTGCACAACATCGAGATCAAGAAGGGGCGTGGCGGGCAGATGGCTCGTTCCGCCGGGACCAGTGCGCAATTGCTCGCCAAGGACGACAAGTACGCGCATGTCAGGCTTCCGTCCAACGAGGTGAGACTGGTGAACGTCGACTGTCGAGCCACGGTGGGGCAGGTTTCCAACGTGGAGCATACGCAGATTCGAATAGGCAAAGCCGGGCGCACCCGCTGGCTGGGTCGCAGACCCAGCGTACGCGGCGTGGCCATGAATCCGGTTGACCACCCGATGGGTGGCGGTGAGGGGCGTTCGTCCGGCGGGCGGCATCCGTGCACGCCCTGGGGCGTACCGACCAAAGGATACAAGACCAGAAAGAACCGCGCGACTGATAAATTCATCGTCAAGCGCCGCGGCAAGAAGAAGTAGGGGATCGCGCTATGACGAGATCGATCAAAAAGGGGCCGTTCATCGATGGGCACCTCCTTCGAAAAATCGAGGATGCCGAGAAGACGGGAAACAAGAAGGTTATCAAGACATGGTCGCGCAGATCGACCATCATTCCCGAGGCTGTGGGTATGACCTTTGCGGTTCACAACGGAAAGAAATTCATTGCCGTGTTTGTCACAGAGAACATGGTTGGGCACAAGTTCGGAGAATTTGCTCCGACAAGGCTGTTCCACGGTCACGCTGGTGATCGGAGGGGCAAGGTCGGGAAAAAGTAAGGAGATCTGCGAAATCGTTCCGTTTTTCCCCAAGAACGTGTTTGACGGGAAAACATGGATGTGCTAAGAACCGCTGTTCTCTGGCACAAGGTCTGGAGACGGGTTAGATTTTGCCAATGATTTCAATGGTTAACGGCTGAGGAAGATATGGAAGCCAAGGCTATCGCACGATTTGTAAAGGTCTCGCCGAGAAAGGCGAGAGTAGTGGCGAATTTGGTCCGCGGCATGGACGTGGGGCAGGCGCTCAAAACATTGACATTCGCCAACCGTTCCGCGGCTATTCCGATCAAGAAAGTCGTGGAGTCCGCAGTGGCGAATGCGCGGCAGGCGGACTCGGCCATTAATGTGGATGCGCTCTTCATCAAGAATCTTCAGGTTGATATGGGATCGACGCGCCACATGCGGCGTTGGAGGCCGAGAGCCATGGGACGGGCAACCAGGATCGTTAGAGGTACGAGCCACATCGCAGTGGTTCTGGACATCCGTTAGGAGGACGTAGTGGGTCAGAAGGTACATCCCTATGGGCTGCGACTGGGCATCATCAAGACTTGGTTGTCCACATGGTACCAAGACAAGAATTATGCCGCGTGGCTCCACGAGGATATCAGGATCCGGAGATTCATCAAGAAGCAACTCATGCATGCCAGCATTGCGGAGATCGAGATCGAGCGCGCGGCCAACAAGTGCAAGATCATCATCCGGTCATCCCGCCCCGGCATCATCATAGGGAAGCGCGGCGCCGGAGTGGAGACTCTTCGTGCCGACGTACAAAAAATCACGTCGAATGAAGTTTTTATAGAGATCATGGAAGTGCGCAAGGCCGAAACCAACGCCCAGCTGGTTGCCGAGAACGTCGCGACGCAACTCGAGCGCCGGGTGGCCTTCCGGCGGGCCATGAAGAAGGCCCTCACCACCGCAATGAAGTTCGGCGCCAAGGGAATCAGGATCGAGTGCGCAGGTCGGCTCGGCGGGGCGGAGATGTCACGGCGCGAGAAATACAAGGCTGGTCGGGTACCGTTGCATACCCTCAGGGCCGACATCGATTACGGTTTCGCCGAGGCGCGTACAACTTACGGCATCATAGGTGTGAAAACTTGGATATTCAAGGGCGAGGTGCTCAAGAAGGCACCGTCACCCAAGTAGGATAGCGATATGCTCAGTCCCAAGAAAGTCAAATATCGCAAGTACCAAAAAGGGCGCATGCGCGGTAAGGCCTATCGCGGCAGCGATATCTCTTTCGGTGACTTTGGTCTCCAGGCGATCGAATGCGGCTGGATAACGGCGCGGCAGATCGAGGCTGCTCGTATGGCGGTGAGCCGGCATGTCAAGCGATCCGGCAAACTCTGGATCCGCATTTTTCCGGATAAGGGACTTACCAGCAAGCCCGCCGAGACGAGGATGGGAAAAGGTAAGGGAAGTCCCGAGGAGTGGGTTGTGGTGATCAAGCCGGGCAAGGTTCTTTACGAGATCTTCGGTGTGGATGAGGTTGTGGCGAGACGAGCGTTCAACCTGGCTGCACAGAAGCTCGGGGTAGCCACCCGGTTCATATGTCGAGGAGGTGCGCTGTGAGAGCAAAGGAACTCAGGGAGCGCAGCGTTGAGGATCTTATCAACCTCCATAATGAGGCGAGGGACAACCTGTTTCAGGCCCGTCTCAAGAACGCTACGCACCAGCTCGACAATACCGGCACGATCAGAATTGCTCGGCGTGAGATCGCCCGGATCAATACCGTTCTTGCCGAGCGATCGGGTGAAGTTGCCGACATATCCGATACCGAAGCACAAGAGGAGTAGACCGTGCCTAGTGAAAGAAAACGAGTAATGACCGGTCGCGTCTACAAGGACAAGATGAACAAATCGGTCGTCGTGGAAGTGCGACGCAGGGTTACCGACGGTCGCTATAAAAAAATTGTGACGCGTCGATCGCGTTTCATGGCGCACGATGAGGAAAACGAATGCAACGTGGGAGACATTGTCGAGATCAAAGAGTCTCGTCCACTGTCCCGTGACAAACGCTGGGTCGTGATGCGCATCATCAGCAAGGCGGTGGAGGTGTAGCCATGATCCAGATGCAGACAACACTGAGCGTGGCGGACAATTCTGGAGCCAGGAAAGTCATGTGCATCAAGGTGCTCGGTGGCTCCAAGCGCAAGTACGCGACTGTCGGTGACGTGATTACGGTGTCTATACGCGAGGCCATGCCCAACTCGAAGGTCAAGAAGGGCGAGATCGCACGGGCTGTTATTGTTCGCACGGCAAAAGAGATCCCTCGCCCGGATGGCTCGTTCATCAGGTTCGACGGAAACTCAGCCGTGCTGGTGACCCAGCAGAACGAGCCGATCGGGACGCGGATTTTCGGACCGGTGGCTCGCGAACTGAGGGCAAAGAAGTTCATGAAGATTATCTCGCTGGCGCCGGAGGTTCTCTAGCAAGCGCGGTGAGAAAGAGAGTTGAAGATGCGGATTAGAAAAGGTGACATGGTGGTGATAACCGCCGGCAAGGACAAGGGCAAGTCCGGCAAGGTCATCAGGGTCGTAAAAGAGAAAGATACTGTCATCGTGGAGCAGGCGAACATGATGAAGAAGCACCAGAAGCCCACGCAGGCCAACCCGACGGGTGGCATCGTGGACATCGAGGCTCCGATTCATGTTTCCAATGTGATGCTTCTCGACGGAAAGACCGGCAAGGGAACGCGGATAAAGGTTATCAAAAGTGATGACGGAACCAAGGTAAGGGTAGCCGTCAAATCCGGAACCGTTTTTGACTAGGAACTGGGAAGATGAGCGATAAAGACATATCCCGCTTGCGGGGCAAATATTCGAACGAAGTTGTTCCCGCGCTCTCCAAGCGCTTCGGGTACAAGAACGTGATGCAGGTTCCCAAGTTGACCAAGATAGTGCTCAACATGGGGCTCGGAGAGGCGATAACGAACGCAAAGATTCTCGACTCCGCGTCCGACGAAATCAATTGCATCACAGGTCAGAAGCCAGTGATCACAAAAGCCAGACGCTCAATCGCCAACTTCAAGTTGCGCGAAGGCATGCCCATCGGTTGTACGGTGACATTGCGGCGGGAGAAGATGTGGGAGTTCCTGGATCGACTGGTTTCCTTCGCGTTGCCCCGAGTGCGCGACTTCAAGGGCGTTTCGAAAAAGGGGTTCGACGGTCGAGGGAACTACTCGCTGGGCATACGAGAGCAGATAATATTTCCGGAAATCGAATACGACAAGATAGAAAAGATCAAGGGATTGAATGCGACCTTCGTGACGTCGGCCGGCACAGACGAAGAGGGCTTCGAGCTTCTGAAGATGCTCGGTATGCCTTTCAGAAAGTAGGAGGAGGCAATCGTGGCAAGGAAATGCTCATTTGCCAAGCTGAACAGGGCGCCGAAGTTCAAGGTTCGGCACCGCAACCGATGTCCGCTCTGCGGTCGGCCGCGCGCCTACTATCGGAAGTTCAACATGTGTCGAATCTGCCTGCGGCAACTGGCGCTCAGAGGTGAGCTGCCAGGCATGATCAAGGCGAGTTGGTGAGGTAAGATGATTGATCCAATTGCAGATCTCCTGACAAGAATTCGCAACGCCGGTATGGCCAAACACACGTCGATGCGAGTTCCCATGTCCAAGATCAAAGCCCGCATTGTGGAGATCCTTCGTGACGAGGGCTTCATAGAGGGATTCTCATTTGACGAGGGCGACGGCATCCACAAGGAGATCATCGTCCATCTTCGTTACATGGGAGACAATGTGCCGGTGATCCACAACATTAAAAAGATAAGCAAGCCAGGACGTCGCGTCTATTGCGCAGCCAAGAAGATCCCGGAGGTCAAATCCGGGCTCGGCGTCGCCATAGTGTCAACGTCCAATGGTGTCATCACCGATCACGATGCTCGTCGCCTCAACGTGGGTGGCGAGGTGCTTTGCGAGATTTGGTAACAGGAAACAAGCGTTCGAGGTGAATGCATGTCCCGGATAGGTAAAAAACCAATAGAAATCCCCAAGGGCGTCACGGTCGACCTGCACGGCGGCGTTTGTTCCGTCAAGGGTCCCAAGGGCACTCTGAAAAGAGATCTTCCTCCTCACGTGAAGGTAAAGGTGGAAGACTCGAAGATCGTAGTGAACCGCGTTTCAAAAGAGCGCAGGTTCGGGGCCTTCCAGGGTTTGGCGCGCGCTCTTTTGGCCAACATGGTTTTCGGAGTTACAACCGGTTTCGAGAAGAAGCTACAGCTGGAGGGTGTTGGTTACAGGGTCAAAAAGCAGGGGGACAATAAGCTGGTTTTCAACCTGGGTTATTCGAACCCGGTCGAGTTCGATCTGCCCAAGGGCATAGAAGTCGATGTCGGTGAAAAAGGGTTGTTGTTCACCATCAAAGGTAGTGACAAGGAGCTTGTCGGGCAGATAGCCGCGACGATCAGGAGCTTCAGGCCCCCCGAACCATACAAGGGCAAGGGGATCCGTTATACCGACGAGAAAATTCGTCGCAAGGCTGGCAAGGCCGGTATCAAATAGAGGTTCTGACTAATGAGGACGAAGTCTGAGATAAGGTCATGGCGCAAGAAGCGGATTCGCAAGAAGATCCGCGGCGACTCCGTGCGGCCGCGGTTATCGGTGTTTCGCAGCGCCAGTCATATTTATGCGCAAATCATCGACGACGATCAGCACAAGACGTTGTTGTCGGTGTCGTCTCTTTCGACTGAGGTGAAAACCGAGGAGACCAAGGGCGGGAAGTCGGAGGTGGCCAAGAAGGTCGGGGTGCTCGTGGCCAGGAAATGCCTGGAGCATGACATTAAGAAGGTCGTTTTTGACAGGAACGGTTTCGTCTATCATGGGCGAATCAAGGCATTGGCTGAAGCGGCACGCGAAGCCGGCCTGGAGTTCTAGGAGTTTTATAGATGGCGCACAACGTGCAACAGAATCTTACCGATGATTTTGAAGATCTCATAGAGAAGGTCGTTCATATCAATCGGGTAGCCAAGGTCGTGAAGGGCGGACGGAGGTTCAACTTCTCCGCGCTTGTGGTAGTCGGCGATGGAAATGGCAAGGTAGGCGTGGGATACGGCAAGGCCAATGAGGTTCCCGAGGCCATTCGCAAGGGAAACGAGAAGGCGCGGGCCGCCATGTTCGACGTAAGCCTGGACAAGGGGACCATCCCGCACGAGAACATGGGGGTCTTCAGCTCCGGCAGGGTCCTCCTCAAGCCGGCCAGCCCCGGCACGGGCGTCATTGCGGGCGGTCCGGTGCGAGCGGTGGTGGAAGCCTGTGGCATTCGCGACGTGTTGACCAAGTGCATCGGTTCCAACACGCCGGTCAATGTGGTTCGTGCAACAATCGATGCGCTGCGTTCTCTGGAGGACACGGCGATGGTTGCCCGTCGTCGCGGGAAACGGGAGGAGGACATTCGCTAACCTTTGCGCCGGCGAGTATCCAGAAGGAAAAGCGATCATGGCGATCTCAAAACTAAAGATCACGCAGACTCGCAGCCTGATCGGTCAGTGCAAGCGCAACCGGGCCGTTCTCAAGGGTCTGGGTCTGTTCAGGATTGGAAAGAGCGTAGTTGTTACGAACACGCCGACTTATCGGGGGATGATCAAGAAGGTCATGCACCTGGTGCGAGTAGAGGAAGCCGATGTCTGATATTTTGAGCAGGCTTTCCCCTCCGGAGGGGTCGAAGAAGAAAATCAAGCGCGTCGGACGCGGTCCCGGCTCGGGTGTGGGGAAGACAAGCGGTCGAGGCATGCAGGGGCAAAAGTCCCGGTCCGGCGGAGGTGTCGCGCGTGGCTTCGAGGGAGGTCAGATGCCTCTCCAAAGGCGGCTGCCCAAGCGTGGATTCAAGAACCCCTTTCGCAAGGAGTGGACCCTTGTAAACGTCGGTAACCTGGATGTTTTCGAGAACGGCGCGGTCGTCGATATCGAAGCGTTGATGGGACGCGGCCTCATCAAGAAAGTCGCGCACGGCGTGAAGATTCTCGGCAAGGGAGATATCAAGAAAAAACTGACTGTTCGCGCTCACGCGATCTCCGCGGGAGCTCTCTCGAAGATCGAAAAGGCAGGCGGAGTATTTGAGGAGATAAAGCTCAAGGTGTGATTGATTGAACGGGGAAACTAACAGGCCAGGAAAAGTTACGTGGTAAGTGGAATAGCAAATATCGGCAAGATACCGGAGTTGAGGAAGCGTATATTCTTCACTCTGACCATGCTCGCGATCTACCGGATCGGCATATTCGTGACCACTCCCGGTGTCGATCGCGAGGTCATGGGCAAGATCGTGCGGCAGGGGTCGGGTTCGTTCCTCGGACTGTTCAATATGTTTTCCGGCGGCGCCTTGGAGCAGCTGTCCATCATGGCGCTCGGGATCATGCCCTACGTGAGCTCTTCCATCATCTTGCAGCTGCTTTCGTCCGTGGTTCCGCGTCTGGCCGAGCTTCGCAAGGAAGGCGAAGCGGGCAGCCGGAAGATAAACCAATACACGCGATATGGGACGGTAATTCTCAGTTTCATACAATCCATGGGAATCTCCACCTATCTGGAGAGCCTGAACAAGACGAGCACGTTCGGTGCGGTGGTTGCCGATCCGGGTTGGGACTTCAGGTTCCTGACAATGGTCACGCTGACCACGGGAACCGCGTTTATCATGTGGCTCGGCGAGCAGATCACCGAGCGAGGAATCGGAAACGGGATCTCGTTGATTATCTTTGCGGGAATCGTCTCGAGGCTTCCCGACGCCGTTTTGCAGACCTTCAGGCAGGCGGGGGTCGGCGAGCTTGCGCCCGTCGACTTGCTGTTCATCGGCGCGGTGCTCCTGGCCGTGATATCGACAATCATCTTTTTCGAACGGGGGCAGCGAAGGATACCGATCCAGCACGCCAAGCGGATGGTGGGCAGGAAGGTCTACGGAGGACACTCCACCTTCCTCCCGTTGAGGGTCAATCAGGCTGGCGTTATTCCACCCATCTTCGCGTCCACGCTCCTGATGTTTCCGACCACCATCGCCAACTTCACCGGTCTGGAATGGCTCACGGGCCTCTTTGTGTTCGGTACATGGTCGTACAATACCATCTATGCGATCCTCTGCATTTTCTTCTGCTATTTCTACACGGCCATCACCTTCCAGCCGACGGACGTGGCGGACAACCTCAAGAAGCAGGGCGCGTTCATTCCCGGCATACGTCCCGGCAAGAGGACCGCCGAGTACATCGACAAGGTATTGAATCGCATCACGTTTGGTGGGGCGATGTATGTGGCGGCGGTATGCGTGTTGCCGTCTTTCCTGATAACGAAGTTTCATGTTCCGTTTTATTTAGGCGGCACCGGGCTCATGATCGTGGTCGGTGTGGCGCTGGATACCGCGCAGCAAATTGAATCGCACCTGATCACCCGTCACTACGATGGTTTCACGGGGCCCAAGGGAACCCGTATTCGTGGCAGAAGGTCAAAGGCGTAGAGAATGAACTTGATTTTACTTGGACCTCCCGGCGCAGGAAAAGGGACGCAGGCAAAGAAATTGGTGATTTTCACCTCGATGCCGCAGATCTCAACTGGAGATATGCTTCGCGCGGGAGTGGCCGCGGGCACCGATCTCGGCAAGCAGGCCAAGGAGTATATGGACGCCGGCCGGCTCGTGCCGGATGAAGTGGTCATCGGGCTCGTGGAGGAGCGACTGGCGCAGGCCGATTGCAAAGAGGGCTTCATGCTGGACGGTTTTCCAAGGACGGTGCACCAGGCCGAGATCCTCGAGAAGATGCTCGACGGCATGGGTCGCAAGATCGATAATGTCCTGCTGCTGGACGTGGATGACGAGGAACTCGTGAACAGGATCACCGGCCGAAGAACCTGCGGGGAGTGCGGCGCGATCTACCACATGATCTTCTCGCCTCCGCCTGGTGATGATACATGTTCCTGCGGATCGATCGGACTCGTTGCGCGGGCCGACGACAACGAGGTCACTGTGCGAGAGCGCCTCGCGGCGTATCATGATCAGACGGCGCCCCTTATTGATTTCTACGGGAATCGCGGCGTGCTCCGGAAGGTCAGCGGCACCGGCAAGAAGGCTGACGAGGTGTTCGAGCTGACAAAAAAGGTACTGGGTCTCGATTAGGAAAGACTTGGAAAGGTTACGGGAAGTCATGAAGGTTAGACCATCGGTAAAAAAAATCTGCGACAAGTGCAAGATCGTTCGTCGTCGAGGTGTAGTAAGAGTGATTTGCGAAAACCCCCGTCACAAGCAACGACAGGGTTAGGAGGATATCGTGGCACGTATTGCCGGCGTGGATCTGCCGCGCAGGAAGCACATTCAAATCGCGTTGACCTATATTTACGGTATCGGTCGGTCTTCGGCTCGCAAGATCTGCGAGAAAGTAAAAGTTGAACCGACCCGTAAGGCAGAGGAGCTCACGGATGCAGAGGTGAAGAACATTCGAGACCTCATCAACGATGAGTACCATGTCGAGGGCGATCTCCGTCGCGAGATTTCCATGAACATCAAGCGGCTCATGGATCTCGGTTGTTATCGAGGATTGAGACATCGCCGGGGGTTGCCCTGTCGAGGTCAGCGGACGCACACAAATGCAAGGACCCGCAAGGGACCGCGCCGTGGAGCGACGGTAAAGAAGAAGAGCTAGGCGGGAGATAATGGCAAAGGCAACCAGAAGCGGAAAAAAGAAGGTCAAGAAGAACGTCCCCTCCGGTGTGGTGCACATCAAATCGACGTTCAACAACACGACCATCAACGTCACCGATCTTTCGGGGAACACCATTTCGTGGTCGACCGCGGGGACACAGGGCTTCAAGGGCTCTCGGAAGAGCACCCCGTTTGCGGCGCAGCTCGCCGCCGAGGATGCGGCAAAGAAGGCCATGGATCACGGGATGAGGCAGGTCGTGGTTCTGGTGAAGGGTCCAGGCGCCGGAAGGGAATCCGCCCTACGCGCGATCCAATCGTCGGGACTGAAAATATCTGTCATCAGAGACGTTACCCCTATTCCGCACAACGGCTGCAGGCCGTCCAAGCGGCGTAGGGTTTGACCTGGAACTTTGGAGGAGTAAGACGTGGCAAGGAATACCGGCCCTGTTTGCAAGCGATGCAGACGCGAGGGAATCAAGCTTTTTCTGAAAGGGGAGCGCTGTTTTTCGGACAAGTGCTCTTTCGATAGGCGGCCTTATGCGCCCGGCCAGCACGGCCAGCGGCGTGGCAAGGCGACCGAGTATGCCAGGCATCTGCGAGAGAAACAGAAAGCTCGCAGGATCTATGGTGTTCTCGAGAAGCAGTTCTCGAACTACTTCAAGAAGGCCGATCGCGCCAAGGGAGTGACCGGAGACAACCTGATTCACTTGCTTGAAAAGCGCATCGACAACGTCGTTTATCGCATGGGGTTTGCCAATACGCGTCGCGCCGGGCGACAGCTGGTGCGACATAATCACATCCTGGTAAACGGCAAGCGCGTGAATATCCCTTCTTATCTTGTGAAGGCCGGTGACGAGATCACCATCAGGGAACGTTCACAGAAGATAGCGAGCATCCTGGAGTCTCTCGAGGCAAGGCAACGACAGGGTTGGGACGGCTGGCTTGAGATTGATCCCAAGGGTTTTAAGGGCGTGTTCAAGGAGGTTCCGGACGTTCAGGATCTCCAGCTTCCCATTGAACCGCAGTTGATCGTCGAGTTCTACTCGAGATAAGGAAAGAGGAGACCGGTATGTATAGACGCAACTGGCGTGAACTGATTCGCCCTCGTGCGTTGGTAGCGGATCAGGACAGTTTGACTGACAGCTATGGTCGCTTCAGCTGTGAACCGCTGGAGAGAGGGTACAGCATTACGCTTGGCAATTCCCTTCGGCGAGTCCTTCTCTCATCCTTGCAGGGAGCGGCTATTGTTTCAGTGAAGTTCGATGACGTGTCGCACGAGTTTACCTCGGTCCCCGACGTGGTCGAGGACGTCGCAGAAATCGTTCTGAACCTCAAGGAGATCATCCTGAAGTTGCACGAGCCAAAGGAGGTCTCCCTGCGTCTCGACGTGGAAGGGCCGGCGGCGATCAAGGCGGGTGATATCCAGGGGAGCAATATGGTGGATATTCTTAACCCCGATCACCATATTGCGACGGTGAACGATGGTGGCCGGCTGGCCTGTGATATCAAGGTCGGTCCGGGGCGAGGATACATCCCCACCGAGCGCCGCGTGGTCCCCGAGGATTTTGAGCAGGAGATTGGTTGGGTGCAACTCGACGCTCTCTACTCGCCGGTGCGCAAGGTCAACTACGCCGTCACCAACGCCCGCGTGGGCCAGATCACCGACTATGACAAGCTCACCATCGAGGTGTGGACCAACGGGACCGTGAATCCGGAGGATGCCATTGCCTATGCGGCAAAGATTCTCAAGGAGCACTTGAATATATTTATCAATTTCGAAGAAGAGGACGAGAGCCTCGTCGAGGGATTGGAGGAGCCCGAGCATCAGGTCAATGAGAATCTTTTCAGACCGGTGGAAGAACTCGAGCTCTCGGTGCGTTCCGCGAACTGTCTGCAAAACGCAGGCATCAAGCTTATCGGAGAGCTGGTCTTGAGAACCGAGGGCGAGATGCTCAAAACGAAGAATTTCGGTCGAAAGTCCCTCAAGGAGATCAGGGATATTCTAACGGAGATGGATCTCCAGCTTGGGATGAAGATCGACAAATGGGACCAACTGATCAATCGCTGGAAGAAGCGGCAGGGGTCATGAGGATACGATGAGGCATCGCAAGTCTGGAAGAAGATTGGGTCGTAACTCGAGCCACAGGCGGGCAATGTTCCGCAACATGGCGGCTGCGCTTATCGTGCACGAGAAGATAGATACGACACACGCAAAGGCCATGGAGCTCAGGGGGATCGTTGAGCGCCTGATCACCAAGGCCGCCAAGGCCGGGGACGCCGTCGGCAAGCCCCTGGATTCTCTGAGCGTGGATGAGAGGGCGAGACAGGTTCACCTGCGCAGGATAGCCAACAAATTCCTGCCGCAGGTCTACGATGACGGTAAAGGCGAGTTTGTGGATATCATTCACAAGCTGTTCTTCGTGCTCGGTCCGCGGTTCAAGGATCGCCCCGGAGGCTACACCCGCGTAACAAAGATCGGCACCCGGCGCGGAGACGCGGCCCCCCTCGCTCGTATTGAGTTTGTTTCGTAGAGAGATTCGGTCTCTCTCTTCTTTTTTCCTACACCCCCCCGATATTTCAGTTCCGCGAGGCTCGCGAAGCCGTCCGGGGAATCCCCAACCGGTCTTACAAGGCTTGTCCAGGCGTCTTTTCGGGTACGAATTCATTCTGCGAGGCTGGCGGACGCCCCTTCGCGACGGTGAGACATTCGATCCTGGATAGGGAACGGGGGTTTGCGGCGAAAAGTCGGTCTCGCGATGCTCGCGAAGTCGTCTGGGGAATCCCCAATCGGTATCACAAGGGTCGCGGACGCCTCTTCGCGACTCGGATCCCTTCGATCCAGGCTTGCGGACGCCTCTTCGCGACGGGGAGACCTTCTATCATTGGTCGGGAACGCGTGTCGGCGGCGAAAAGCCGTGCTCGCAATGCTCGTTAAACGGGTTGGGGAATCCCCATGGGCGTTGAAACAACCTGCGCGGCCAATTGGAGGCTCATTCCGGCTCGACCGGAGCCAGATCGGCGGCGCCTTCGCTCTCGGCAACCTCGGCGGTCTGGCCCGGACGGCGTGAAGACGGGCGCACGCGGCGGGCCAGCTCCTTCTGGTCCACGAAGCCGAGCATGGCGGCGATCAGGGTCGCGGTGGCGGAGAACGTGCGGTCGTACCCGGCGATAGCGTCGTTCTTGGCTACCAGCGTGGCCTCGGCCTCGCGATTCTCGTCGGCCACGTTCTTGAGGGCTTTTGAGAGATCCGTCCGGGACGCGGTGAGCGGCTCGGTCCACTGGGCCGGGTCCAGGGAAAGGCCGGAACGCCGGGGCGCCGGCGGCGTCGTCGAGGCGACGGCCTCGAGGATGAGCGCGGCCAGTCGCTCCAGCGCCGTCGGATCTCTCGGCGTGGGTCCATCGAAGCCGAGTAGCCGCATGTACTCGCGGCCGTACACCGCAGCGCCCACCTCCCGAAAGTCGGTCATTGACGAATAGGTGTCCGCGGTGGATTCGTCGCGGCGGGCGAGCCCGCCCGGGTCGTCGGCGAGCTCCTTGATGTTCGCGTCGTCGGCGTCGATCATGACCTTGGTGTCCGCAGCGAGCCGTTTTACGAATAAATTGAAAAGGATCCGTATCGCGGGCTCGGCCTCCTCGCCGAAAAGCTTTGCGAACCCGTTGGCGACGAGATCGCCGTGCGTACGCCCGGCTGCCTGAACGCTCTCCGAAGACTTCTGCCGGTCGGTCACCATTTTTGAAACCATCTTGTTTTTCCTTTCTCTTCCCCGGGCGGCCGGGTTCTGATTCGCCGAAAAAGCTATTCTCACGCGGCAGGAGTGTCAAGGTGTTTTGCAACGCAATAAACGGGAACAAGTTTCCACTTACACTTGCATCGCAACCGATTTCATCATGTCTTATTTACGACATTGACTCCATAAACATCGCGATTCTAGAATTGATGGCATGCACGAAGTTTCCGACCGGGCAACGATACCCCGCTCCGATGGGATCGTGTCCACGCTGCTGCTGGTGGATGACGATGAAAAACTCCTCTCCACCATGTCCAAAACCATCAAGTTGTCCGGAAACTATCGAGTGGAGACCGCGTCGTGCTGCAAGCAGGCGCTCGAAAAGCTTTCGAGCAAACCCGATCTGTCGCTGGTGGACATCAATCTCGGGGGTGATGAGCCCAGCGGCGTCGAGTTGGTGAAAATGTTTCGCGCGCGAGGAAACTTGTGCTTCGTCTGCATGTTCACCGGGCTGAACGACGAGCGCACCCTTTTCGACGCGTTGCTCGCCGGCGCCGACCAATACCTGGTCAAGCCCTTGACGGTAGCCGACATGAATCTCGATCGCATGCTCGCTATAGCCCGAGGCGAGATCCGCGTAAACTACGACCTCGACCCGCAATACCACGGTCGCCTGCTCGCGACCCGCAGATTGGGCGACGACGTGATCGAAACCCTCTGCGATCTCCACAACAGCGGCTATCTCGAAGACAAGCTTCTTTCGGCGAAGACCGGCGTCCCCACCGCGACAATAAACAAGAGAATAGAACGAGCCAAGAAGAAGCTCGGTCTGAAAAACAAATCCCAACTCGTCCGCCTCCTCACGGTCCTGTCCGGATACGGCGCGCGCTACCGGACCGCGAGATAGGCAGGCGAGTGAAGATAGGCCCGAATAAACGGGCCGAAAAAAACCCGGTCGGATAAACCGGCCCAACAACCGTCCGCGCGAAAAGCGAAAAACAAAGCGCGCGGGCAGAAGGAGTAGTACAATGAGACTACTGAAGGCATTGTTAATGGCAACGGCAATCATGATGATGAGCCAGGCGGCGACGGCGCAGGGAATGAGTGGGTCGATGCATCCGTACTGGGACGAGGCCGAGACCGTTCCGTATTTCGAGGAGTACGGCGCGGAAGAGGAATCGACGAACATAGTTTCGACCTGTACCCGTTACGAGGTCCCGATCGGCGAGGAGGCAGCATACCTGGAGAGCATAACACCCGTGCCCTGCGATGAAACGTTTGAGGGGTGTATAGAGGAGCGCGAGGACGAGTATGGAGTGCTGGGCAGCACCGGGACCGGACCCCACTACTACAACAACTATAAGCACACCTGCGACCCGGACTTGGGTTTCGGCGCCAACTACGTAAGAATCAGGTCCGGCGACCATAGGAACTCTGGAACTGTCGCGGACATCTGGATGTGCTTCGGCCGGCACATGGAGAACTATACCTATCCCGCCCCGGACTACGACCGCCCGGAAACCCTGTGGTACGACAGCTCGCCGTCCGGCCAGGATGCCGCTTGCTTCAATCTCGGTCAGGGACCGTCAGCCCCGAACACTACCGTTTACTATTACTTCTGTTACCCCGAAGACAACTGGTATTATTTTTTCAGTTGGCTAGAGCCGGACGACTGGAAATTCATCCGGTTCTGGATGCCTTCAACCGACGGCCTGGAGATCGACGAATTGAGTATCTTCCACAATAACCAATTCATCTATGAAGACACAGAAATGGATTACTGGTTTGACAAATACTACAACCGGCAACTCTTCATGGATTGGCGAATCGCGCAGTACAAGCACGATCGCATGGCCGCCATTGTCGGGGAAGACTACATGCTATCGATTCTGGAACTGGCTGCGCAGGACCTGGGTTTCAGCGGCGCCCGCAAGTACAACGGTGACGATGATAGCTGGTGTTCGGAGTTCGCTTTCTACGCAATACAGCAGTCGGAGCAGCTCTCCACTCTGTGTCCCACCGACTTGCCCGCGCCGCTCGACACGGGCGACATGAGCGCAAATCGCATGTACGACTGGTTCGACGCCTGCAACGGCGGCAGCCGCGTGATCGAGGATATATCCGGCGACCCGGACCAGATGGAGTCAGGGTATTACCTTTCCGTGAAAAACCGGGATCACAGTGTGATCTTCGTGGATTGGGTCGGCGCAGTGGGCGGTGACTTCTGGGTCATAGACGGCAACGGCCACTGCGACGTCAACGGTCGCAACGCCGTGTGCTTGTACGACCGTCGTTGGAGTGATGTGGAATCAACCGAAAGCTCCCCGGGAGCAGACGACATAGATTTCGCGGGAAGAACTTATTAGGAGGTGCTTTAGTGCGAGAATTTCGACTAATTGAGATAATGGTTTCGTTAGGGCTTTGCCTAGTTGCGGTTGGCGGAACATCGTGTACGAGTGAGAATACCGGTCGTCTGGACGGTTCAACCGATGTGGACACGGATTCCGACACGGATTCCGACACGGACACCGATATGGATACAGATACCGACACCGACACGGACACCGATACGGATACGGAATCGTATTGGGACTGGCAGGAGTCGGATATCCCGGATGAGATCTATAACGACTACGATGAGTTTCGAATATTGGCGGCGGCCGTGGACGATGTAGTGATTTGTTCCGGCGATGATCAAGGCGGCCTCGCCGAGTTCAACGGCGCATCGTTCAACGTTTCGACTCTGCCTTCGGGAATCGGCGTATTCGGGTGCGAAGGTGTGTGGGGCAACGGCACGGATGTCTGGGCATGGGGGCATGTCGACTACGGTGGCGAATTCCGCGTGTTGCGGCGCGATGGGGCGGCCTGGGTCGAGGAGCCGGTGGAGGGGTTCGAGGACTGCGCCTCGGCGCCCGAGTACTGCCACATCCAGGCGATGTTCGCGGACGGCGCCGGCGCGCCCCGCGCGGTCGGCTGGACCGACGCGGATTGGAACCCGCCAATAGTGGGAGCGCGCGTCGTGTGGGAGCGACAGGTGGCGACTGAGTCGTGGATCGTCGATACGGGCGCCGTCTTTCCCGGTTTCGATACAATGCAATGGATGTGCAATGTCGTCAGCGGCTCCGTTCCGGTGTGGGTCGGCGCCATGGACGCTGTTTCGAAGGTTTTCGAGGTAGGCGCCGGGATAGTCGATCTGGGCTATCCGCAATCGGAGTGGATAAGGTGGTTGGACCGGGACGGCGTGGGCGGGCTCGTCGCGAGCACCGGCTTCGATCTGCTCGGGTACGACGGCGTCGCCTGGAACGTGGAGACGAGCACGACGTGCGACCCCGGCTGGTGGGACACCTGCTGGAACACCGGGGCTTTAGACGCCGACGGGAACGTGTACCTCGCCGGGGGCCGCGGCGGTTTCGGCGATTCCGGGCCGGACCAGTGGCGGCTGCACCGCTGGGACGGTGAGAACCTCGCGGAGATCCTCGAGCCTTGCCCGGGAGAAGACCCGTACTGCGGCATCACGGACGTGACCGTGGTCGGAAACCGCGTCTACGCGGTCGGAAAACGCGAACACACCGGGGTGCTCCTCTGGGCCGATATTCCCTGAAAAAACTTCCCTGAAAAAGCTTCCCTGAAAAAGCCCCTGAAAAAGCCCCTGAAAAAGCCTGTCACCTCTGCAAGGGGCCTTCGCTCTCGGCAACCTCGGCGGTCTGGCCCGGACGGCTTGGATGTTCTCGCCAAACATCCTTCGACGGTGTATAATCAATTCAACGCGTGAGAACTCATACGGAATGGGATTTCAAGGTGGAAAGGATGGGGGAAACGTTTCAAGGACGATAGCCTCTGGAAATGGCAGGAACAATTACATGAGAGTTTGGATTAAATGGCAAGTGGGAGGGACTGACCCCTGGCGATGTCAATAACCAAATGATTTACAGGGACCTTGGAATGGGCTACTGGTTTGACAAATACTATACTCGGAATCTCTTCATGGATTGGCGAATCGCGCAGTACAAACACGATCGCATGGCCGCCATTGTCGGGGAAGACTACATGATATCGATTCTGGAACTGGCGGCGCAGGACCTGGGTTTCAGCGGTGCGCGCAAGTACAGCGGCGACGATGCCGCCTGGTGCTCGGATTTCGCTTTCTACGCAATACAGCAGTCGGAGAGGCTCTCCAGTCTGTGTCCCACCGACTTGCCCACGCCGCTCGACACGGGCGACATCTGGGTAGGTGACATGTACGACTGGTTCGATGCTTGCAACGGAGGCAGCCGCGTGATCGAGGATATATACGACCACGAGGACCTGATGAAGCCGGGATATTACCTTTCCATTGCCGACTGGGGTCACAGTGTGATCTTCGTGGGCTGGGTCGGCGCCGTGGGCGGTGATTTCTACGTCATAGACGGTAACGGCGGGTACACAAATACCGTGGCCTTATACAACATGGGTGCTAATTGGGAACATACAGTGTTGGATAATGTCGATTTCGCGGGAATGACTTATTAGGAGGTACTAAAATGTGGAAATTCAGATTGATGGAGGTAACGATTATACGCAATTGTTTGGTTTGGATTTTGACACTGCTGCTGACGGGTTTCGTTTTCGGTTGCGATGACGACGACGATGACGGCGGCGCCGATACGGACACCGATACCGACAACGACTCTGACACTGACACCGATTCGGACACGGATACGGACACCGATACGGATACGGACACGGCATCATATTGGGACTGGCAGGAGTCGGATATCCCGCAGGCGATCTATGACGATTACGATTGGTTTCAAGTATGGGCTACAGCTGTGGACGATGTGGTGGTCTGTCCCGGCGGTCAGTGGGGCGGCCTCGGTCTCGCCGAGTTCAACGGCGCATCGTTTACCGTGTCGACTCTGCCTGCGGGAATCGGCGAATTCCATTGCGATGGTGTGGGGGGCAACGGCACGGATGTCTGGGCATGGGGGTCCCTCGACTTGCTCGGTAACGAGTTCCGTGTGTTGCGGCGCGATGGGGCGGCCTGGGTCGAGGGTACGGTGGTGGAGGGGTTCGGGGACTGCGCCTCGGCGCCCGAGAGCTGCCGAATCGAGACGATGTTCGCGGACGGCGCCGGCACACCCCGCGCGGTCGGACAGTCCATCACCGATTGGGGGCCGCCTGTGGTGAAAGAGCGCGTCGTGTGGGAGCGACAGGCGGCGACTGAGTCGTGGGTCATCGATACGGGCGTCGTCTTTCCCGATTTCGACACAATGCGAGGATTGTTTTTTGTTCTCGGTGGTTCCGCCACGGTATGGGGCGGCGACATGGATGATGTTTCGATGGTTCTCGAGGTCGACACCGGGATAGTCGATCTGGGCTATCCGCAGTCGGAACGGATCCTTTGGTTGGATCGAAACGGCGTGGGCGGGCTCGTCGCGAGCACCGGCGCCGATCTGCTCCAGTACGACGGCGTCGCGTGGAACTTGGAGACTGGCATACCGTGCGATTCCAGCCCGTACCCGTGGGAGAGGTGCTGGGAAACCGGGGCGGTGGACGCCGACGGGAACGTGTACCTCGCCGGAGGTCGCGGCGGCTACGGCGATTCCGGTTCGGACCAGTGGCGGCTTCACCGATGGGACGGGGAGAACCTCGCGGAGATTCTCGAACCTTGCCCGGGAGAAGACCCGTACTGCGGCATCTCTGACGTGACAGTGGTCGGAAACCGCGTCTACGCGGTCGGAAAACGCGAACACACCGGGGTGCTCCTCTGGGCCGATATTCCCTGAAAAAGCTTCCCTGAAAAAGCCCCTGAAAAAGCCTGTCACCTCTGCAAGGGGTATTGGCCTTTTCAGGGCAACAGCCGTGATTCCTGGTGACCTTGCTTTCGCTTCGGGGGTATACTTCGATTATGAGTGAACACCCCGACATCCCCGCTCGATTTCGCGGTTTCGTCGACCGGAGATGGGACGTCGTACATCGGGAGGATGAACGGAGACAGCGAACCTGGTTGCGGGAACTCAGCATCGAGAACTCCTACACCGAGTTCATGGCGCTGTACGAGTTGTTCGGTCTGTCTTCCCCCGAAGACCTCGTAGATTTGCATCGCGAGGACGCGATCGAGCGAATCGAGATCATCAAGCGGAGGCAGCGGGCGTTTCGCCTCGTGGGTTCTTCGAGGGAAGCGCCATGACTCCGGAGCGGATGCGCAGCCTCGCGGCCCTGATTCGGGAAACCGGGGCGCCGGCGATGGTGATTGGAGGTCTGGCTGTGGCGATACGGGGTCGCCCCAGGATGACCCGTGACGCGGATGTGACCCTGGCAATGGACAGCAGTGAGCTTCCGCGGGTTCTGCTCGCGGCGGAGCGCACCGGCTTCGAGCCGCGTCCCTCGAAGCCCAGGGAGTTCGTGAGCGAAACGGGCGTTCTTCCGTTGCAGCGCGTGGAGGACGGCTGGGAGGTCGATCTGATCTTCGGGGGGAGCCCGTACGAGCTGGAGGCGGTCGCGCGTGCCGGAAAAGATGAGCTGCACGGCGTGGTGCTGCCGATCATCTCCGCCGAGGACCTTCTTGTTCACAAACTGCTCGCCGGGCGCCCGAAGGACATAGAGGACGCGGCCTCGGTGGTCGTGCGGCAGGGAGCGAAGCTGGACAAGAATTTTGTGCTCCGTATCGTTTTCGAGTTGGCTGACGCCCTCGCCGACGACGATCTCAGGAGACGTGCCGTGAGCATCCTCGGGAAAATTGGGGATTGATTTTCTTCCTGTATTTGACCGTCATCCGGTCAAGGCAATATCATCATCTATCCCAAGGAGACGTACATGCCGCGCGCCCTGTTCCTGATCTCGAAGTCCGTGAGCGAGGAGGTCTTGTCACGGGCCGACCTCCCGGTTGAGAAGATCTTCGCGGATCAGGCCGAAGAAGTGATCGATCTTGTTTCATCGGAGCAGATCGATCTCTGCGTGCTCGAGGCCTCGGACACGAGTGTCCGGCGGCTGTGCGACGATCTTCGGAAAACCCCCAAGGGTGCGGTGATGCCGATCCTGTTGATCGGCGGTGAGGGAACCGCCCTTGAGAGTATCGAGGAAGCCGTGCAATGGGGCGCGGATGCATTTGTGGATCAAGACGCTCAGGACGCCGATCTGGCGGATCGGATCGCGACGATTCTGGGGCTGGAAGCTCCCGAAGATCGGGAGCCTCGGCATCCGGTGGACGGCAAGTCGCTCAACGAGATAATCGCTGCGGTTGAACAGGAGCGCTCGCGCCTCATGGAGGAATCGCTCGAACGCGAGCAGGAAATCTCCGAGGGACTGGATACACTCGATCCAAAGACATACCTGCACAAGCCCGCTACCATTGAGCACGATCCGGATGATCCTTCCGGGGTGAGTACGGCGATCGAGCCGATCACCGACGAAGAACCCATTACCCAGGAATTCGAAGAGCAGCAGACAGAAGTGAGGAAGCAGACGGAGGCGGGCGAGCCGACGAAGGCGGGCGAGGATGGCCGCCTGGAGTTGGAGCCCTTGTGGAGTGTGCTGGCGTCCCTGCGTTCGCGCCGGGCGACGGGTATGCTGACCCTGATGAGCCGGAACGTGGAGCGGAAGATCTTCATGGAGGAAGGCGAGCCGACGATGGCCACCTCATCAGCGCGTGAGGATAGGTTGATCGAGTTGTTGCATCGCGAAGGACGGCTCAACGAGCGGCAGTACGAGCAGGCCGCGATGACCATCGGCGCGAGCGGAAGACGGGCGGGGGTTGTTCTTGTCGAGAAAGGCCTCATCGCTTCTCGCGAGCTGTTTCCTCTCGTGAGGCATCATTACGAAACCATCATTTTCGATTCGTTTGCCTGGAGTGAAGGATCGTGGCGGTTCGCACAGGGGAAACACCGGAGCTCCGAGCGAGTGCTGCTCGATTTACCCATGGCGAGCATCATTGTGGAAGGGTTGAGATCCCGCGCACCCTTCAGCGAGATACAGAAGATCGTGGCCCGCGACGCTCGCCCGAAGAACACCGGCGGCGGAATATGCCCACTGGAGGAGACCGGGCTGAGCGATCGGGAGCTGGAGCCGCTCGAGTGGTTGGATGGTACGCGGGGCGTTGACGAGCTCGCTGAGAGATTCAGTGTGGTAGCTGACGATCTGTGCGCCCTCATCGCCGGTCTCGCGGTGCTCGGATGGGTGCATGTGACCGGAGGCGACAAGGAAAGACCTGCGAAGGACGCGCAAGGGGGAGAGAGTCTGTGGACCGATGTCGATCGAAGACAGGAGTCGAGGATAGAGATGGCGCGCGTTGTCGACAAGCTGGCCCAGGTGGCGCAGGGGAACTATTTTGCCATTATGCAGGTGCCCCCGGAGGCATCCGGACATGAGATTCGAAAGGCCTATCGTCGATTGAGAGGGCTCTTCGCGATTGAGAGATTCGTGACGTCTGAGTTGTCGGACTTGCAACCGAAGGTCAAGGAGATACGTTTTGTACTGGACGAGGCATACGAGATTCTTCGAAATGCCTCCTTGCGCGAGGCGTATAGAGCGACCATGGGTGTAGAATGAGCAGCAAAGAGATCGTGATCTATCCGGCGGAGGTATTGAAGAAACGTTCCGAGCCTGTCGAGGTGGTCGATGACGAGATTCGCGTGCTGGTCGACGACATGGCCGAGACCATGTACGCGGAGCCCGGAGTCGGCCTGGCGGCCAATCAGGTCGGCGTGACAAAGAGAATCGCGGTCATCGACATAGACCATCTGGAAGGAAAATCGGATCTCCTGGTGCTTATCAACCCCAAGATCGTGGAACGGTCGGGAGATATCGAGTTGGAGGAGGGTTGTCTGAGCTTTCCGGGTATTCATGTGAAAGTACAGCGTTCCCAGAAGGTTCGCATAACCGCGTTGAACAGGGATGGAGAGGCATTCGAGCTGGAAGCACAGGAGCTTCTGGCAGTCGCCATACAACACGAGATCGACCACCTGGACGGGATTACCCTCGCGAACAAGATGAGCTTTTTACAGCGCAGGATAGTGATGAGGGAACTCAGAAACAGAAAGAGCTGAAGAGCGTCATCCTATGAAAAAAAAGCTCGTCACCGTTTTCATGGGCACCCCCGATTTTGCCGTTCCGACATTACGCGCGCTGGCCGGGTCGACGGATCTAGTGCTCGTTGTTACTCAACCGGACAGGCCCGTGGGAAGAGGGCGCAAGATGAGGGCTCCGCCGGTGAAAGTCGCTGCGATCGATCTGGGCATCGTGGTGATCCAGCCCGAGGTAGTCAGGGGAAAGAGATTCGCGTCGAGGATCGCCGATCTGAAGCCGGATTTGCTGGTCACCGCCGCCTACGGCAGGATCCTGGGAAGGAGTCTCCTTGCGACGCCGCCGCTCGGGTGCCTTAACGTTCATGCTTCCCTCCTTCCGAAGCTGAGGGGCGCGGCGCCGATCAACTGGGCAATAATCAATGGCGACGAAGAAGCCGGGGTTTCCATCATGGCCATGGACGAGGGTCTTGACACAGGTCCGGTGTACAGGTCGACGGCGGTGCAGATCGGGCCGCAGGAGACCGCCGGAGATCTGACGGGGAGGCTTGCGGAGTTGGGCGCGGCGGTTCTCATGGAGGTTCTCGATGAAATAGGGGAGATCGAACCTGTACCACAGGACCACTCCCTGGCAACCCACGCGCCGACCCTTGGTAAGAAAGACGGACGGATGGACTGGGCGGAATCCGCCGCCGGGCTACACGCCCATGTGCGCGGGATGCACCCGTGGCCGTGTGCGTCGACTCTGCTGGAGGGACAGCCGATCAAGGTACACGGCGCCCGCGTGGTTTCCCTCGATGGAATCGCGGGCAAAGCCGGCGAGGTAACGGCTCTCACCGCCGACGGTGTTGACGTGGCCTGCGGCAAAGGCGTTCTGAGACTGACGGCGTTGCAGCTTCCCGGGAAGAAGCGCCTCGGGGCGGCTCGATTCATTACCGGATGTAGGATTGAACGTGGGACCGTTCTTGGCTGGAAAAATTTGAAAATAGAATAAGAAGGCCCGACGGTGCCTATTTGGAAAACACCTGGACGGCGATTTCGCCCTTGCCATTGACCAATTTGGCGTTGAGCTTGTACAGCCCCGCAATTGTCGGGCAGTGGTTGGTGATGATCGCCAGGTTGTCTTCCGCGTCGTCGTCCTTCTTGGACTTCGTTTCCTTGGCGCCGGCCGGGGATTCAATATCAATCTCGATCTCTTTGACATTGTCGTCGCCAACCGCGAGGTACGAGTGGCAGTAGGGCGGTCCGGGCAGTTGAACCTCGTAGCTCTGGGTATTGCCCTTCTTGAGCTCGGCCTTCTCCAGCATGCTCGTCGCGGTTAGCTCGACGACGTTGGCTGCCTTTGCCTCGTTCATCCGATCGGTGAGCAGATCTCCGGTCGGCACCGGTGCCGGCGGGGGCGCAACGGGAGCCGCAACTGGCTGACCGAGAATGGGAGCCGCAACCGGCTGGCCGGGGACCGGATACGCAACGGGTTGTCCGGGGACCGGAGCCGCAACCGGCTGGCCGGGGACCGGAGCCGCAACCGGCTGGCCGGGGACCGGATACGCAACGGGTTGTCCGGGGACCGGAGCCGCAACGGGTTGTCCGGGGACCGGAGCCGCAACCGGCTGGCCGGGGACCGGAACCGCGACGGGCTGGCCGGGGACCGGAACCGCGACGGGCTGACCGGGCATGCCCGGAATCGCCGTGGGAATCGGAGGAGGAGGCGCGTTGCCTCCCGTGATCATGTCACATCCGCAAATCATGAGGACCAATGCCCCCGTGGCGACGAGTATTACGAAAAATTTGGTTGTCATTTTATTTTGACACTCCCTTCTTGAAAAACCTGGAAGCAAATTGTCACTCATTCCAACATGCACTGCAACCAGAATCTGACAGTCGCCCTGACCCCATCCCGGCCTTCCCCTGCGAGGGGAAGGGGAAAATGATGGGGGCCAGCTTTAACCCCATCCCGGCCTTCCCCTGCGAGGGGAAGGGGAAAATGATGGGGGCCAGCTTTAACCCCATCCCGGCCTTCCCCTGCGAGGGGAAGGGGAAAATGATGGGGGCCAGCTTTAATAGGGCGCGGTGAAATAGTTGACTCCGGCTCCTGCGGAATTATTATCGTGGTTGTGAAAGAAGTTCTTCTCATAACCATCGCACTGTTTCTTGCGATGCTGCTTTTCAGATTCGTGCGGGCGATCCTGCTGGGGCGAAGAATATCGCGCGAGCAGTCGTGCAGGCCGGGACACCTGGACGATCCCGAACTCGAGAAGCTTTTGAAATCGGGAAAAGGCCAGGGCGGCAAGGTGAGCGAGATCCTGCGCGAGATAGAGCGAAGCGCCGAATCCGGTAGCGCGCCGTTGCGGGCGACAAAGCACTGCGCGGCGGGCCACCTGGCCGTCACCGAGATGAAGCGCCCCAAGCTGGCCGTGGGCTTTTACCTGCGAGCCCTTCGAGAAGATCCCACCTGCGTGCCGGCCATGGACAGGCTTCAGGAGATCCTTCTCGCCCAGAAACGCCATCGTCGTTTCGAGCGGACATGCTGGGAGGTACTCGGACGCCTGGAGGATGACGATGTGGGCTCCGAGATGTGGGTCAAGTGCTGGTCCGGCCTGGCGTCCATCTACTCCGCGTCCCCCAGGCTCATACGACGCGCCGACGCCATCAGAAAGCTGCTTTACTCCGTGGAATACGGCGGTGATCCGGACCGGGATCAGAGTTCAGACGAGGAGAAACCCGCCGGAATATCTCGCGTGGTCTCCTGAACGTCATTTTATCCATACGGCGGTGATGCCGTCTCCGCCTTCCGCCCTGTTCCCACTGCGGGACAGCGAAACGTATTGTGAGTTTTCGAGGTAGGCACGAACGGCGTCTCGCAACGCGCCGGTACCATGGCCGTGAAGGATGAAAACCACGTCAGTGCCGTCGCGCATGGATGTATCCAGGAATGCCTCGGTGGCGTCTATGGCTTCGTCCACGGTCTTGCCGCGCAGATCGAGGGTGTTTTGCGATGTGCGGATGACGTCCTGTGTCGGCCTGTCCGGATCCGGAGAGTGTGTTTTCTTGCGCCCTGATTCCGCCCGGCCGGTTTCCTCCTTTGCGAGGACGTTCAGCTCTTCGATGTTCACGCGGAGCCTCAGGGCGCCCGCGCGAACGAACACGGTGTTTCCCTTGACCGGCGAGTCGACCTCCGCCTCCTTGTCCAGGGTAGTCACGAGAACCTTCACGCCGGGCTCCAGATCCTGCGGGCGCGCGGGGACGCCTCGAAGATCCGCTCGCTTGCTTTGGCTGAGATCGCCGCCCATCTCGAGGTCGGTTGCGACCTTGTTGATGGTGTCCTGCGTTTTCCTCAACGCCGCCTGGTCCGTCCGGTGTCGCCGGATTGATACTTCCGCGTCGCGCACCTTTTCCCGGGCGCGTCGAATGGCCGACCAGAGCGCCTCGGTTTCCTTGTCCACAAACTTGTCCTGTCTGGCGCGCAGTCCGTCCAGCTCCGCCATGTGCGAGCGCCGGGCCTCCTCCAACATCATCCGTTGCCGGGTCAGGGCATGCCTTTCTTGTTTGGCCAGGAGCCTCTCTCGCTCGAGCGCCTCCACGGCGTTCGACAGCTCCCTGACCCCATCGGGCAGTAGTTTTCTCGCGTCCTGAAGGATCCGGTCGGGGATGCCGAAGCGGGCCGCGATGGTCAGGGCGCTGGAGCTTCCCGGGACGCCCATGCGAAGCTCGAAGGTCGGCTTCCTCGCGTCCACGTCAAACCCCATGGCTCCGTTGATGAAGCCTTCCTTGTCCTGTGCACGGGTCTTGAGGGTGTCGAAGTGAGTTGTAGCCAGGGTGCTCGTGCCCAGTTTGTTGAGGTTGTCGAGGATGGCCTCGGCCAGGGCGGTGCCCTCGATGGGGTCGGTCCCGCCGCAGAGCTCGTCGAGAAGAACGATGTCCCCGGCGCCCGCAGAGTCGAGGATCCCGCCGATGTTCTTCATGTGCGCGGAGAAGGTGGACAGATTCAGCTCCAGGCTTTGATCGTCGCCGATGTCGGTGAGCACTTTGGCGGGAATGCCCACCGAGGACTCCGAGTCCGCGGGTATGGGAAGACCGGCGGCGAGCATCAACCCGACCAATCCCACGGTCTTCAGCACTACCGTCTTGCCCCCCGCGTTGGGGCCGGAGATGAGCAGGCACCCGCCGGGCGACACGATAATGCGGCTCGGCACCACCGAAACGCCCTCCAGCACGAGCAGGGGGTGTCGCGCGCGGATTAGCTCCATCGTTCCCGCCGGTCCGTCGCGTGGGACGGATGCCTCGAGATCGAAGGCGAGTCGGGCCGCGGCTATTCGGGTCTCGGCCTCGACGACGGCCTCGCATGCGTGGGTGACTTCTTCAAGCTGATCGTGAACGGCGTCCCTCAGCTCGGCGAGTATGCGGGCCTCCTCCCTCGTTACGGACTCCCTGGCCAGCATCAGATCGTTTCCCAGCTCCACCGCCTGTTCGGGCTCCACGAAGATGGTGTTTCCCGTTCCCGAGGTGCCGTGGACTATTCCCCTGAGCGGCCGGTGGGCGTCGGTCCTGACCGGAAGGACGAACCGGTCGTTTCGGATGGACACCGTGCGGTCACTGAGGAGATCGTCGTGGGATTCGGCGATCTCGTCGATCCTGGCCAGCAGGTTTTTTCGGATGGACACCACCCGTCGCCGCAGGAGCCCTATCTGCGGGCTGGCGGTATCTGAGATCGCGCCATCGGGTTCGAACGCGGATTCTATCTCTCCCGCCAGCCTGGCCAGACCGAGAGTCGAGATCCGGTCAGGATCCGGGAGAACCAGTGCCATGTTTTTGGGGCACACGTCCGTCCGGTTGTCGAGGTACCTGTTGAGGGCCGTGAAGAGCTTGAGGTTTACGGCCACCGCCCGTAACGCCTCCCCGGGGACGCTTCCACGGCCGCGCACCAGGGCCAGGGCCTGCGCAACCGGGAGGGCCGGCAGGGACGGCGGAGGATCGTCGTTCTCGATGCACCCGAGGAACTCCTGCACCAGGTCCAGATGAGCCCGCGCCCCCAACGCGTCCTTGAACGGAAGAACCCTGCAGCGATCGGCGGCCTCCTCGCCCTTGCAGCGCGCCGCCAGGTGACCAAGCAACCGGCTCCATTCCAGATCGTGAAGTGTTTTTTCAGGAAAGGTCATTACCTACCATATTGAGTTTATCACCGAAGCGAAAGCACCTTGCGTTGGTCCGCAATCATCTCGCGCCGGAGCAGAGGTCCATTGTGGAGCCCGCGATCCACCTTTTTTCCAGCAGAAGTCCATTGCGTTGGTCCGCAATCATCTCGCGCCGGAGCGGAGGCCCATTGTGGCCCCCACGATCCACTCTTTTTCCAGCAGAAGTCCGTTGCGGTGGTCCGCAAAGCCCTCGCGCCGGAGCGGAGGCCCATTGTGGCCCCCACGATCCACTCTTTTTCCAGCAGAAGTCCGTTGCGGTGGTCCGCAAAGCCCCCGCGCCGGAGCGGAGGCACATTGTGGCCCCCACGATCCACCCTTTTTCCAGCGCAAGTCCGTTGCGTTGGTCCGCAAAGCCCGTTCCGCACGCACAAGAGTACGTAATTACTGCATTTTTGCGAATTTCGGTATTTGGAAGGCTTTTGGGGAGGAAAAACAAAGGCGGATTTAATTGTGCCCTTGTATAATGATTTTGATGTCACCTTTATAAAGGTACGGAAAGCAGACAGAAAGGGAGCAGCAATGACTCAGTTATTCAAGAATATCGCGAGGTCGTTCATTCGAGATGAGAATGGAACCACCGAGTTCCTATCGACCATTCTCATGTGCCACGAGGATGAGGATCCGGAGATATCCCGGATCAACCGGCGCCTGGTAGACATGTTCAAGAACATGCTGAAGGACCTACAGGGTCTTCCAGCCGATGCACAACCGGAAAAAATTTGCCTGTTTCCCCCTGTTTCGGGGACCAACCCGGACCTTTCGTTCAGGTTGGGAGATTGTCTCGTCGTCGTTGAAAACAAGATAAAACGAAGCGCCCTTCGCAAAGATCAGATATCAAGAATCTGGGAGGGGATAGAGCAAGAAGAAGCCCGAAACGATTTGGTCAAGCGGGGATACCTGGTCTTTCTGGTTCCCCGGGCAGGCATCGGCCAGGGTGAAATCGGCAAGATCCCCGAGGGAAGGGGTCAGCTACTCACATGGGACGACCTGCTGGAAGGCGCCACTGCCGTGCTGGACGACGAGCGTAAGAATGCGGATCATCCCTGGCTCGACTGGCTGTCTGACGGGTTCGAAACCTGCCGTTCGTTGGTTCATCCGGATCCCGGTGTCAAAAAGGAGAGAGCCCTGGCTCTCAAAGACGCTTTCAAGGAAATCGTCGATCGGGTCGTGGCTCAAGCCTCGGTATTCGCCCCAAACGACGAACTGTTGATGACCACTTCCGGGGGCATGGAAAACGAGGAAGAGCGATATGCGCGTTTCAGCAAGAGTCCGGGGCGTGGGGTGTACATCTTTCTGGATCACGATTCCGATACGTCGGGCGATCAATGGAAAATCAAGGGCAAGCGGTTTTTCAGCATCAACAAGAACGCGAAACAGAAGCTCGGAGCACAGTACGAACTCCTGTGGAAGATGTGGAAGCATTTGAAACTGCGAAAAAAGACGTCGAGTGAAAGTGTGTTTCCTCTCCTCAAGAAGCTCGAATTCAGCGACAGGTTTGCCGAGGAAACTTTCGAGTTGGATAAGTGCAGCCGTGAAGAATCTATCGATGGAGTCGTGAACCTCACGATGGAGATGATCGAACAGTTCAGTGAATTGATGATGTTTGAACAGCTCGATATCTGAGAGAAATCGATAGGAACAGCGATCTGGAATAGAGCGGAACGTTACTGGAGATTTCGGGATGACTTCGATGATCCCGGATCAAGGATGACAGACTACCGAAGCCTTCCTAACATCACGGACTTGTTCTTACACATCTGACAGAATTAAAAGTTGGATCTAGCGCAGAAGACGTTGTCGGCTCAGGCCAAACATCTCCATTATCAAAATCAACAGTAAATGACTTGGGCTCACCAGACCAATCATATTCGGACGAAGACCAATACGTGGTGTCATACATCACTGCAGTGGGTTGCATCTCAATCGGCCACGTCATCTGGGCAGGACCAATGCCTACACAGCCTGGCTGACAACCTGGCTGACAACTGCTATCAAGACAAATATCCGTGACTCCACAGGCACCTCCGGTTTCAGTTGCCGGACAACCACGAATCAAAGATCTCAATGCACTGATCGTTGGCAACTCCCAGTCCGTAAATCCACCACAGTCTAAATCGTCACAGATTATCTCAGCACCATAATACTGATGTCCACCAGACGGTGCTGTGAACCCACGAGTGTGCCAAATATATCCAGTAATAGGGTCGGTCCATAGCTCCGTATTGATGCTTGAGCCACCAGAAGTACAAATCATAAACGTTTCGCACGCTCCACTCACGCAACCCAGTGGACAATCGGTGCATACATAATTGGTCGAATCGTGCTCACAAATCGCATCGACACCGCAGTCTTCATCAATCATCCAACCACTCGTAGTAGTGATCCCGTCACATATCTCGCTCGTTCCACTGCAATGCATTGAGAGATCCTGCCTTATAACGTTTGATCCACAATCGCTGCCATCGCAAAGATATTGGTCTGCCGTGTTACATACATACGTGTCAGGACGATACGTGCCAGTCGATGTGTCACAACAATCTCCACTCGTGCATTCTGGTACGTTGCAACTTCCACCTGTGCAGCCGTAAGGACAATCGGTGCACCATGCACCTGACGCAAAGAACGAGCAGATTTCGCTCGTTCCACAATCATCCATCATCGTCCAGCCTCCAACTACAAGGCTGCCATCACACAACTCGCTCGTCCCACTACAATACTGTGTCGTGTCCTGTTTCTGCGCGTCTGCTCCACAATCGGTACCAGTACATCCGTATGCAGTCGTTACATCGCAGGGATGCGTGGACGGATGGTATGTGCCGGTCGCTGTGTCACAGCAGGCACCGCTTGGGCAGCCAGCTCCAATCTCACAGCACACAAAACTTGCTGAGCAGGAAAACTCGGGATGCACAAGGCCGTTCCAGACTGTAATACATGAGGTCAAGTCCCAACACGAATACGGACAGGGCATCACCGTGTCAGTTCCAGTGTCTGTATCACTCTCAGTATCGGTATCGGTGTCCGTGTCTGTATCAGAATCTGTATCAGAGTCCGAGTCGGTATCCGTGTCCGTGTCGGAATCCGTGTCGGTGTCGGAATCCGTGTCGGTGTCGGAATCCGTGTCCGTGTCTGTGTCCGTGTCGGCATCCGTGTCCGCGTCGGTATCGGTGTCGGTATCTGTGTCGGACGTCCCACCGTCGAGGTCGCCCTGCGGCGATCCGTCCGAGCACCCGGCGACGGCGACGGCCGCCGCGAGCAGGGTCAATAAAAAGAAGTGCATTCTCCCCATCGTCTTTCACCTCCGTTCAGAAAAAAATTATACCATCAACTCACCGCGCTTGCCTGTTTATCTACACGCTGTCGAACCGGCCTCTGTGCTCTGTGCCAATGTGAACAAACGCAAGATTGACTCGTACTGTCAAATACCTTATTTAAAAACTGCTCAACAACAAGGAGGAAAAGATGCCCGTTTACGACCCGCCGCGCACCGACATCGACAGGCTGGCGTTTTTGAAGCGCGCGGTGGCTACCGGAGAGGAAGACAACTCAGCCGGAAATACCTATGTAACCGTCGACACGCTCGACAGGTCCAAACATTTCGTCGAAGAGTTCGACCCCGTGGTGAGCAAGGTCTCGGAGAAATCGAGCGAGCGATCCAAGGAGGTAAGGGAAAAAGGAGAGGCGACGAAACGGGTCGAGGTATGCCTGCGGGACATATGGGAAGTATTGAAGCGCCGGGCGAACCGCGAAGATCAGCCCGCCGAGGTGCTCACCTATTACCTGCTTACGCTCGACGGAACCGTTCCCAAGCCGTCCGGCAGGGAGGCGCTCATGACCATGGCCGAGCAAGTGGTCCAGGGAGACGCCGCCGCGGTCGCCGCCGGTTTCCCCGCGATGATCAACCCGAGCGCAGCGGAATTGAAGGCGCAGATCGACAACGCCAGGACCGAGTCCGGCGACGTGGCCGGAGCGGATCGCGCCTACGACAAGGCCCAGGAAGACGCGGAGGATCTGCGCGAGCAAGCTGACGACCTGATCGACGACATCGCGTCCGAGCTAAGATTCAACCTGCGCAAAAAAGACCCGGCAAGCCGCCGCCGCATCATGCGAACCTACGGCGTCAAATACCGCTACCTCAAAGGCGAACCCGTCGAAGCCGAGTGACCTCACCTTCGCCGACCTTTTTAAAAAAGTGACTTTCCAAATGACCCCACCACCTCCGCAACGCCGTCATTGACGCGATACCCCAAGTGACGCAACATCTCTCCTGTCGCATCCGGCAGTCTTTCTTCCGGAGTAGGAGGCTCAAGTGAACGATCTGACCGTGGAGAAGCTCGGACCGGCGAAGATACCGTCACCGATCAACCTGGGCACCGAGCCGGGGGATCTGCTCGCGGACTTTACACCGGACGGCAAGCGGGTCATCGCCGATGTGTGTTTTGATACGGTGATGAAATACATATCGGATGGACAGGATCCGCCGTCGATGGAGATGGCCGGACCGAGGCAGCACGTCTACTTCGACGGGTCGAAGCTCAAGGCCGGTATAGTGACTTGCGGCGGGATCTGCCCGGGGCTCAACAACGTGATCCGCGGCCTGGTAATGACCCTCCATCACGGCTACGGGGTCGTGGAGATCGTCGGGTTCAGCTACGGGTACTCCGGCCTGAACCCTTCGATTGGACATCCCACGGTGGATCTCAATCCCGACATGGTGAGGAACATCCACACCATGGGAGGGACGATCCTCGGAACATCCCGCGGCCCCCAGGAGCCGAAAACAATGGTGGACACCCTCGAGAGGATGAATATCGGATTGCTGTTCACGGTGGGCGGGGACGGCACCTTTCGCGGGGCGCTCGCGCTGCACGAGGAGATCAAACGAAGGGGTCTCGATATAGGGATCATCGGCATTCCAAAGACCATCGACAACGACATTGCGCTGGTGGACAAGACCTTCGGGTTCGAGACCGCGGTAGGTCTGGCGTCGGACGCGATCAACGCGGCCTACTCGGAGGCGCGATCCGCCGAGCGAGGGATCGGCCTGGTCAAGCTGATGGGCAGGAACTCCGGCTTCATCGCAGCCAACGCGGCGCTGGCCATGCGAAACGTGAACCTGGTCCTCATCCCCGAGCTCCCGTTCGATCTGGAAGGCGACAACGGCCTGTACAGTTACCTGGGCAGAAGGTTCGCCAAGGGCAAGTCCACGGTTGTCGTCGTTGCGGAGGGCGCCGGCCAGAGTCACCTGGAGAGCCTCCACGGCAGTGACGCGTCGGGCAACGTCGCTCTGGGGGATATCGGTATCTTCCTGAAGGAAAGGATCTCTTCCCGTTTCAAGGGCAAGGTGCGCTTCACTCTCAAGTACATAGATCCCAGCTACATCATTCGCTCCGCGCCCGCCTGCTCGACGGACGCAATCTTCTGCGGCTACCTGGCCCAGGCGGCGGTTCACGCGGGCATGTCGGGTCGAACCGCCATGGCGGTCGGACGATCCCACTCAATGCTCACCCACATCCCGATCTCGGCGCTCGTCGCCGAACGCAAGATGATCGATCCGGAAGGGGAGATGTGGTTGTCCGTCCTCGAGTCCACCGGCCAACCGTTCTATATGACCGACACTCCGCCGAAGGAGCTCTCGCGAAATAGCCTGGTCTCGCAGTTGTAAGCGCCATTTCCCTTCCTTGCCGCTTCTTCTCGTACGTGGTACCGATTTTGCCATGAAAGACGACGAGAAATCAGCCGAGGAAAGGGCGGCGGAGGCGTTCGCGGATCTGACGGGGATCGTCGCCAGGTTGCGCGCGCCGAACGGGTGCCCGTGGGATCGGGAGCAGACCCACGAGAGCCTCAAGCCTTTCATAATAGAGGAATCCTACGAGGTGATAAATGCCATAGACGGGGGCAAGCCGGCCGATTTGAAAGAAGAGCTCGGCGATCTGCTTCTTCAGATCATGCTTCAGGCCGAAATCTCCAGGGAAGAGAGCGAGTTCGATGTAGCCGATGTGGTGACGGGCCTTTCGAAAAAGCTGGTGAACAGGCATCCGCACGTGTTCGGAAACACCAGGGTCGACGGCGCCGATGAGGTGCTGGTCAACTGGGAGAAGATCAAGAAAGAAGAAAAGGAGGGTCGCGGTCTGTTCGACGGGCTTCCGCCCCATCTCCCGGGGCTGCTCAAGGCCGCCAGGATGGGAGAGAAGGCTGGGCGAGTGGGGTTCGACTGGCCGGAGCCGGCTTCCGTACGGGAGAAGGTTCGCGAGGAACTCGAGGAGCTGGACGAAGCAGTGGCGAGCGGAGACCGGGCCGCCGTAGAACACGAGCTGGGAGATCTCCTCTTCTCCTTGGCCCAGTGGGGCAGGCACCTGGGGCAGTTTCCCGAGGAGGCTATACGGGCGTGTTGCACGCGGTTTGCCAATAGATTCGAAAGTGTTGCAGGGCTCGTTCGCGATTCGGGTCGCGAGATCGCGGATTGCACGCTCCAGGAGCTCGAGGATGCCTGGCAGGAGGTCAAGAGCAGATGAACGACCCCATAAAAAACGATCCGCCCATGGCCGTTTTTGATCCGGATGCCTCGGCACTGGTGAATGGTATCAAGGAGATTCTTCGCGGTTTGCTGGGCGACAGACACCTCACCATGGAGACCGATCTTTTCGAGCTGGGCCTGGATTCCATGGCGAGGCTGGAACTGCTCGCGCTTATCGAAGAGAGGTTTGCCGTGGAGCTCACGGAGGATGTAACCCGGGAATTCAGGACCATTGCGCGGATCTCCAGGGTCATTCACAATGCCTCGACGCCTGTCGATGCATGAACAGGACGCGTTTTCAAGATCTTTTTGCGTATTCAAGATGTTTTCATCTATATTGACTGGTCGAGATGAGTTTGGTAACTAGGATTGATCAATTGTTTAAGCATTTTCATCGTCTGGAGGACTGCGCGTGAACGTTCGGCTGTTGTTATCAAGCATATGGTTGACGGTGATTGTCTGTGCGGGCTGTGCCCCGATAGAACTCTCCGTCGTGGTGGTCAGCGCCTCCCAGGCAATTGCCGAGGCAGAGGTCGCCGGAGCTCATTGCACCCCTGAACAGCTCGATCGGCTGTCTCCCGTCACCGAGAACCTGGCAACCGATCCGGGAACGGAGCTCGTCTCCACAGAGGAGGGGCAAAGCACCGGCCGGACCGGTCTGCCCATGTGCGATGCGCCGTACGAGTACTACTCCGCCGTGGAGTTGATCCACAAGGCCCGTGAGGAGGTCGGCTACTCTGATTACGAGGCTGCCGTCGAGTACGCGCGGGAAGCCCGAGATTTCGCGCAGAAGGCTCGCGATATCGCTATTCAACGAACCAGGGAAAGGGGACGATAGATGTCCATTCCTGTCGTACGAGCACTGGCAGCGGCATTCATCGCGCTCGCGTTGGGCGCCTCGGGTTGTGCGGAGACCGCCAGGCTGCGCGGAGGTATCAATACCGCGCGAGCCAAGTTGGAGCAGGTGGAGAGAAACGGTGCTTATGTGTGTGCTCCCAAGGAGCTCGCCATGGTCAAGACGCACCTCAAATTCGCCGAGCTCGAGATCAGCCAGGGCATGGGAAGCCGTGCCAGGTATCATTATGACCTGGCAATCGAGAACCTGGACATCGCCGACAGGAACTCCCCGCCGGACAAGTGCGCCGGTCCCTCGGTGGTCGTGGCGGAGCCGTTGCCTCCGGACTGCATCGACGGGGACTTCGACCGCATCTGCGCCGATGTGGACAAGTGTCCGGACCAGGCCGAGGATCTTGACGGTTACGAGGACGAGGACGGTTGCCCCGAGGATCAGGATACCGACGGCGACGGCATGATGGACCTTGTGGATCAGTGCGTGCTGGACCCCGAGGACAAGGACGGTTTCCAGGACGACGACGGGTGCCCGGAACTCGACAACGATCTGGACGGGATAGTCGATACTGCGGACAAGTGCATCAACGAGCCGGAGGATCCGGACGGCTACGAGGACGACGACGGTTGCCCGGATTCTGACAACGACAGCGACACCGTGCTCGACGTCGATGACGAATGCCCCAATGAAAAGGGAATCGTCGAAGAGAAGGGTTGTCCCAAACGGTACGAGGGCGTGGAGATCACGGAGACCCATATCCGCATCAACCAGAAGATTCATTTTGCGTACAACAAGGCGAAGATCATGAAAGACTCATTCGGGATTCTCGCCACGGTTGCTGCGGTGCTCAAGGACAATCCGGAGATCAATCTCAGCATCGAGGGGCACACCGACAGCAGGGGTAGGAACAAGTACAACAAAAAACTGAGCGGCAAGCGCGCGAAGGCAGTGATGAAGCACCTCACCAAAAAGGGCAAGATCGACAAGGACCGATTTGAGTACGTTGGATGGGGTGAGGAAAAACCGATCGATACCAACTTGACCGATGAGGGTCGGGCAGCCAACCGACGGGTAGAGTTCGTCAGGACTGACGTGTCGCCCAGCGAATAGGAACGGATGCGAGACATGAGAGGATTGCCTTTGTTTGCGGCGGGGCTGGTGTGGGCCGTGTGTTTTGGGGTGTTGCTGTTCTCGGGTAGTGTTGTCGCCCAGGCCGGCGGGCCGCAGGCGACCATCACGCAGCTCAACCAGCAGGCGATGGCTGCATACGGGAACCTGCAGTTCCCGGAGGCAATGCAACTGCTCCAGCAAGCGGAGTCATTGTGCAATCAGTACAACCTCCACGGCCCCGAGCTGGCGCGTACATATGTCAACATGGGCATGGTGGAGTACGGCGGCAGCGGGAACAACGCCGGAGCCCTGGAGCATTTTAAGAAGGCGGTGTGCCTTGACAGGTCCGTGATGCTAGATCCGCTCAACTCCACCCCCGACGTGGAGATGCTCTTCAGGGGCGCCCAGAGCCAGGCTCAGGCCCCCGGCGGGTGCGGCGGAGCTGCCCCTCAGCCCCAGCCGGCATATCCTCAGCCCCAGCCGGCATATCCTCAGCCCCAGCCGGCATATCCTCAGCCCCAGCCGCCGGGTCCGGCGACAATGCAGCTGTTGCAGCATACACAGGTCACTCAGCAGATAAGGTTGACGCCCATTCCGATCTTCGCGCGGGTCAACCCCAACGTGCAGGCGGGTCAGGTCATACTTTTTTACCGAACCATCGGCGAGCGGATCTATCAACAAGTTCCAATGCAACCCAAGGGAAGCGGCTACTACGCCATGATCGGTTGCGACGTGCTGCAGACATTCGACCCGACCGGCATCGAATACTACATCGCGGTGCTCGACACCGCCAACAGGTTGCTGGGCACCTCGGGCACCGAGGCGCAACCGCATCAAACCTCCATCGTGCAGACGCTGACGGTTCCGCCGCCGGCGCTGCCCAACGAAACCCCGCCCGGCGCGTGCCGGGAGGAATGCCCGCCCTGGAACCCGGATTGCAACAGCGCATGCAAGCAGTTCGGCGACCTGTGCGATTCGGATTCAGAGTGTTGCTCCGGGCTGGTGTGCATCAACGAGACCTGCACTCAGACCGACGGTGACGGAGGAGGAGGAGAAGGTTTTGGGGAATACGGGCCTCACTTCCGCATATCCGTCAGCGCCGGCACCGGCGCGGGTCTTGTTACCGGCGGAGCGGAGCAACCCTACAACCAGGTTTCCGATGGGAGCCTGACCGTCGGTACGGGCTTTGCGTGGTCCAAGTTCCATTTCCGCGCGAACCCCATGATCTACCTGCCTGTCGCAAAGCTCTCCATCGGTTTGTCCTTCAGGGGGGACATACCCATGTTGGCCGATGCGCCGGACCCGGCTGCGGTGTCCAGGAAAAGGCCCAAGCCCTCGGCCGTGGAGCCGTCACTCCTGTTGAGTGTTGCCTACGGTTTGGTGGGCTCGGATGACTACAGCGGTTTCGAGCTTAGTGTTCTGGCCGGGCTCGGATGGATGAACATTCTCCATCGGGTCTCCTACCAGGATTGCCCGCCGGAGATAGCCTCCGATAATAGCAGCGATGCCGATAAGGATTTGTGGGGTCATGAGTTCGAGGAAGGCGAGCTCGTGTGTAAGGAGGACAGCCTCGACGATGGCAACGGTGGATGGGACGGCTCCGACGCTACGGCCCAGAATTTCTTCCGCAAGTCCGGACCTTTCGGGATCGAGCTGGGCCTCGATGGTTACTACTGGTTTGTAGACAATTTCGGCATCAATTTCGGCATCATTGTAGATGTTCTCATGCCCAACGTCAGTGTAAATGTCGACTTTAAATTGGGACCCGCAATTCGTTTTTAATTGAGGTTTTCGGATGCACAAAGCCGTTACGGAGAAATGATGGTACAGTTCGTATCGCGCGCATTCAAAGCATTTCCGGTATTGCTGCTGCTGTCGGGACTCCTCGTACCGGTAAGCGCCGGGGCTCAATCCGATCCGAGGAGAGAGGTCCTCGCTCTCGTCAAGAAATCGATGGACGCGTACTCCAACCTGGATCTGGAAGGCGCCACCACGGCCCTCGAGGAGGCGCTGGGTTTTGCGCCGGATCTGGACAAGCAGACCCTCGCAAGAATCTATGTCAGCTACGGTGTTCTGTGGATCGGCGGCTTCGCAGACAACGACAGGGGACAGCACGACTTCACCGTCGCCCTATGCCTGAATTCGACGATAATGGTCGACCCGTTTCTGTCCTCCCCCGATATCGACGTGATTTACCAGGCGGCCCAGGCACAGGTCAACGACTCGAAATGCCAGGCACTCCTCTCCTCCATCGTCGTTCCGGGCGAAGAACCGGGTCCATCGCCCGTCTCCGCGTACGCCGGCCCCATCGAACCCAATGTTCCGCCGTGCGGGAATCACACGCCTCCCGCGCAGCAGAAACAGAAGCACGAGCTTCCCCTGTATTTGGAGATCGATCCGACCATGGTCGGGACGATTGCCTATGTGGTTGTCAAGTACGTTTTCGATGGAGGCGCCCAGTTCAAAGATTTGCCGATGACCAATATGGGGCCTGGTATGGGCGCGCAGGTCACATGTGACGAGGGGCAGATCCGCGTATACGATCCGTCGTCGATAAATTATTACATCGAAGGATACGACGCCGACGGCAATCTGGTGTGCGGCCACGCATCGAACAAGGGACCGTACCTGGTCGGCATGGTGCCCGAGGCGGACTTTCTTCCCGCCTTGCCCGGCCAAAACCCGCCGAAGGAGTGCACGCCGTGTCCGCCGTGGGATCCCACCTGCGGCACATTCGGGAAGCCCGTCGAGGGGCAACCCTGCGATCCTGCCACCGGTTGCGCCGTCGGGTTGGTCTGCGGCGCCGCGGGAGTGTGCGAGCCGGCCGACGGCAGCAAAGAGCCGAGCGGTCCGTCCAAGTTCTACGTCAATATAGGTGTCGGATCGGGTTTCGGGGTAATGTCCCAGAAGATGGAATTCAATAAAATCAACGTGGACGGCGGCGTAAACAGCATCGCCCGCGTCAACGCCACTCCCTCCGGGGCGGCCTGGGCCGGTATTCCCCTCAGGCTGGCTGTCGGTTACTATCTGATCCCCAAACTCTCCCTGGAGGCGACCATGCGGTTCGACGTCAAGATGGACACGTTCACGCAGCCCCAGAGTTGCTGGGATGCCACGGGCGGCGACGAGGACAGGCTCGCCACGGCCTTGTGCAGCGATTACCCGGCGGGTGTGGCCCCGAACACGGAGGCGGAGTGGAAGAAGAGCGTGGCGCTCACCAAGCCACTTGACGAGGGGGGCAAGGCCGTTGAGGAAGAGGAGTCGCTGGTGGGCCGGGGATGGCTCGCCAACCTTCGCGTTCGCTACAACTTCGTGGAGGCCGGCGGGCTGCGGATCTCCCTGTTCGGAGGTCTGGGTTACGGGCACATCAAGTACCGGGTCAAGGGAACCGAGGATAACAATAACGACGGCGATAAGGATCCCTACTTCCCCACGCCGGGTTTCCTCAACGTGGAGATCGGCCCCGGTCTGGCCTACTACTTCCACGACAACGTGGGCATCGTCGTGGAGGTTCCCATCGACGTGCTTTTCCTCGACGGATGGGCCATCAATTTCGATCTCTTCTTGGGCTTCAGCTTCGGTTTCTGATAGATGACATTCTCAAAGACGCTACTGGATTACTTCCTCGCTCGGGTGGACGAAATCCCCGACAAGAAGGCACTACTCGAGCGCCGAGACGACAGGTGGGTTCCCTACACATGGAGAGAGTGGAACGAGCGTTCCCGCGCCATCGCGGCGTCGCTCATGGACGACGGCGTGGAGTCGGGGCAGAACGTGGGGATCTTTTCCTATTCCCGCCGCCAGTGGGTCGAGTCGGACATTGCCATCCTCATGACCGGGGCTCGCACGGTCACCATCTACCAGAGCCTCGGCAAGGAAACCGTGGATTATATTCTGGAGGACTCGAGCGCCACGGTTCTTTTCCTGGAGGGTCCCATCCAGCTCAAGGCGCTCTGCGGCGACGGAGGCAAGGCGCCCATATCGGACAAGATTCGCCGTATCGTTTACTTCACGGATACGCAGACGCCGATGGCGCGACCGGGCAAGCCGCCCCCCACGGAGATCACCCTCGACGACGTGATGCCGACGGATAAGCGCGAACTGCTCGTTCCATTTGAGGAGTACGTCAAGAACGGCAAGAAGCTGCTCGCCGACCTTGGCGAAGGGCTCGACAAACGCATCGCCGCCGTGACGCCGGACACCGTGGCCAAGATAATCTACACCTCGGGAACGACCGGGCAGCCCAAGGGAGCCATACTGACCCACGGCGCCATGGCCTCGGTGGTTGCAACCATCGACTCAGATCTCGGGATGCTCCCGGACGACATATGCCTCCTGTTTTTGCCCCTGGCTCATGTGTACGCCCAGCTCACGTATCACGCGGCCCTGAGGACCGGTTTCACCACCGCCTTTGCCCGTTCCATGCTCACCGCCGTCGACGACGCGGGATCCGTCAGGCCCAACTTCTTCACAACGGTTCCACGCCTCTACGAGAAGATCCACGCCGGCGTGCTGGCCCAGGTGGAGGACGCGGGCGGCCTCAAGAAGAAGATCTTCGACTGGGCTGTCGGGGTGGGCTCAAAGGTGAGTGAAAAGAAGCAGCACGGCGAGCCCGTGACCGGAATGCTGAAGGTCAAGGCGTCCATTGCGGACCGCCTGGTGTTCTCCAAACTAAAGATGCGTTTGGGCGGCCGGATACGATTCATGGTTTCCGGCGGAGCGCCCATACAGCGCAAGCTCATCGAGTTTTTCCACGCGGCCGATCTCTTGATCGTGGAGGGGTACGGGATGACCGAGAACTCATCGCTCTCCCACTTCAACAGGCCCGCGAGTTACAAGTTCGGCACCGTCGGGCAGGCGGGCGTGGACATCGATGTGGAGATCGCCGACGACGGAGAAATTCTCGTTCGCGGTCAGGGGGTGATGATCGGGTACCTCAACAAACCCGAGGAGACCGCCGAGGCGCTCGACTCGGGAGGGTGGCTTCACACAGGGGACATCGGCGTCATCGACGATGATGGTTTCTTGACGATTACGGATCGCAAGAAGGATCTCATCGTCACCTCCGGGGGAAAGAACGTCGCTCCGGCGCCAATCGAGGCCAGGCTCGTCGAGAGTCGTTTCATCTCGCAAGGAGTGGTTTTCGGCGACGGCCGGAAGTTCCTGGTGGCGTTGCTCACCCTGGATTCGGACTATACGCAGAAATGGGCCGGGGAGAACGGTGTCGCTGCACGGGGCATGGCGCTGGCTTCCGATCCCAAAATCAGGGACGCAGTTTCCAGGGATGTGGACCGGATGAACCGGCGACTGGAATCCTACGAAACAATAAAGAACTTCGCAATCATGCCGACCGAGTTCTCCATGGACGCGGGCGAGGTGACGCCCAGCTTGAAGCTCCGCAAGAGAGTGATCGAGAACAGGAACAAGGAGATCATCGAGAGCCTCTATCCTCCCGAGGCCGGGCGTTGTTGAGATGAGTATTGACGCTGATTTTCCCTTTTGATATGAGACGTTTGCTTCAAATGACGGCATTCATGGCCGTTGAAAGGAAGGCACGTAGCTCAGTGGAAGAGCACTACCTTGACACGGTAGGGGTCAGCGGTTCAATCCCGCTCGTGCCTACAGTACGTGACGCCGGACCATGAGTAACCTCCAAGAACGGTTCGCCCCGGGTACTGTGGGGGCTGCGCTTGCTTCCTCGGGATCCATCGACAATGAGACGTTGGCCGCCGTCATCGACGGCGAGATCTTCGATCTGCAGGCCCCGCTTCCGAAGGGAGCGAAGCCGGTTGGGCTCAAAGCGAGACAGGAAGAAGCGCTCGAGGTCATCCGGCATTCGACGGCCCATGTCATGGCAGACGCCGTACAGCGTTTGTTTCCCGGCACCCTGGTGACCATAGGCCCGTCGATCGAGGCCGGATTCTACTACGATTTCGATCGCCCCGAGGGAGGGTTCACCGAAGAAGAGCTCGAGGCCGTCGAGAAGGAGATGACCTCCATCATCAAGGAGGGGCATGACTTCATCCGCATCGAGGTCTCCAGGCAGGAGGCGCGCGATCTATTCGAATCCATGGGCGAGACGTACAAGCTGGAGATCGTCGACGGTATCAAGGAGGATGAGCCTGTCACCATCTATCGCCACGGGAAATGGGTGGACCTCTGCGCGGGACCTCATGTTCCCAATACGCGATTTCTCACGTCGTTCAAGCTGCTCTCCTCCGCCGGCGCATACTGGAGGGGTGACGAGCGAAACAAGATGCTGGCGCGGATCTACGGTACGGCGTTCGAGAACATGAAGGATCTCAAGAAGCACCTGGCCGCCCTGGAAGAGGCCAAGAAACGGGATCATCGCAAGTTGGGAACCGAGCTCGACCTGTTCAGCATCGACGAGCAGGTCGGCGGCGGGTTGGTGCTGTGGCATCCGCGCGGAGCGATGATCCGGATGCTCATCGAGGATCACTGGCGCAAGGCTCACGTCAAGAACGGGTACGATATCGTGTTCACGCCCCACATCGGGCGGTCACGTCTGTGGGAGACCTCCGGGCACCTGGAGAACTACTCGGAGGCCATGTACGCCCCCATGGATCTGGATGGAAACCCCTACTACATCAAGCCCATGAACTGCCCGTTCCACATCAGCATGTACCGCAACAGCCTCAAGTCGTATCGCGACTTGCCGTTGCGCTGGGCGGAGCTTGGAACGGTCTACCGGTACGAGCGCTCGGGCCAGCTGCACGGGCTCATGCGGGTTCGCGGGTTCACTCAGGACGACGCGCACCTCTTCATGCCGCCGGACCTTCTTTCGGGCGAGATTCGACGGTTGATTCGGTTCACCATTTCCCTGCTGGGCGACTTCGGCTTCGACGATCTGGAGATCAGGCTATCCACGCGACCGGATAAGTTCATCGGCAATCCGCGGATATGGGAACACGCGGAGGCGGCGCTGCGCGAGGGGCTCGAAGCGGAGAATATCGATTACAAGGTCGACGAAGGGGAGGGCACGTTCTACGGGTCCAAGATCGACGTCAAGATACGCGACGCCATCGGGCGCCTCTGGCAATGCAGTACCATCCAGGTGGACTTCAACCTGCCCGACCGTTTCGATCTGGCGTACATCGGCGAGGACTCGAAGCGGCACCGCCCGGTCATGCTGCATCGCACAATCCTCGGCTCCATGGAGCGCTTCTTCGGGATTCTCATAGAGCACTACGCCGGCGCGTTCCCCATGTGGCTCGCGCCCGAGCAGGTGGCGGTGCTGACCGTGACCGACGGGCAACACGATTTCGCGCGGGAGGTGGCCAGTGCGCTGGAAGAAAAAGGCGCGCGCGTCGTCCTCAACCTGGACAGCGAAAAGCTCGGGGCCAAGATCCGCAAGGCCCGGTTGATGAGAATTCCGGCCATCGCCGTTATCGGTGACAGAGAGGTCGAGCAACGGGGAGTTTCGCTTCGGACCCGCGCTTTGGGCGATATCGGGTTCAAACCGCTTGACGAATTTCTCGAATGGATGGTCAATGAGAGCACGGAACCCGAAGTTTAGAGTATCATTAATTTGGTGAGGGCTTTTGGGTAGCCCCTGATCAAGGAGGTCGGTTATTAGGAAAAACTTTTCACGTCAACCACGTCCCCCCAAGGTGAGGATAAACGACATGATTCGTCGGGCGGAGGTCAGGGTGATCAACCCCGACGGCCAGCAGCTCGGCATATATCCCATCAGACAAGCGATGACCCTCGCCGAGGAGGCCGGGCTCGATCTGGTTGAGATCAATCCGATGGCCGAGCCGCCCGTTTGCCGAATCATGGACTTCGGGAAGTTCAAGTACGAGCAGAAGAAACAGGCGAACGCGGCCAAGAAAAAGCAAAAGGTCATAGAAGTAAAAGAGATCAAGTTTCGCCCCAAGACCGACTCCCATGACTTCGATTTCAAGATGAAGCACGTGAAGCGCTTCATCGAGGAGGGCAACAAGGCCAAGATCACCATCCGTTTCCGGGGGCGCGAGATGGCTCATCCGGAGGTGGCGGCCAGGCTGCTTGACAGGGTCGTGGCGGAGGTCAAGGACATGGTGGTGATCGAGCAGTCGTACCGCATGGAGGGCAGGACCATGACCATGATCCTCGCCCCGGCGCCAAACAGGTAGAGCTGAGCTTTTCGCCGCCAAGCGGCTCAGGAATATAGCCTGGGGTTTCTAACCCCAGGTTTGGGATGAAAAAGACAACTCCGCCCTGAATGGGCGGTGCAACCCCGGCCGGGGGAGAGCTATGTGTCAACTGTCAGTGCCTGGCCCCTTCGCCTTCTTCGCCTTTGAACATTGGATTGAGCGCAAAAGCGGCATATTTGTCAAGCGGATTTTCGTTGGCGGGGACGATGAAGGGGATTGAGACTTTTTTTGTCTCGGACAGGTGGTAAGGTGGGGCCATGTCAAAAATTTCAAAGCGCGACGCACTCGAGGCGCTGAAAAAAAGCTATGACACCGAAAATGGAGAAAACGGATGACAGACACGGAAGCGTCTCGGATGTTCATCAATAGCGCACCCATTAAAATTTACAGACGGCGGAGTGATGGACTAGAGTACTCATTGAACCCACTTATACGGAGAGAGCCATGCGACTAACCAGCTTGCATCTTGAGAATTTCCGTGGACTGAAAGATCTGAAGCTCGATTTTCATCGAGACATCACTGTCCTCGTCGGAGTTAACGGGAGCGGCAAGACCTCTGTCATTGAAGCTTCGGCAGCCATGCTGGGCAAGGTGTTCGGCCTTAATATAGGTGACTACTTTAGGATAGAAGATTGCAGATACGGGCAGACGACCGCCAACATCGAGTTGGTTGGTTATCTCGGTGATCCGGAGCAGGAATTCAGAGCATCGTGGGGCATCGAAAACGGTCAATACCTACCCGGCACTATCAATGGATTCAGGTTTACCTCCGACCAAATGAGAAGCGGCCCGTTGCCGATTATCTGCTACTACCCTGTGAACCGACATGCGGTGGACGCCACCCCTGGCTCGACCAATCCCGGCGTTTGGACAGCGGAATCCGCCTGGAATGACGCACTCGACGGCAGAGCGGCGTCCTTTCAGTTTTTCTTTCACTGGTTTCGCGAACGCGAGGATCTGGAGAACGAGGAGAAGTCCGACAACCCCGATCACATCGATCCTCAGCTGGAAGCTGTTCGGAAGAGTCTGGAGTCGCTACTGCCCGGCTACTCCAATCCCCGGGTCCGCCGACCTCGGTTCGGCCCGGGCGCGTCGGAAGTAGCAACAAACAGACCGGTGCTTGCTTTCAAGAAAAACGGCGTTGAACTCTCGTTCGATCAGTTTAGCGAAGGTGAGCGCTCCATGGCCGCGCTGGTATTCGATATCGCTCGACGCCTGGCCATTGCCAACCCTGCCGGCGATTCTCTAGAGGGCGAAGGTATCGTACTGATTGATGAGATGGATCTTCACCTTCACCCCGCTTGGCAGGCCAACGCTATTCCGGCCTTGCGCCGCACATTTCCCAACGTCCAGTTCGTCGTGACGACCCATTCCCCGATCGTGCTCGGATACGTCGATTCAAAATGCGTACGACTATTGAAAGACTTTGAATTGATCGAGACCATATCTCCCACCGAAGGTCGCGATCCGAACTCGATCTACATCGATCACTTCGACCAGCCGCTACGCGATCCTAGTTTCCAAAAACCACTCGACAGGATCGCCGTCCTCATTGATGAAGAGAAGCTCGATGAAGCGAGAATCAAGCTGGACGAGTTGAGGGATAGCTGGGGTGAACAGGACAGGGAGATCGTTCGCCTGGGCACGCTCATCGAGATGCTGAAAGACTGATGCGGCATATCGCCAAGAGCTCCCCCGAACCGCCGGAGTTGCTCCGGTTTCGGAAAACCGGAGGGCCGAATTGCACTTACAACGGTTTTTCGGACAAAGACGCCCTGAGACAACGTCTGCTGAAGGATCAAGGCTTCCTTTGCTGCTACTGCATGCAACGAATAAGAAAAGACAAGATGAGAATCGAACACTACTTGAGCCAATCGGGCCATCCTGAGGAACAACTCGTCTGGCACAACTTGTTGGGCGCATGTCAAGGAGGCGAAGGAACGGGCCATGAAACATGCGATAAGCACAAGGGAGAAAAATCAATATCCATAGATCCCCTGAATCATGAGCACATGGTTCAGGTGCGCTATCTTCCAGGGGGTAAAATCCAACATGGGGAAGGCGACACCCCGTTCCAGGACGACATCGACGGCACTTTGAACCTGAATATCGAGAAATTAAGAGAACTGCGAATGGGGGCATTGACCGGCTTCCAGGAGGTACTGAAGAAAGACTTCGGGACCGGGAAGCGGTGGACCGATGCGAAATTGAAGAAGAAACTCGCCGATCTCCGAAACGGGTGTCCCTTGGTTCAATTCTTGGGACTGCTGGAGTACTGGATCGAGAAGCGCGTCGGACGCTGAGAATCATGGGATCCTCCGAAAAATGAGTCCCTCGACCGGAACGAGAACCCGGAAATCGGACAGATCCCGAAAGCCCTGCGGGACTGGTAGCTAAAAGACATTCCTCGGGAGATACCAGGGACATTTCTTCGGCAAGGACTCGCCCAACATCCTCTACGGACAGCTTCCCGGCACGGGCGTGCAGGAGTCGTCGAGGTTGTCGTGGAAATTAATAAAAGGGGGTAAGGTAGTGAGCTGGTCCAGAAGACCGCACACCTCGCAGTCGGGCAGGGTTTCGTTGTCCTTAATCTCCAGGTCCTCAGTCACCGAGACCAACCCGCTCAATCCGTCCAGGTTGGCGACGGCGTCGTTGCCTTCGAGCAACGAGCTACCGAGTTTGTTTTTCTAGCGACTGTCTGCTTATAACCCCCTGTTTTTTCTTGCATGGAGCCCCGCGCGAGTGTAAACACAGTAGCCCTTCGTCCAGTGGACGAAATGTTTGTTTAAATTGACTTCGAAGGGATCGAACGATGCCCAAGATGAAGAGCAACAGAGCGGCCGCGAAGCGGTTTCGTAAAACGGCCAAGGGAAAGATACGGTGTGACAAACCCCTGCACGGTCACATCCTCACCAAGAAGAGCACGAAGCGCAAGCGCAGGCTTCGCAAGAACGACATAATGGATCCGACCGCGACGCGTCAGGTCCGCAGGCTCCTGCCTTATCTGTAGGTCCATCCCTCACAGTAAGGCCGGCAACCAGGCTAAAAAAGGAGCAGCCGATGGCCCGTGTAACAAGAGGTTTCAAGGCAAGACGAAGACGCAATCGCGTATTCAAGCACGCGAAGGGTTTCTTCGGTTCTCGCGGCAGGTTGTACAAGGTGACCAAGGTCGCGGTCATGCACTCCTGGATCGACGCGTACAAGGGGCGTCGCCTGAAAAAACGCAACATGCGCCGGCTCTGGATTACCCGGATAAATGCTGGGGCCAGGCTCAACGGGGTGAGTTACTCCAGGATGATGGGAGGATTGCGCAGGGCGAAAGTCGAGATCGATCGTAAAATCCTCGCCGATATCGCCGTGGCCGATCCCGAGGGGTTTACCACGATCGTCAATATCGCCAAAAAAGCCAAGTAGAGACTAGTGCCTCGTCAACCGCTCTTTGCCGGGCCCCGGGACGTTCCGATGCGTTTCCCCCCCGCTGACATTTTTCCGGAGAATACCTGATGGATCCACAGGAGATCATCACCGGTCTGCAGCAACTGGCCGATCGTTTCGACGATTCCGTGAGCGCGCTCGGCACCGAGCAGCAGATCAGGGACTTGCAAGCTTCTTTTCTTGGAAAGAAGGGTGAGGTAACGATGCTCCAGAAGCTGCTGGGCAAGCTTCCAGGGGAATCGCGCAAGGTCGTGGGGCAAGCGTTCAATCTGGCCAAGCAGCGCATCACCTCGGCCGCGGGGGGCGCAATAGACGGCCTTGTAGACCGTGAGGCAAGGCAATACCTCGATCGTCACACGGACCTGACCCTCCCGGGGCGCGCGCCGAGGATGGGTCGGATGCACCCGATCACTTTGGTGATGTACGACATCGTCGATGTGTTTGTTTCCATGGGCTTCGATGTGGCTCTCGGCCCGGAGATCGAAACTGACCTCTACAACTTCGGGAAGCTCAATTTCCCCGACGATCATCCGGCCAGGGACATGCAGGCCACCCTCTTCATCAAGGAGGGGAAGACTCTCTTGCGAACCCACACATCTCCGGTCCAGATACGGACCATGCTGGAAAAGCCCCTGCCCATCCAGATAGTCGCTCCCGGCGCGGTGTATCGTCGCGATGACGATCCCACGCACAGCCCCATGTTTTTCCAGGTCGAGGGGTTGCTCGTGGACGAGGGGGTCAGCTTCGCCCACCTGAAGGGGGTCCTCGAGGTTTTCCTTCAGAGGATCTTCGGGCGCGACGTGCGCTCCAGGTTCAGGCCGAGTTTCTTCCCGTTCACCGAACCCTCCGCAGAGGTTGACATCGAGTGCATCTCTTGCAAGGGCGCGGGCTGCAATCTTTGCTCCGGCACCGGATGGCTGGAGATCCTCGGCTCCGGGATGGTGGATCCCGATGTCCTCGATGGAGTGGGGATCGATTCGGAGCGGTACACCGGCTTCGCGTTCGGCCTGGGTGTAGATCGAATCGCGATGCTCAGGTACGAGGGCATTTCGAGCATCCGTTTATTCTACGAGAACGATCCGCGTTTCCTCGAAGCTTTCAGGAGGTAGTCCGGTGCTCGTGAGCTACAGATGGATTTGCGAAATCGCCGGATTTTCTCCGAAGCCCGAGGAACTCGGCGACAAGCTGACATTCTGTGGGCTCGAGGTGGACGAGCTAAAGAGCGTGGGCGATAGTTTCGATGATATCGTTGTCGGAGTGATAAGATCCCGGGAGCCGCACCCGACCGCGAAGAAGCTCCATTGCGTCACGGTCGATTCCGGTTCCGGCGTCGTCTCCGTGGTGTGCGGCGCTCCCAATTGCCCCGGGCCGGGTAGTCGCGTGGTGCTCGCCAGGGTGGGAGCCTCGGTAGGAGAGATCACCATCGAGTCCAGGGAGATCGCCGGCGCTCCTTCCGAGGGCATGCTCTGTTCCGAGATGGAGCTGGACATCGGCCCCGATCAGAAAGGCATCATGATCCTGGACGGCGAGACCGAGGCAGAGGTTGGCACGCCCATCGCCGATGCCCTCGGCCTGCAAGACTGGATTTACTCGATAGGGATCACCCCCAACAGGCCGGACGCGTTGAGCCATCGCGGCATCGCCCGCGAGATGGCTTTGCTCTACGGCAAACCGTTCGACCCGTCGGTTCCCGAGGCGGCGCCCGAGGGTGGCGATCCGGTCGGCGAGCACATCAAAGTGGACCTGATGGATCAAGAGGGGTGCCCCAGATATGCCGCGGCCGTGATCACCGGGGTGAAGGTGGGCATAAGCCCGTTCTCGTTGAGATACCGGCTTTATAACCTGGATGTTCGCCCCATCTCCAACCTGGTGGATGTCACCAACCTCATCCTTCTGGAGTACGGGCAACCGTTGCACGCCTTCGATCTGGACAGGGTCGCCGATGCCAGGATAGTCGTACGCAGGGCTTCCAATGGCGAGCGGATGAAGACCCTCGACGAGGTGGAGCGCACGTTCACCGGCGATGACCTTCTGATCTGCGACGGGGAGAGACCTGTGGCAGTGGCCGGCGTCATGGGCGGGCTCGACACCGGCATCACCGAAGAGACGAAGAATCTGCTGATCGAATGCGCGTACTTCAAACCGTCCATGATTCGAAGGACCTCAAAGCGGCTCAAGCTGGCGAGCGAATCCTCCTATCGCTTCGAGAGGGGGATCGATCCCAATATGGCCGGCGATGTGCTGAGGTCCACGACCCATCTCATGTGCGGCCTGGCCGGCGGGACAAAGGCCCCCGGTCTGGTGGATTGCTATCCCGTGCCCATCGAGCGCAAGCGCGTTGCGCTGCGACCCGGGCGTTACGAGTCCGTCATGGGGTACCCGGTTGCGGCGATGAAGATGCGGCGGATCCTCGAGGGTCTCGGCGCGGTCGTCACGGTGCTCGACGATGAGATCTCTGCCCTCGTGCCCACCAGCAGGCCCGATATCGAGCGGGAGATCGATCTGATAGAGGAGATCGCGCGCGTGGTCGGGTTGGACAAGGTGCCGTCTCTATTACCCCGAATCCGATGCGGCATCCCCGATCGGGAAGAGTACGAGGCGGCCATGCGCGTGCGGCAGATCATGGTTTCGCTGGGCCTCGAGGAGTCCATCAGTTACTCCTTCGTTCCAAAGGAGACGCTCGTCGGGATGGGGCTTGGCGATCGTGTTATCGAAATAGCCAACCCTCTCAACTCGAAGCGTGCGGCGATGAGGACCACCTTGTTGGTCGGCCTCATCGAGAATCTCAGGCGCGCGACGACGCGGTACGTGGGGCTGGTGCGTCAGTTCGAGGTCGGACGCACTTTCCACGACGAGGGTGGGAAGTTACCCCTGGAAGTTCTTCGCGTGGCGGCGGTCATGAACGGATCGCGGGATTCGTGGATCGGCGAAGATCACGGTCCACTCGATTTCTACGACGCCAAGGGGATCGCCGGCGCTTTTGTCAAGGATCTCACCGGCATGGATCCGGTCTTCGAGCCGGTGAAGGATCTCGATTACATGCACCCCAATCGGGCGCTTCGCGTGCTCACCGGCGGGAAGGATGTCGGAGTTGTCGGGGAGGTTCATCCGAAGATCCTGACAGGTCAAAAACTCGGCCGCGGAGCGGTGGGGTTTGAGATGGACGCCATGAAGCTCTGGGGGATGCGAAGGCGATCGGCGGCGTTACCGCTGCACGAGTTTCCTCCCATGGTGCGGGACGTGGCCTTCCTGGTCGAGGAAGCACGGGACGCGGCTCCCATCGAGGATGCTCTGCGCGAGGCATGCGCACCGCTGGCGACAAGCGTGCGCCTGTTCGATGTCTATCGGGGCAAGGGAATAGAAGACGGCAAGAAATCGCTTGCGTTCTCGGTGGTGTATCGCTCACTAGAAAAGACCTTGACCGACGAGGAGGTGGATGCCATCCATCGAATGGCCATAGATAGAGTCAAAACCGAGTTCGGCGTGCGGACAAGGTAAACGTCTCCAGGGGTTGAACCGTTCAAATTCATATGCTTAAATGATCCATCAATTGTGCAAAATGCTCGCTTGCACGAAGGAGAGGGGCGGATGACCAAAGCGGACATCATCGAACGTGTATACGAAAAGGTTGGAGGGTTCTCCAAGAAGGAGGCCGCCGAGATCGTTGAGGCAGTGTTTCAGGTGATGAAGCAATCGCTTGCATCAAACGAGAAGATCAAGATCTCGGGGTTTGGTAATTTCGTAGTCAGGCAGAAGAAGGAAAGAATGGGACGCAACCCGCAGACGGGGCAGCCCATCGTGATTGCGCCGCGCTACGTGCTGAACTTCAAGCCCAGTCAAGTGCTCAAGAATGCACTAAACACAAAGTCCCAGCCTTGAGCCCACGCTCGGGCAGTGCTCTGCCTGTTTGTCAGGGACGGGACGGGGAAGCGGTGAGCCGTGGCACAACGGGCAGACTTACCTGACAAGCTGTATTTCAGGATAGGCGAAGTCGCCAAGCTAACCTGTATCAAGCAACACGTGCTGCGATACTGGGAATCCGAGTTCTCGTTCATCCGGCCGCAGAAGTCCAAGACGAACCAGCGCCTCTACCGGAGGAAAGACGTGGAGGCGATTCTGGCGATCAAGCATCTGCTCTACGACCGCAAGTTCACCATCGAGGGCGCACGTCGTCATCTCAAGGAGGAGGGTGTCGGGGAATCCTTGCCGCCGCCGGATCCGGATGTGGTGGCCGCGGCTGCTCGGGAGGAAGCTATCGAGCATATGGGTGAGGAGGTGGTGAAGGCTCGCGGAAAGGTGATCGACTTGTACGAAGAAAAGTTGCTGGGCCTGCGTGGTGAGCTCACCAGGTTCGTTGCGGATCTCGACGAACTCGAGGATGCCGAGGACGCGCAGGAGAAGGAAGGGTAGGAGGAGGATGTTTTGTCCTTCGAGCCTTGCCTCTCCATCATCGCTCTGGTAGAGAAGGATTGCTTTTCGGGGCGTAGCGCAGCCTGGTTAGCGCGCTTGACTGGGGGTCAAGAAGTCGGAGGTTCAAATCCTCTCGCCCCGACCGGAGGGTTCCCGATCGGACCCTCTTTCCATATGAGGTAGTTCCCATCCCAAAAGTGGATGATTTGGAGAAGACACTCATGCACGCAATCTGCTGTATACAAAATATGGTAGGTATCGAAGGATACATACACATCATTTTGTACCGTGCATCTTGCACACCTGAGCACCTTCTTTCAAAACCCCACTTCTGAGATGGAAACTAAGTAGGTTGTAATTGTGACCGGTATTCTCGTGCTCCTTACAAATGATGACGGCATCGATGCACCTGGGTTGAGGGCGCTTGAGAGAGCTTTCGCGCGACGCCCGGATGTCGAGACGTGGACTGTGGCGCCGGACTCGGAGCGCTCCACATGCAGCCACGGGATGACCCTCCATCACCCCGTCTTTTCCACGGAGGTCGGCGAACGCCGGATCGCGTTGAGCGGGTTGACCGCCGACTGCGTGTATTTCGGGATGTTCGGTTGCCTGCCCAAAAGGCCCAGCGTCGTGATCTCCGGGATCAACCGGGGACCCAACCTGGGCGGTGACGTTATCTATTCCGGCACGGTGGCCGGGGCGCGAGAGGCGGTTATCCGAGGCGTGCACGGGATTGCGGCGAGCCTGGTGAGCGGCGACGACTTCGAGCGGGTCGCCCATAGTGTGGTCGAAATAGGGTTGCTGGTCGCCCGGTTGCCCGCGAGCGTTCCGCGCCTCCTCAACCTCAACTATCCGGCCGGTGACTTTAAGGGCCCTCGGTTCGCTTGCCTGGGCCGGCGGTCATACCCCGAGGAAGCGGAGCGTCGCGAGGTGCCCATCAGTGGAAGGGACTACTACTGGTTGGGTGGACCCCCCGTGCGGGACGGGCTCATCGACGGGACGGACGGCTGGCTAGTTGACAAGGGTGTGGCATCGGCGACGTTGTTGTCCACGGATCAGACCGACAAGGAAGCGATGGGTGAGGGAATCCTTCCATTCCCCGGCGCGAACGAGGAGGGCTAGATGGGTTATGGGAAGGGCAAAGGATGGCTCGGTGTGCTGCTGGTCCTGGTCAAGGGCGGACTTGTCGGCATCGCGAATATCATCCCCGGTGTATCAGGAGGAACCTTCGCCCTGATACTCGGAATCTTCGACAGGATGGTGGGAGCCCTCAACGCCCTCGGTCTGAAAACTCTCAAGGCCGCATGGGGACTGATCGCCGGGGGGTTCAACGCATCGGCCAGACGCGGCTTCGCTGACGAGCTCCGCCGAATAGACGCCGGCTTCATCGTCCTCTTGCTCATCGGCGCGTTGACGACGATCATGTCGTCGTCATTTCTCATAGAGTTTCTTTTAAGGGAGCACTGCTTGCCGACCCTAGCCTTCTTCGTCGGATTGATCGTGCCCTCTGTCGCGGTGCCCTGGAAGATGATGGACAGGAAGGGTCTTCGCCTGTTGTGGGCCGTTCCAGGTATCGCCCTCTCCGTCGGCATCGCACTGGTCATGCCCGATGACGCCGCCGGATCGGACAACCCGCTCGTCGCGGCCGGCACGGGGGCAATAGCGATCAGTGCCATGATCCTGCCGGGAATCAGCGGCTCGTTCGTCATGCTCGTAATGGGGCAATATCAAAATGTCCTGGCAAAGCTCACGGGCCTGCAGACCGCTCTGGCACACGGGCGGCTCGACGTGGAGGCGATCGTATGGCTCGCTGCGTTGGCCCTGGGCATGGTCGTGGGAATCCTGCTCTTCGCCAGACTGCTCGACTTCCTGCTCAGGCGGGCCAAGTCGGCCACCATGGCCTTCCTCATCGGTTTGATCATCGGCAGCCTCTGGGTGCTCTGGCCGTTCAAGGATATCTCGGAGGGGGCCGAGGTGACCGGTCGGGACGGCGAGGTGAAGCACGAAATACAAATAGCCACCGCCCCCAACCGCCTTCCCGAGTCTGCCGCGGAAGGCCTCATCGGCGCCGGAGCGTTTGCAGCGGGGCTGGTGGGATCTCTGGGCTTGATTGCGCTCGGAAAGCGCCGCGAGGACAACGACGAACTGCAAGATGGTGGTGAACAATCAGATACATCCGATGGGTCCGGCTCTTGAGAATTGAACCGATTTCGGTTTTTTAATTGCTCCGTGATACAGTGCCCCGCATGACCACACGGTTATTTTTCCCGATCCTGTTTCTCATCCTGATTTCGGGATGCGGCTCCCGGTCGGTCGCGCCGCTCAAGGTTCTTGGAGTGTGGCACAAGGTTACGAGTGGAGACACTGTCGACTCCGTGGCGAAGCGATACGGGGCCGAATCGGAAACCATCGCGGAACTCAACGACCTTCCTCGCAAGGGCGAGATCGAAGGAAGGAACGAGATCTTCATTCCAAAGGCCGGCGGCAAGCCTCCGGGAACGGGCGCCCCGCCTCCTCCGCCAATCACTACCGGCTCCGCGAGCGGCGATTCGGGTTTGACCGATTCACCGACGAAGGCCTCCGGGAAGTGCGGAGTTGACGGTCGCCCGTGCTTCGCGTGGCCGGTGGACGGAAAACTCGCCGCTCGATTCGGCTCGCGGAACGGAAAGCACAACGACGGAATAGACATCACCGCCCCCAAGGGCACCGCCGTGAAAGCCGCCGAAAAGGGTAAGGTCATCTACAGCGGCGACGCGATCAAGGGATACGGGAACCTGGTGCTCGTTCGCCACGAAGGAGGCATCATTACAGTGTATGCCCACAACGACAGGAACGTTGTTGCGGAGGGGGACGACGTGAAACGGGGTCAGAAACTGGCCGAGGTCGGCGGCACCGGATCTGCGACGACGGTGCATCTGCATTTCGAGGTTCGCGTGGGTGAGCGACCGAAAGATCCGTTGCTATACCTGCCGCCCATGAAGTAGGTAATTCCTATGAACGAAAGACTTAAAAAGATCGAGAAGCTCATCAGAGACGTGCCCGACTTCCCGAAGCCGGGAATAGTGTTCAAGGACATCACGCCGCTCATCGGAGACCCGGAGGGGCTCAGCATCGTGCTGGGTCTTCTGGCCGAGCCGTTCGTGGGCAAGGGGATCACTGCGGTCGCCGGGATGGAGTCGCGCGGGTTCATCTTCGGCGTCTCAGTGGCTGAGCGTCTCGGCGTGGGGTTCGTCCCGGTGCGCAAGCCCGGCAAGCTGCCCGCGAAGACCGCAAGCGTCGAGTACGAGTTGGAGTACGGCACCGATACCCTCGAGATGCACATGGACTCCCTCAGGGTGGATGACAATGTGCTGGTTGTGGACGATTTACTGGCCACCGGCGGCACGGCGCAAGCCACCGTTCGGATGATCCGGGATCTCGGCGCGACCATCGCAGCCGTGGCCTTCGTGATCGAACTGGATTTTCTTCAAGGGAGAAAGAAGCTCGAAGGAATCGATATTCACAGCTTGCTTCATTACCGAGATGACAAATGATAAGGGTGTTTTCCCAAAGAAGAGCAGGTGGTCGATTGAAAGACAAGAAGTTGATGGTTTTCGGCGTGCTGAATGTCGTACAGGGGCTCATGGTGGGCGCGATTCCGTTGCTGGTGTCGAGCCGTATCGATGCGGTCAACTGGGTGCTGGCTTTTGCGTCAGTCCTGATGTTCCTTTCGGGGCCGGTGCTGATCTTCGGTGGCAAATGGGGGCGTAGGCTGGCAGCCTCGGCATGTTTGTTCCACTGGCTTCTCGGCCTGGTCTTCGCCTCCCTGTCACTGATGTCCGCTTCGTACCTCTATGGTATCTACGGCCGTTACGGGCAATCAGCCGGCGCGATGGCCGCGGTCGTGGCCGTTGTCATCTTCATCGTCTTCTGGCTCATCCCCGCTCACGAGATTCACTTTTTGCGGGCACGAGGAGAGTCGAGTTGAGGATCCCGGGTGTAGCCCAACTAGGTGGCGTATCCGCGCTGGTGCTCCTGACTGCGTGGTTGCTCGCGCCTGTTCCGTTCCTGATGGAGCCAACGGCCGAGAATATCTCTATAAAGCAGGCCGGATCGGCGCTCGGGTATCTTCGAAGGAGTCTCGTCGAGGACGATCTCCCAACCTTGCCCCGTAATCTTGCGAGCGCCGGCGGCGACCGGTTACCCCTGGTGCTGACCGCCTGGAACGGCGGAGCGAGGCGCAGGATCTGGCAGGTGGATGACAGGCCGTTCAAGGAGGCGCTCGAGATACTCGCCGGGAAGCTTCGGGCCGACAAGAGAGATATAGAGGGGCCCTCCCTCAGGCTGCAGTTGGATCTGGTCATGGCGACCGGTTGGGTTCCACAGGGTGGTACCCTCTTCAGCCTTTCCTTTGTTGAAGGGCACACGGGAGTGAGCGGCATCGTCGATGGTCGGCGGGTGTATCTTCCGCCGTCGGAATTCATCAGGCTGGGAAAGTACGGCAGCTTCCAACCGCTTCCCGGTTACGACGCGCGATTCAAGATCGGTGTGGACATCGACCGGATCAGGAGGACAATTCATCACCAGGCAACCTGGCTGGGTTCCAAAAGTGAGGACGTGACGGACCTCGAGCGATTCCTCTCGCTGACGTTTGTGGAGGGAGCCGATCTAAAGCCGAGGAGATTGCTCAAGGGAACCGTGGAGCGGGATCCGGTTACGAGGGCCGATCTGGAGGCGGCGGTGAACGCGGGAGCGGACTATCTCATGCGAGCGCTGGGCCCGCGCGGCTTGTTCTTCTACAACTTCGATCCGGTTTTGGATCGCGAGGTGAAGGATACTTACAACTGGCCTCGCCACGCTGGAACCTCGTACAGCCTGGCTCTGGTCGGTCGCGTGCTGGAAAGGCCCGATCTCGTGGATGGGGCCGCGAGGGCTTTGGAGCGGTTGGAGAAACAACTCGACGACGGTCCGGATGGATCACTCTGCTTGCTGGCCGGTGGTGAGTGCTACCTGGGCTCATCCGCCCTTGGCCTGCTCGCGCTGGCCGAGTACCGGTTGGCTTCTCGGGACGATCGATTCGACGAATCGGCCTTCAGGATCAGAGACTACATCATGGGTATGCAGCGGCCCGACGGATTCTTCTATCACGTGTGGAAACCGGACGCGGGCATCGACCGTGAAAAGATGAAGCTGTACGCCTCCCAGCAGGCGGTGTTCGCGCTGGGGCGATTTGCTGCCGCGTACGGCGACAAGAAGGCCCTGGAGGTTGCCGGCAAGGGTATGGATTTCCTCGCGGGACCGTACTGGGATCATTTTCTCGGAAGCTATTTCTTCGGCCAGGAGCACTGGTCCTGCCTGGCGGCACAGGAGCTCTACGAGCAACTTCACAAGCCTCAATATGCTCGGTATTGCCACGGCATCGGCGTCAATTATAACAACCTGACTCACGGGCGCGGGGAGACGCCCTTTTCCGAGGATGTGGGCGGGATGTCTATAACCCATTTCTTCACGCCGCACACCGGCGGGACGGCGACGGCTGCGGAGGCAATGGTTTCAGCCGTTATTCTGGGGAAGGCCGAGGGCCTCGATGTGGATCCCATCGTGGAGCAGCTCGTGGACACCTACGGCTTCCTTTTGAAAGGGCAGGTCTCTGAGCACGACACCTTCTGGATACGCAGGTCGAGATTGGCGGTAGGCGGCTTCTACGAATCGCAGACGAAGACGCGGATCCGCATCGACAACGTGCAACACGCCATCAGTGCGATCGTTCGTGGAATGGACCTTGTTGGGTTGAAGTAACTACTTGTCGCAGATGAGGCAGTCCCACATCCTTGAGTAGGATCCTGTGCCTGTATCGGTATCCGTGTCCGCGTCGGTGTCGGTGTCTGAATCCGTGTCCGTGTCGGAATCGCTATCCGAGTCGGAATCGGTATCCCCGTCCCCGTCCGAGTCGGAATCGGCGTCGAGGCCGTCGTCGAAGGTGTCATCGCTACAGCCGATGGAGGCGAGGCCCAGCGCCAGAACAGCGACTAGTGACATTAATACGAGATAAAAACATTTTTCCATTTTAGAAACCTCCGCTTCCTTATTACCTCAGTGCATCAATAATACCAAAAGGACGAACATTTTAACATTATTTTTTTAATTCTTTTGCATTGTTTATAGTTATTAGTCGCTGAACGACCCTGGAATATCGAATACTGTCGGGGTATTTCTTGAGAAACTCGCCAAGTGCGCGAATTTCCTCGTTCTCTTTTCCAAGTGCCCTCAATGCTGTGCATTTTCCAAAAAGGGCCTCCTGTGCGAGCGGTCCTGTCGGTCGCCTGCGCTCGTATTCGCTGAAATGCACAAGAGCTCCGGTCGGGTTGCCCAAGTGCTCCAACTCCACCTCAGCGAGGGGCAGGAGTACCGCAATTGCTTCCGGGCTGGCCGGATACTCACTCAGGATCTTGCCGTAGGCCCGGGCGGCACCTGCCCAATCGCCCATCTTGCGGCATTCCCGAGCCTCCAGGATGTACTCGCCGGGCGAACCGGAATGTGCCACCGGTCGATTGATCTCGCTTGCCGATGTCGTCGATGTTCCGCCGTTCTTCGCCGCGCCCGCCGTTTTCGAGATCGCAGGGGATGGATCTTCTCCGGTCTCGTTTGCGTCAAGATCATCCGCCTGCGTGTTCTTCGGTTCCCGCTCCTCGACAACGGCTGCAAGGGACGGTTCCGCCTCGAGATCCATGTGGAGAAGCGCTCTGATTCCGTTGCGCGCCTGCAAGTCCAGCCTCTGGACCTCGCCACCCGAGACGGTGATCTCCTCTCCTGGCGCAACTGGCCGCGAGTCCGAAGGAATGCTCTTCGGTTGAACCTCCACCGAGCCTCGAAGAACGCCGACCCAAACGTTCGAGTCCGTTACCTCCACCATGAAGACGGTTCCCGTAACGAGGATACTGGCGAGAGGTGTGATGACGGTGAGTTCGACTTTCTCGTCCGGTACCAGGTGAAAAGCCACACGCCCACGATGGAGATTGAGCTCGATGGCTTCGCGGCGAAGGCTTTCGATCTCCAGGCTGCTCCTGACGTCCAGCCCGATCTCTACCGCCGATTTGGAGGTGTAGAATGCCGGTTTCGCGTCGGTGGTGAGGGTTTGCCCTGCGGTTACGCGGCTGCCGTCCTGCGCTATCATTGCGTCGTCGTCGCCAAAGAGCATTGTGCTTTGGAAGGGCAAGGGGATGATGCCGCCCAGCGCGAGCACGATCACCGCCGCGATGCCGCAGATCGCTGTGATAGCGACAAGCCCGGGGCCAAGCCGGATTTTCTTTCCGGTTGCGGCATGCTCCAGTAGGACGCGGTCGGTCATTTCCCCGACAAGCGGATCGTGAGTCGGATCCCTGAGCTGCTCCAGAGCGCCTTCGAACGCGGCGCATTGCGGGCACCTGGCGGCATGAAGATCCATGAACCGCCGGTCCTTCGCGCCGATCTCATCCTCGTCGACCACTTCTACACCCACCAACTCGCCAAAACGGTTGCAATCGCCGGTGCCGTTTTTGGTGTCTGGAATCATCTCATTCACGGCGATTCCTCCCGAAGAGCTCCAGGGCGATCCGATCGCTGCCGATACTTTGCCTCAGTTCCTTGAGCCCCACACGAATCCTGTCGCGAACAGTGTTCAACGGTGCGTCGGTCAAACGCGCGATCTCGGCCACCGAGTAACCGTAAACAATCCGAAGGACTACGGCCCTGCGCCTCTTTTCGGGTATTTGGGAAAAATGAAAAGCCAGTTTGTCGGCCATCGCCGCTTGCGTCGTCTGGTGTTCCGGCGTGATCAGCGAGATTCCGGTCTCGTCCGGCACCAGCGTCACCGTGCGTTCGCTTCGCCGTTTCCTCTTGAGGAGGCGCATGAGCACGCGGTATGTCAGTTGACCTGCCCATGCCTCTAATGAACCCGTTCCCCGATAGTTTCCCAGATTTTCAAGCACTGCGAGCAAGCAACCATGGATCAGATCCTCCAGCTCCTCATCCCTGCGCACGAGGAGCATCACTGTGTATTTGACGCGCGGTCCCAGTCGCTCCAGCAGGATCCGCGCTGCCTCCGGATCCTTCGCTGCCCTTTTGGCGAGCTTCAGATCTTCGAGTATGCCAGGGGTCAAGGGTGTCTTCTTCTCCGTTTTTTTTCCTTTTCCCTTGCCGCTACCTGTTGTGTGCACTGGATTCATGATTTGGACGGAAATCTACAGCAATGTGAATGTCATGCCGAGGGCAAAGAGCGGGCCCAGCCTCCACGGCGTCGTTATTACTATGGGATCTCCAGTTGTTTCAACGACATATCGATTATTGACGAGTGCCACGTCAAGATTGATGGAAAGGAAGACCGTCGCAACATCTGCCACTCTGCGGCCTATGCGCACGGACGGGGAGATCGACGTGACGTACTTGCGTTTCGGCTCAAAGGGCTCCACACGATTGTCCAGGGCCATGACCTCGAAGGTGACGAAATCCTCCACCACGGCGAGCCCGATCTCCAGGATCCACTTGGGGGAGCGCCACCGTCCAGCCAGGCCCAACTCCAGCGGATGAGGGTGGATGTCTGCGGCAACCAGGTCGGTCGTGAGATGAAGGGGGAACTGCAGTCGATAGGCGGCAAAGACGCGCAGCTGCCTGAAAATGCCAAGTGAGATCTCGACTCGGGCTCCGTGGGCGATCGGCGCTTCTCTTGAGTAGAACTTCGCCGCGTAGGCGATCGAGATGTTGATGCGCTCAAAAGCGGGTTGTGTTTGCGCGGGTTTCGGGGGAGGGGCGGACACGCCTATGCGGCCGCCGTCAAGGATTGACTTGATGGCGCCCCGTACTATCACCGCGAGGGTCTCGAATCGCGCCTCCTCACCTCCTTCGCCGGATCTGATATTTCTGACGAGGATCCGGCCGCCGCTCGGATCTTCGATGAACAGGAACACCTGTTGCGGCGCGCTGAGATCAATCCAGAACACCGAGATGGCGCCCCGGGATTCCGCGATGTGGCGGGCCCGATCCACCCTGTGGTGAAACTCGTTCTCCCAGCCCTCCACCCGCTGCGCGATGAAGTGTACCGGGATGTCGGTCAGTTGTGCCGCGATGGCGTCGGCGGCACGGTAGATCGCGTCGCCGGAGGTGTCCGGCAGGAGCATGACCACCGGCGCCGGTTCGTTCGCGTGGACCGGACGTGGGAGATCCGCTATCAGCAGGACTACAAGTACCGTAACTGTCGTGACTGCGGCGATCGTCCGATTCTTGAAGAGCATGGCATAGATCTAAACCGTTCACGTACCGGGACACAAGGTCTTCTCGAGCGGATTACAGAACGTACCTGGGATTGCGTGGACTAATAGACAATCACGTCGTCGATTATCGCCCAGTAATCCCAGGCCGGGGCATAGTAGCGGAAGGAGATGATCACGTTCGAGGATCCCACATACGAATCCAGGTTTATCACGACGCTCTCGCCGGGACCATACACCGCGTGATCTATGCTCCAGTATAGTTCGTTGGTCCAGGTGGACCCGCCGTTGTCGGAGACGTCGACCGCGAAGTAGTTCCCGGTCGTGAGGTAGTTAAAGGATGTCATGAAGCCCAGGTCGGCCGAGCTCGCGGAGGAGAGGTCGATCACCGGAGTGTGGAGATCCGTGTCCATTGTCGTCCCGGTACCGCAGTAGTCGGAGTCGGCGTCGGCCGCGTTCCCGGTCCCGGCGTAGTTGGGTCTTCCCCAGGAAGTGGTGCTGTCCCATACGCAATCGCCGCCGTTGTTGATAATGGACCAGCCGGTCGGTGGCCAGATCTCGAACCCCTCCACCAGGTATACATCTACTACCTCGATGTAACCCGTCTTGATCTCTGTGTCGGATCCATGGGTATTCGAGACCAGCAGCTGGACCGTGTACATGCCGACCGCTCCGAATGATACCTGTGGATCCTGGTGAGTGCTGCTGGTTCCACCGTGGTAGGTCACGGATCCGGGACCGCTGAAGGTCCAGGACCAGGTGGTTGGACCGTCATACGACAGATCGGTCATGTTCACGACGTGCCCAATATCCATCAGCGTCTCGCTTGCCGCGAATTCGGCGGTGGGAGCCATCGCTTCGCGAACCATGATGTCATCGACGGCCATGTCGCCATAGAAATCGAGACCGCGGGTGCCGGTGAAGCGAATGGTGATGGTGTTGCCGATGAAGCTCGAGAGGTCGACCAGGGCCTGTTTCCAGGGATCGGTTTCCGAGCCATGCTGCTCCCCCGTAATGGTCATGAGGGTTATATAGCCAAAGCCGGCGTCCACCGCCACGACCAGATCATCGATGTCGGCGCCGTACATGTGATACCAGAAAACCAGTTGTGGATCGCTCGAACCGGTAAGATCGATGGATGGGGTCTCCATTGAGGCAATGTTCCCCGCAACCGCAGGTGACGACGCCTCTGTATATGCGTAGATGCCGGTGCCGGTGGTGTGATCTCCCGCCGGACCGGTGTCGAGGGAGGAGGTGGGCCCGCTCTCGGCGAGCCAGTCGTACCCGGCGCCGGTGCCCGGAGTACCCGTCCAACCGTGCTGACCATCAATGACACCGGCAATAGTGAAGTCCTCGAAATCCTCCGCGAAGTACCAGGACTGAACATCTATATAATCGACTTTTGTTTCTGTGTCGGAGCCCTGAGCGTTAGTGGCCTGCAACTCGACGGTGTAGAGGCCGGACGTACCAAAGGACACCTGCGGATCCTGGTCAGTGTTGGTTGTCCCCCCGTGGTAGGTCACGGATCCGGGACCCGTGATTGTCCAGAGCCAGGAGGTCGGAGCGTTGTACGAGAGATCAATCAGCTCGATCACCTCCCCGGCACCGGGAGTCACCTTGTCGGCCATGAAGTCAGCCGTGGGCGCCATCGGCTCGCTGACCAGAATGTCGTCGACGGCCATGTCGCCCCGGAAATCCGGGCCGCGTGTTCCCGTGAAGCGGATGGTAACAACGCTGCCGGTGAATGAAGAGAGATCTGCCTGGACCTGGATCCAGGGATCGACATCGGAATAGTGCTGCTCACCGGTGATGGTCATAACGTTCGCGTAGCCAGAGCCGTCGTCCACCGCCACGACCAGGTCGTCGATGTCGGCGCCGTACATGTGATACCAGAAGGAGAGCATGGGGCTGGCGGCCGTTGTCAGGTCTATCGACGGTGTTTCGATGTGCGCCGTTTCTCCCAGAATAGCGGGCACAGAGGCTTCGGTGTAGACGTACACGCCGGAGCCTGTGGTGTGGTCGCCGGAAGGTCCTGTTTCGAAGGAAAAAGTGGGGCCCGATTCCGCGTACCAGTCGTACCCGACGCCGATGCCCGGGGTGCCGGTCCAGCCGCCCTGACTGCCTACAACCGCGACGGCGAAGGACTCGAAGTCCTCGAAGAAGTACTCCGGCAGGAAGGTGATGGTGATGATAACGGCCGCAACAAGCGGGGTTCCGCACGTATCCACCACATCCGTGTCAACAACGATGATGTACTGATCACCCGCCGCAACGCCCGAGAAGTCAATGTCATAAGTACTGGCACTCACCTGAGTGATGCTGCCCATCGTCCCCGAGCCGATAATGGGCGTCCAGCTTACGTTGCCGGGATTAACACCGGAAACGTCTTCGTTGAAGGTCAGGTTGTAGGTGCCGGTCGGGGCCGGACCGAAGCTCATGGAAAGTGGTGACGTGACGACAGGCGGGCCCACTACCGGATCCGCGCACGCGCCGACTGCAATGGAGATGCTCGCCGACGATACCATGCTGTTCAGGCAGGTATCTGTGACGTCGGTGTCGACAATCAGTATATACTGATCACCCGCCGCAACGCCCGAGAAGTCAATGTCATAAGTACTGGCACTCACCTGAGTGATGCTGTCCATCGTCCCTGTGCCGGTAATCGCAACCCACGACACATTGCTCGTGTTCACTCCGATCACATCCTCATTGAATGTCAGCGTGTACGTGTCGGAGGTCGTACCGGAAGTATAAGCCCCGGCGCCCGAGGTGACGATCGGCGGGCCGAGCACTGGATCTGCGCAGACGCCAATCTCTATCATGATGCTCACGGAAGCGGTGAGATGATTGCCGCAGAAGTCCTCCACGTCCGTGTCGATGACCATCAAGTAACGGTCTCCATCAACGACGCCGGAAAAATCAATATCGTAATTCATGTCGTCCACATGGGTGATGCTGTCCATGGTTCCCGTGCCGATCACCGGCATCCAGGTGACGTTGCTGGCGTCCACCCCGAAAACGTCCTCGCTGAAAGTCAAAGCGTAGGTATCGAAGGTTGTACCCCAGGGATAGACCTCGTTGCCGGAGACTACAGTCGGTGCGCCGGCTACCGGGTCCGGGCAGGTCGCGATGTGGATGGTAATGGTTGCGGTGGACGCAAGCGTGTTGCCGCAAGTATCCTCGATATCCGTGTCGATTATCAGAAGATATTGATCCCCATCGACGGCGCCGGAGAAATCGATGTCGTAGTTGATCCCGTCTGTGGAGGTGATGCTGTCCATCGTTCCGCTGCCGGTAACCGCTACCCAAGTTACGTTGCTGGTGTCCGCCCCGAAAACTTCCTCGCTGAACGTCAGGGTATAAATGTCGGAAACGGTGCCGTAGGGGAAGGTCTGGTCGGAGGTTGTTACCGACGGATCTCCCGCCACGGGGTCCACGCACGGCCCTGTATCAGTGCCGGTATCAGTATCCGTGTCGGTATCGGTATCGGTGTCGGTGCCCGTGTCGGTATCGGTGTCGGTGTCCGTGTCGGTATCTGTGTCCGTGTCGGTATCAGTGTCTGTGTCCGAGTCGGTATCCGAGTCGGTATCGGTGTCGGTATCCGTGTCGGTATCGGTGTCGGTATCCGCGTCGGCATCGGTATCCGTGTCGGTACCGGCGTCCGTGTACGAATCGGGTCCATCTCCATCGCCGCACCCAATCGGTGCAATTCCCATGAAAGTAATGATTCCCCAAATGACCAGTCTTTTCTTCATCATCTTGATTCCCCTTAATCTTTCTTCGTGGAAGTTATGCCGGGTATTAAATCATAAGTAAGACAAAGAGAAATAGTGCTTATTCACTGCCTTCCAGATATTTCCTCCGTGGTGGTTCTTGAGTTCTCCCGGCTCTCCCAAACCAGTCGGTATTGCCGACGTAGATGGGGCACCGGCCTGAAACGGGGTCGGATGCTATGAGGAAAGTAAAATTGCGCTCACCCTAAGCTCCACCCGACACCAGTGTAGCTTGCCGAAGTGGAATTTAAGCCGCCGCGGATCTTTCATCCCGCCAAGCACCTCGTGGTGTACCCACATCTCGATGCCTTCGAGGTCGAAACGCTCGAACGAGGTGGTATCAGACGGTCTTCCCAACGACCCGACCGGGCCGAAGTAGGCGTTTCATCACCCCTGCATGATCGCGTGTCGAGCGATGCTCAAGATTCCGCCTCGTTCGCGCACATACTCTTCGAGACCGGCCGTCTGCACGACGCCGCGACCCCGGAGGTTATTTTGAAAAACATCCCTCAATGACATGTTCGTTCCCTTTTGCTACAGGACTTCGAAAATGTAGACCAGGCAGTAGTACAGGCCCACGAGGATAAATATCGTGGCTGTGATGCGGCGTATCCACGGCTCGATCGATGTCAACGCGTCGAACGCTTTTGATACGCGGTTGGCTGCAAACGCAATGATCGCCGAGAAAAGGATCACCGGCAACGCCGTGCCCACCCCATAGAGGCACGGCAAGAGTACACTCGACTCGTGCTTGACCGCCAACGGAATCAGGCTCCCGAAAAAGAGCGCCGCAGATACCGGGCAGAATGTTAGCGCAAAAACGATGCCCAGGAGGCCCGCACCCCATAGACCTAGCTTGTTCACACGGCCCTGGAGTTTCTCGGAGAACCCTCGCCCCCCCGTCCACGGCCACGGGATCACGTCCAGTAGCAGCAAGCCCACCACGAACAGGACAGGCCCGAGAATCTGGTTCATCCGTCCCTGGAGGAACATGGAAACGGAAGGGACTGAGACAATGCTCTTTACCGCGATGAACGCCACCAGGAAGTAACTCAGAGTTCGTCCAATCGTGTACAGCAGGCCCGAAAACAGAACCAGGACGGGACGATCCACCCGCTTGCCGACATACGAAACAGCGGCGATGTTCGTCGCCAGAGGGCATGGGCTAATGGACGTCAGAATTCCAAGCCACAAGGCGCTGCCGATGGCAACGTAGATCGAATCCATTATTTCGCTCGCAACATCTTCAGGTACGTGCGAACCGATTGCTCCACATACTTCTTCAGTGCAGGCGGTTCGTGGGCATGCTCCCAGACCTTGTCGGCGTTCTCCCATTTCACCGTCTCGTCGCCCGCTAGAGTCGCGACGATCATTGTGCTAAATGAGAGCTCGTACTTCTGAACGAAGTGTTTGTTGGCATTTTCTTCGTAGTTTATCTCTTCGAAAACGAGCTCGCCGTTGGCGATCTCCTGCTTGAAAACTTCGTCGATTGTCTCCTCGATGGAGCGCTGGATTCCCAGACATGTGGGACAGCGCCGGTTGCCGTGAAAGTAGTAGACGACCACCTTGTCCGGCACCGCATCCGCTTTCTTGGTGTCCTGCGGACCTACCTGCGGCGCGTTCGCCTCGCCGCTCGATTTGCCCGCAGCGGCGTCTGCCGATTTGCTGCAACCGATCACAAGAGTTGCTGCCAATAGCACCGGTAGCACTGTCAACATTGTGTACATTTTTGACATTGATATTGTTTCCTATAATTCTCCTCTGATCCGTTTACACGTTGTCTTCGGGCTCCGCCCCCGTGATCCAGGAGATGATTTCCGAAGCAGGAGGGATACGTCCACTCGCCTTTACCTCCTCGTCAATAACCAGCGCCGGCGTCATCATTACGCCATAGTCCATGATTTCGTTGATCTTCTCGACCTTCTCTAGCTGCACGTCGATTCCCGACGAAGCGACCGCCTTCTCCACTTCTGCGTAGAGTTTCTTGCACTTGGGGCAACCGGTTCCTAAAACTTTGATCTTCATGTTTTTACTCCCTTGTCTGATCGAGGGTCGAAATTTCCCGATTCTCTCTCTGCCTCCGTTTTTTTCTCGATCTCTCCGTCGCCTACTTTTTCTCCGATCCGAGCCGGGCGAGGCCCCGGCCGCGGTGTCGTTGCTTTTCTATGAGAAAAACAGGCCATAGGAGTACCCCGCTGCGGTGGAGAGCGTCACAACTAGTCCGGTGAACACCAGAGTCTTCTTGGTCCCCATTACGCTCCTGATGACCAACATGTTGGGCAACGAAAGCGCCGGACCGGCGAGCAACAAGGCCAGCGCCGGCCCCTTGCCCATCCCGGCGCTTAGAAGCCCTTCCAGGATGGGCACCTCGGTGAGCGTCGCGAAGTACATGAGCGCGCCAGCAACCGAGGCGAACAGATTCGATCCAATGGAGTTGCCCCCAACCATCGAGCTCACCCAGCTGCTCGGGATGATCCCTTGGCCCCCTTCGGGGCCACCGAGCAGGAAGCCTGCGATCAGCACACCGACAAACAAGAGGGGCATGATCTGCTTCGCGAAGGTCCAGCTCGAGTCGACCCAGGAGGTCAGTTCGTCCTTCTTGAACCAGCGCCACAGAAAGATGACGAGGGCTGCCGCGAAGAACGTGGAGACAAACCACTTGGACGAATGGATAATCGCCCAGACGCCTGCGTCTCCTTCGGTTGGTCTTCCCCAGTTCGCGAAGATGAGGATGCCGATCATCGCAGCGAAGTAGAGCCCGTCCTGCCACAGGGCTCTACTCTTCTCGTCGTCCGGCATTACGATGGGCCCTGCGGCTTGTCGAGCGGCTTCCTCTTTGCGGAAGATGAGGTGCATGAGTAGGCCGATGATCACCGAGAACAGAACCGCACCCACCGCACGAGCTATTCCCAGCTCTGGACCCAGAACTCGGGCGGTCAGGATGATGGCGAGGACATTGATCGCCGGTCCGGAATAGAGGAAAGCTGTCGCCGGTCCGAGCCCCGCGCCACGCTTGTGGATGCTCGCGAAAAGGGGAAGCACAGTGCATGAGCAGACAGCCAGTACTGTCCCTGATACCGCTGAGACCGGGTAGGCGACAACCTTTCTCGCGGTGGGGCCAAGGTACTTCATCACAGCGCCCTGGCTCACGAAAACGCTGATCGCGCCGGCGATGAAAAATGCCGGAACGAGGCAGAGAAGCACATGCTCTCGAGCGTACCACTTGAGGAGTTCGAGGCTCTCGCCTACGGCGCTCATGAAAGGTTCGTTCTCGACCGGCAGGAACCATGCCCCGGCGAAAACGGCCATTATAATGAGAAGTTTTGTTTTCTCTTTCATTCTTCGATCAACTCTCTGCAAAGTGGCCATATGGCCAAGCAGCCAATGCAAAGGTAAAAAAAAGGGTTATCTATTGTCCTCTATCACCTGGGTAGCACAAGCGAGGAATCTCAGAACACATGGCGTCAACAGCGTGTAGTAGACATTATTTCCCTCGCGACGGTCATCGACGATGCTGTGTGAGCGAAGAACGGCGAGGTGCTTGGAGACCGTTGACTGGTCCGAACCGATCAAGTCCGTCAACTCACCAACGGTGCATTCACCCTTGCTGAGCCTATCGACGATCATCAAGCGTGACTCGTTTGCCATCGCTTTGAGCACCTTCGCCTGCTGTTTATAAATCGAGCAATTCTTCATGCGAAAATCATCCTCTGTTTGCGAAGTCTATGGCTACTTGGCCATATTGTCAAGTTGTAGTCACTCCGTTGGACATGAGTCGCACGGCAGTTGAGCGAATCCGTCGCTGGGGGCCAGGGGTTGAGCGATTGGAATGGTTTGGTGTCTACTCTTGGACGATGCCGTCGATGTGCAACCACGGGGCCACGAAAACGTTTCCGGCACCTATCACCTCATCGTGGCAAAGGGAGCAGTCGGACCAGCTCGGGTGGTCCACGCTCGGTGGAATCCCGTGGCAGGTGCCACATGCGGCTTCACTACCGCCGACCGCTGTCCAATCTGGGACGGCGCCACCCTCGGCCAGTGTCGCCCCGTGGCAGTAGACGCCGGAGCAGGTGACCTCGCCGGAAACGTGAGCCGGATCGGCGGAATCGGCGGTGGCCACCTGGCCCCAGGTATGCTCGGCCGGAGATTCTCCCAGGTGGCCCGGAGACTCCGCCTGGGATGGAACGAGGTGGCAATCATCGCATCGGACCTGTCTGCGCCAAGTGCTAGGTTCCAAATGTGACCGGTGGGCGCCAATCGTGACCAAGCTAGTGGACGTGTTGCCCGAAAGATCCGATGGCGGCGCCGGGTTTGACCAGTCGCCATGGCAGAGACCGCAGAAGCGAGGAAACTCACCGTCCCATTCGCACTCGCACTCGGACCAGGCGCCGTCGTCCAGACAATAAGCAATGCCGGAGGCCCCATCCTCGCAGGCGCATGCCAGTAAAACATCTGGCTTGCAGGGATCCGTGACATCCGTGTCGCCCCCGTCCGGAACGCCGCCGTTCGTATTGTCGCAGCCACCGGCAACCAGTAAAACCGACAGCGCCAGCGCACTCGACAGGGCTCGGGTGCCGGACGCAACAGCAGATAGGATAATTGAGTGAAACATGGGTTATCCTGACTGACGACTAGTCCAGATCGCCGCTTAACCGGGAGGCTTCATGACAGTTGCCGCAAGAGTTGGGCATTATGTCATAGTCGTGTCCGGTTGAAGGATCGGAACTCAATAGGATCGAACTCTGAGCGGGCCAGACGATGTCGAACACGTGAGAACCCACATTGCCCTCGGCGACCGCGCTAAGGCCATACTGATCCCAATCCAGGTGATACTGGGCATCGTCGTTCCAGTCGAAAAACTTGCCAATCTTGGCCATATGGCACGAGGTACAGCGACCGACCTGGGATGCCTCGTTCTCCGGCGTGTAGAGCGCGAGCCCCATGCCGGCTTCCACTTGCATGTGGACGGCTACCTCATACGCAACTTGGCTGCGGGCCTGGGCCATCTCTATAGGGGTGTAGACCGGGGTCACGGTCAAAACCTCGACATCCCGGCCGCCATGGATCTGGACAGCTGCCACGTCGTTCAGCGAAACGCCCGCGAACGGCCCCTGCTCGGCGTGGCAGGTCAGGCATGTCGTGTTGTCCGCGTACGACGTCCGGCCAAACTCGTAGTCTCCCACAGTAGCGGTCGCCGGAGCACCGGCCAGGCTGTGTGGGTCATGGCACGATGCGCAGGTGAGTTTGATCCTGGAGTTGTTGCCGTGTACCGAGCGCAGCATCTCCGGCAGCTGCTGAGAGTGGGCGCGGCCATGGGTCCCGTCGGGCCAGCTGTGAAACGTCCCTTCGGTCCATGAATTGTTGATTGTTGGGCTGTTATAATTTGAGTAGAAATCCTCGAGGTTGTAAACACCAGGCACGAAGATGCCGTCCCCGAGACCAGCGATATTGGTTTCATCGAAGGCGTATTTGAACACTCCCGACGGGTTCTGGCTCTTGCCTGCATGTGCGGCGTGACACTGGCCGCAGGTCTCGTTGGCAGAACGGGCAGTCAGGTTACCGGGTTTGATAATGGCCAGGTTATCGCCGGTGGTTACATGCTCCGATCCTGGGCCGTGGCATCGCTCGCAGGTGACGTTGAGGTCCAAATAGTCGAACTGCGTGACCACCGCCTTGTGAGTTACAGAGCCCTCCACGATAGTAGTATAAGCGATCTGCAAACCGGTGGTATGGCACCCTGCGCAGTTTCGGGAAAGGGTGTTCGTTGGAGGGCACCAGTGGGTTGGGCCCTTCTGCCAGAACTTTGGTCCACCGACGTCGTTGCCTGAGAGGAGCGAAGAGCCGGCCGGAGTACCGTCTTGGTAAAGGTACACGGGCAAATATGAGACGTAATCTTGCTTGGCTTTCGTTACCGGAATCCCGTTGGCTGTCATCCAGGTGACCAGGTACGGGACATCCTCGACCTTGGCAAGATAGCGCTGTTTGCCTTCACCGAAGTTTGGATGAATGTCCGCGATTGCATGCGCTGGATCGAGGTATCCCTCGCCCCAGTTGCCTTCGCCACCGATGGTGCCTGACACCGGTATCCAGGTCGCGTCAACCGGGAGGGTGCTGCAATCCAACTCGCTCTCGAGGAGCGAAATCTCACCGGGTTGTTGTGGGTAGAACTTGAACAGGTACTCGCGGTCGGTCGCGGTGTCGTTCGTGCACAGAACCAGGTTGACGAGCCCCACGCCGTCGGCGGGATCTTGGACCATCAGAAGCAATCCGTTGGGATCCCTGGGCATGAACTTGTCGCCGGGAACAGGCCAGAGATCGGGATAAACGAGGTCATCCGTCCCCTCGGAGACGAAACGCGCATGGGCCGAGGCGGCCATGCCATCCAGGATATCCTGGTGCATGCCCGCGTGACAGGTGGTGCAGCTGCTGCCACCTACCCAGACGGCGCTGTCCGACGGCCGGCCGGAAAGAGCGATCTGGATACCGCTGGTAGTTTCCCCGCCCGCGACAAGTAGAGCGTTCCGAAGGCCACCATCGAGATAACTAACGGTCGGAGTGGCCACATTGAGGAACACATATCCCGGTGAGACATCGGTCAGGGTAAAGGAGCCGTCGGTTGCGGTCGTCGCGTTCGCGGTCTGACCTTCAACTGTTACTGCCGCCCCCGCTATCGGATCGCCACCGGGATCTACAACCAGTCCCTCGATGGTCGCGAACAAGCCGGCAGCAGCATCAACCAGAACCAACGAAACGGTCGTCGTCGAACCGCCCGCGACACCGGCAATGATCGATGCCGTGCCAACGCCCGTCAGGTCGGCCTCAACAACATACGCTCCAACGGGTATGTCGATTAGATCGAACTCGCCCGCTGAGTCAGTCGTCGCCGATGAGGTGGCCGGCGTGGTTGTGATCGTCACGCCTGCCAGGAGGTTGCTGCTCTCATCCGTCACCGTGCCAATAATAGTTCCCGTGTCCACGGCATCGTCACCCGCCTCCCCTTCGACGCCGTCCTCTCCATCCACGCCTGGAGTGCCATCTTCGCCTGGCGTGCCTGGTTCACCCTGTATGCCAGGGCCGCTATCCTCTTCATCCACGCCCTCTCCGCTACAATGAGCGAATGCGAGAAAGAATAACGGTAATAATAGTAGAACTTGCCTCTTCAGTAGAACTTGCCTTTTCATGAGATTTCCTGTCCTTTCTTCGTTGTTGCGTTCATTATTTGATTTGGTGAAATTTCGTGACCGGTGAAGGTTCTGGATTCCTCGTCTCCAACACCGCAGATATGTCTAAAGGGATTGGCACGCTCCAGAGAAAAAGCCTGAACCGGAGGCGTGGCGACTTGGTCACATTGACAACATTGGGGCAAAAAAAAGGGCCGCAAAAAATCATATGCGCTCCTTAATTACTTTGGCAGTGCATGAGAAGAAGGTCAGTACGCACGGGGTCAATAACGTGTAGTAAACGACATTCCCATCACGCCGATCCTGGACGATACCCTGCGATCTCAGTACTGATAGATGTTTGGATACGGTGGATCGATCCGAGCCGATCAGATCTGTTAACTCGCCAACGGAGCACTCTCCACGGGATAGCCTGTCCACGATCTTCAGCCGAGACTCGTTCGCGAGGGCCTTCAGCACCCGGGCTTGTCTCTTGAAAACGCTATCATCAACTCGAACCACATTTCCTCCGCCACAGAACGCAAACAGAATGTAGTGATCCCACCATCTTGTCAATAGCCGCAATGTATGGATATCCGAGCGCCCGCGCGAATACCAACGGGCTGCACCCCTCGAAGCCGATGTACCCTTTACGCTGCCATAATTCGCGATCCGAAGTGTCTGCCAAGATGGTATTAGCATTACCTGCTTTCGAGTTTGTTCAATACCGCGTTCGTTACCTCGGTGTGGAATCCATTTCCGCCTTGCCGAACCAGTGGGGCGTCTTGAGGCAGATCTTGACCAGCATCAGCATCACCGGCACCTCGATCAGCACGCCGACCACGGTGGCGAGTGCGGCGCCCGAGGAGAGGCCGAACAGCATGGTGGCAGTGGCGATGGCCACTTCGAAGTGGTTGGATGCGCCGATCATAGCCGACGGCGCCGCGTCCTCGTATTCGAGCTTGAGCAATCGCGACAGTCCGTACCCCAGGGCGAAGATCAGCACGGTCTGGAGGAAAAGCGGTACCGCGATCCACACGATGGTGAGCGGATTGGACATAATAACTTCGCCTTTGAACGAGAACAGTAGCACCAGTGTAAGGAGTAACGCTGTGATGGTGATAGGGCCCAAGATCGGCAGGAACCTGGTGTTGAACCATTCCTGGCCTTTCAGAGCGATGATTGCCTTGCGCGAGAGGTATCCAGCCACCAGAGGCAACGCGACGTAGACGCCGATGGAGAGCAAGAGTGCCTGCCAGGGCACGGGCAGCTGTCCTACCCCGAGCAGGAAGCCGCCGAGCGGTCCGTACAGGAACAGCATTGCGAGTGAGTTGATCGCAACCATAATCAGGGTGTGGCCGTCGTTACCCCTGGCCAGGTAGCCCCATACCAACACCATCGCGGTGCAAGGCGCTATGCCGAGCAGAATGCAGCCGGCCAGATAACTACGCCACAGGGGCACCTCCAGCATCTTCACCCCTTCGTGCAGCACGACCGTCCCAACTCCATATCCGTCTCCGACAATCAGGTCCGCGCCCATCGGTAGCTTGACGAGGTCCACCGCATCCGGGCCGATGAAGCCATAAAAAAGCGTCCCGAGGAAGAAGACTGAGATGCCGTACATTGTGAATGGCTTGATCGCCCAATTGATCACCAAGGTCAGCCCGACTGGCTTTAGGTTCTTCCCTGCTCTCAGCACCTCGGTGAAGTCGATCTTCACCATAATCGGGTACATCATGAAGAACAGGCAGACCGCGATGGGAATGGAGACGATCGGTGCGCCGTCCACGTTGATCGCCAGACCGTCCAACAGCTTGGCCACCCCCGGGGCCACTTTGCCCAGCGCGATACCGGCGCCGATACAGAGGATGACCCACACGGTCAGGTATTTCTCGAAGAAGCCGAGCCCCTTTTGGTTCTCAGTGATGCAGGCTTCAGTGGTCGTCATTCTGGCACTCCGTTTCTGGGTGATAACGTTTGTCGCTGCGGATCAGGACGCGCCGCAGGTCATTCCCCGATTTTCCTTTTCAGCCGCCCAGGAGACGATTTTTCTCTCCAACTCGGCGCGCTTGTCTTCTGAAACAGTTTCGAGCACGGCCTTGACAATCTGCACGCGAGCCTGGTCCAAATTCTTTGGGACGAGGTAGTGCATCCACACGCCGGCCCGTCGGTTCTCGACCAACCCAGCGTTCAGGAGGTAGCGAAGGTGCCGTGACGCCTTCGATTGCGTGATCCCCAGCGTCGCCTCCACATCACACACGCACAACTCCCCCCCCAGGAGCAGCAAGACCAAGATCTCGAGCCTGGTCTCGTCAGATATCGCCTTAAACAAGTTCGCCATCTCTCGCATGGGCACCTCAGAATAATCATATAAGCGCATAGGCGGTTGTAAGCAAATGGTTTCAGAACCTAGGGCTGCAATTGGTACAAGAACATACACACGGCGGATCCCCGTCACGCGTTCTTCAGCCAACACTGAGGATCGCGGCATCTTTCGCTCCCAACCGCTAAACACGCGGTTATCACGAGGCGTATCGGCGTAATCTCAGCCTGACGAAGCACCTGCTGGAACACTTGGGCAATCGCAAGGTGGACAGCCTTTGAGAGATATCGTCATGTGGTTTGCAACGAGCAGATCCGGGCTGTTGAAAAGATGGAGAAGACCCTGGAGGAAGCCTTCGGAGGCATAGGGTTGGATGCCCTTGACGTATCCGTCGAAAAGGCGAGTGGAGAGAAGTAGTGGACGAGCTGAGCACAAGGGGCGTTTTTTTTCTTGGTCAAGGTTTGGACAAAGTTGCCTTTTTTAGAAAATGGTGGCAAAAAACCGAACGACCAAAGAGCCTGAAAGTTTAAAGGTTTTTTGGTATGCGCCCATAGCTCA
>SDBV01000228.1_pt1 | contig 76589 bp, 73 predicted proteins | sample 2277081 | NCBI WGS metagenome assembly SDBV01 (sample SAMN10402039, study PRJNA504765) | marine sediment metagenome | isolation source: marine sediment core GS10_PC15, 223 cmbsf | place: Arctic Ocean: Southern Knipovich Ridge | collected 2010
ATAATCAAGACATTAGCAAAATGACGTAAAGTAAGTGAAATATTGATCGGCAACTTTTAGAGACATTCAGTTTTTTGAATATCTTAACAAGAATCTAAAATCAATTATTAGAGGTCCCCTATAGAATGAGAAAATAACGAATCCTGCATGACACACATGATGAGTCAATTCGCGATTTAAGCTCTATTCACCAGAACCTGCATACCTTCAAAAAGACACAACCAAATATAATTTGTGACGAAGTGCCTTTTACCCAATACATAGTCCTGTTTTTTTGTTACAGATTACATTTTATTTGTTACAGACACCGTTTGAGGTGTTACAGATGGTATTTAGACTGTTACAGGTAGTTAATTGATTGTTACAGACACACATTTGCTTGTCGCGAAGTGTTGAACGACCTCTCCAGTCGTAGCATCTCGCTGATCGCAGCATCAGATAGGACTCTTCCAATACCACCTCGAATAATGTTTGTACGCTCGTAGGACCGCTTCGCTTAACCTACGACCAGTGAGAGATAGTAGTGATTTCAAGGGTTGTAGCCCACTTCAACTTTCTTGTAATTTGACAGGGATTAAGTCCGCAATCGGCTACTATTCTTATACTAAACGCTGTGTTGCATGCTACGAGACATAGTATTCCAGAAGTTCTTTAGATTATTATTTGTATCTTTGAGATAAATAATTTCATATGGAATCTTTACGCATTGATATAGTTAATCCCAAAGCTAAAAGTATTTTAAAAGATTTAGCCGATTTAGATTTGATTCGAATTAAAAAGGAAAAAATGAAATCTGAGTTTATTGAGCTACTTGAGAAGTTGCGTATTGATTCTGATAAAACACCCTCTTTAGATGATATTACAGCCGAAGTCGAAGCTGTAAGAAAAGCAAGGTATGAGGAGTAAAAAAGTTATCCTTGACACAAACCTTTGGATAAGTTTCCTGATTTCTCACAACTTGAGTATCCTTGATAAATTGATAGAAAAGAAGAAAATTAAGTTACTATTTTCTAATGAATTGATTGAGGAGTTTCTTATTGTTGCGAAAAGGCCGAAATTCACGAAGTATTTTTCTGACTCTCATATTAAAGAACTTTTACTACTTTTTAAAGATTACGGCAAACTGATTAAGGTAAATTCTACCGTAAGTGATTGTCGAGATTCTAAAGATAACTTTCTTCTTAATTTGGCGATTGATGGTAAAGCTGTTTTTCTTGTTACAGGTGATAAAGATTTATTGATTCTTATTAAGATTAAGAAAACTCAGATTATCTCAATGACTGAATTTCTTGATATAATTTCTTAACCGCAAGACAGCACAATGAGTAGGACTATGAGCAGTCTGGAAGCCCCAGCGAGTAATCTCCTGAAATCCTTCGGGCAAGCTATGTTGAACCACTGGTATTGTTAATCACACTCGCGCGCGTTTGTAACGCGTGTGCGCAATAACAGACACAGGGAAAATTTTGCAAGAGAGAAAATAACGGATACCAAGTAAAAATAACAGCAAGCATTAAAAAAGTATGCGTCACAGACGCGCACCAGTGGAGTCAGACTTTACAAAAATGTACTATTACTTCTATTCTAAAATTCCAATCGCATTATTATAATAAAACTCTCGCTGGTCGTAGCATCAGCTACGACCCTTCCAATACAACCTGGAATAATGTTTGTCCGCTCGTAGGACCGCTTCGCTTAACCTACGACCAGTGAGAGGCCTTTATTTTCCTTTTAGAACTGATTTGTAAGCTTATTAGTGTTTATAAAAAATTTGCAAAGTTATATCGTAATATGGGTGACCTCCTGCAAAAAATATCATAAATTCACGAGCGTTATTTTTTAACAACGACCTGTCCGAATTAACCATTTTTTTTACAAAGGTGTTCGTATTAAAATTAGCAGCTTATGTATAGTTGGATAAGATTATGTTAAATAGAAAGATAAAAGCGCTTATAAGAGGAATAGACAAAGTTTTGAGATTTCCCTTTTCATGTAAAGCTACGAGTTTGCCTATTCCGGATTATACACAAGGTGCGAATAGTATATAGTTATGCGCAATTAACCAACCCGACACTGAAAAAATTATAAAATGAAAATACCGTTCGATACAACAGAAATTAGAGAACAAAATATTCAAATGTATGACCTGAAAGACGTGGATAAAAAATTCACTTTTTATTATGACGAGACTAATAACATTAGAAAATTCTATTTAAAAGAAGATTCTTTCAATAGTGCATCTGGATTAAATTTTATTGTTGGTGGTGTTTTACATGAAGGAGAAAATTCAAACTCTGACATTGAAAAATTAAAAGACCTGATTCAGTTGCAAAAAACAGCTAAGGAAATTAAACTGAAACATATTGCAAAAGGTGATTTTGTTGACTGTTTGAAATCTAAAAAGTTGAATCATTTTTTCAAATGGCTTTTAGAAAGTGATTTATATGTTCATTATTCCAGCTTGAATATTTTATATTTCTCAATTGTTGACTTGATTGATTCCGCACTTATGAATTTTGAGAAATATCAGGAGTTGGGGCGTTGGTATATTGATTTAATGAAAAATGATTTTTATCGTGTCGCTAAAATGGAAGAGGACATTTTGATTAAGTTGTTTTACGAATTTGAATATCCCAATATTAAGAAAGAACGAGCTTTAGACTTTATCGATAGTATTATTGAATTAATTACTCCATATGAAGATGTTGAAGAATTACATCTTGGAATAGCATCATTTAGACAACTTTTAAAACAGTCAAAAAAGACTGGAGACCTTCCATTTGTAATGAATGAAGAAAACTTCATTTTGCTAAAGGATTTTTCAACTTTTTATATGGCTCCAATATATATGTTTAAAAATTCAGAGCATATATTTGACCGAGAAGATGGAATTGAAGAAGAAATTAAGAAATATGAAATTATTAATAATGGAGAAATCATCAATTCATTCAAATTCGTTGATTCTACTAATGAACAACTAGTTCAGATATCTGATATATTTATAGGTATATTTGGAAAATTCACAACCTATATTAATACTAATTCTCTCTCAGATTTGGATAAATCTATTTCAACGATGACTCCAATGCAAATTGAGAATTTGAAAATGATTCATAAAATAATTGACAAATCAGATTTGAAAAATAAAGCTTTCCTTCATGCGGTAGAAAGTCTTGAAGGACAAGAAAAACATGGATTTGTATCACATAGAATAAAACAATAAAAGCGCATAACAATGCATCATAAAACATAAGGGATTCAGTGGTTTATGAAAAGTTTGTGCGCTATTGTAGCTCCGCCAAATCTACGATTTGACGGTCTAGTTTAAAACATTAAATTTGTGTCTAATCGTAAATTTGGCTCAGTGCAAACTTGATAAGTAAGTGTTTCAAAATCCCTTACGTTTCATATGCCAACGTTATGCATTATAAATCCGAAAAACATGAAAGATAAAAATAAAATAATTGCAGGTTTCATATTAACATTATTTGGGATTTTAGGAGTATTTGCGACATTAATATCCATGCCTGAAGAATTAAAATTCTGGAAACCAATTTTTGTAATTACTGGTATTATTCTAATCATTATTGCAGCATTCTTTTTTGTTTCATATTATGTTGATTTGTCAACCGCTTTTTCAATTTTGAAAAAATCAAAAAAAATTGGTCTAAAGAGTATTAAAGAAAATGGAGTTGGTGGAGATGAATTAAAAAATAGATTAAAAAAAGCCAAAAATATCAAAATGATTACTACTTCTGGTCTTGTTTTCTTTCGAACTTGTGAAGAAGAAATAATTTCTGCGCTTATAAATAATGCAAGAATATCACTGATTTTATCAAAAAACAATTCTGATTTTATAAGAGAAACAGAAAAAATAGAAAATAGAAGTGATGGAGAAATAAATGATGAACTAAAGCAAGTGTCTGCAATTTTATCACGTTTTTCAAACGAAGCAAATAAAAGAACTAATAACCAAACTACTGGTGTAATTAATGTAAAGTACTTTAATACACACTTACGATTACCAATGATTTTAATTGATGACGAATATTTATGGTTAACTTTTACTTTGCCACCTCAAAGGTCCACTCAATCCCATTCGCTTGAAATAATCAAAAAAGACAGTAGTCTTTTAACGAATTGCAATAAACACTTTGATGAACTTTGGGCATCTTTATCTAGTGACAAAGAAATTGATAGAATTACTTTTGATAAGTTCTTTGAAGGAGTTTGGAAGCTTGAATATATTGATGGACAAAACAATAAAGGGATGGAATACTTTTCAATTAAAAACAACAAATATTATATAAACGCAGAACATTGGTTTAACATTGACCAAATTGAATTTGACTATAAAACAAAAAAGATTTCATTTAGAAAAGTTGCTGTTAAACCAAATGATAATAGAAAGGTTGTTAATGATTTGATAATTGACAACGATAATAAGTTGCATGGAATGGAATCTGGGAATGTAAAAATAATTTATTATAGAATGTAAATTACAATGCATAACAATATGTATATTTTTATCCTCCTCAGAGTCACCTGAAAGGGACTCTGAGAAAGTCAATAGTACTCAGAGTCCTCTTCGAGTGACTCTGAGTGGGGAAAAGTGACTCTGAGTGTGGAAATCTTATAAATAGAAAAAATCAATAGCATAAATTGAATATGAATGCATCAATTTTACTATTTTTATCAATTATGAAAAAGTACCTTTTATACATCATCTGTTTGACAATTTTTAATCTTTCCTTTGGCAAAGACATCAAATTAGTATCCCCAGACAACAATACAGAAGTCATACTTAAGCTTGGCGCAAGCATTAAGCTCACAGCAACTCATCAATCGCAAAAGCTATTTTCTGTTGAAGACATTTCATTGAATATCCAGGATCAGAATTTTACTTCCGGAATAAAAAAGGTGAAAACTATAAAGACCAATTCTGTTGATAAAAAGCTTTATCCACCTATAAAGGAAAAATATAAAGTAATCCATGAGTTATATAATGAATTGCACATCGACTTCAAAAGTGAATATTCTTTGGTGGTCCGCGCCTATAACAATGGCGTGGCTTACCGCTTCATTACCAACTTTAAGGACAGTGTGGTGGTGATGAAAGAAAATCTTAAACTTAATTTTGATGTAGGTGATTCAATTTATTTCCAGCGATCGAAAACTTTTAATTCGTCTTACGAAACACCTTATGAGCATTTGGCTATTTCAGACTTAGGTAATGAAGGATATTACTGCCTTCCGGCTTTAGTGAAAAAAAAACACGGAATAAATGTATTGGTTACCGAATCGGATCTTGCAGATTATCCGGGTTTATGGCTAAAAGGGAATAATACGAATTCACTGACTTCGGCGCATGCCGGTTATCCGGTAGCATTTAAATATGAAGGAAATGCATACAGTCAAGGGCAAGTCAAAGAACATGCTTCATACATTGCAAGGGTGGCCGGTAAAAGAAGTTTTCCCTGGCGGGTGTTCATCATTGAAGAAACTGATGCGGGCCTGCTTTCCAACACGCTTGTTTATCAGTTGGCAGGGGCAACTAAAATTGAGGATGTGTCCTGGATAAAGCCAGGCATTGTTACGTTTGATTGGTGGGGAAGGCGAAATATTTACGGTGTTGATTTTAAATCGGGTATAAATACAACCACAGCAAAGTACTTTATTGATTTTTGCGCTGAATTTGATTTTGAGTATTTTCTGTTTGACGATGGCTGGTCAAAACAGGATGATCTCTTTGCCATTCACCCCGATCTGGATATGGAAGAAGTTATGGCTTACGCCAAAAAGAAAAATGTGAAAATCATGCTCTGGGCCATTTGGAATACCTTTGTCAAGCAAGAGCAACGCGCCTGGGAGCAATTTGAAAAGTGGGGCATAAGCGGAATAAAATTTGATTTCATGAACCGAGACGATCAAAAGATGGTTGAGTTTTACCACAATGTAGCGCATGAGGCAGCCAAAAGAAAAATGGTACTCGATTTTCATGGCGCTTACAAGCCTGCAGGATTGCGCCGTGCCTATCCAAATGTGCTTACGCGCGAAGCATTAATTGAATTTGAATACAATGGATGGACAAAACATGTCACACCGGTTCATGATAATTTATTGCCGTACATAAGAATGGTCACGGGGCCAATGGATTACATTCCCTACACCACACATAATGCGCAAAAGAATTTCTTTCGTCCTGTTGGGGAAATGCCAATGGGCCAGGGAACCCGGGCGCACTCCATTGCTCAGTTTGTAGTCTTTGAAAGTCCTATGCAAATGCTGCCTGATTCACCCTCCGACTATTACCGGGAGCGGGAATGCACTGAGTTTGTTTCCAAAATTCCAACGGAGTGGGACGACCTAAAAGTACTTCATGCCAAAATCGGTGAGCATACCGTTTTGGCAAGAAAAAATGGTGAAGACTGGTACATCGGAGCCATCACCAACTGGGATGCAAAAAGCTTTGACATTACCTTCGATTTTTTGGATGATGGAAACTATCAAATGGAATACATCGAAGATGGCCTAAACGCCGACACGCGTGCAACGGACTATATGAAAAAGACTACGACCATCACAAAAGGTGAAACCTTAAATATAAACCTCGCTCCGGGAGGAGGTTGGGTGGCGAAGCTTATAAAAATTGATTAGATTATAAGAAAAACTGATTTAAGATTACCCCATCCATCTCTCTATCCAAACTGCGGTCCATCTTCCTCAGAATCACCTGAAAGGCTGGCCTGTTAGACCACACAGGGACTCTGAGTTGGGAAGAGGATTTTTCTCCTTTTTTCTAGAATTTCTTGCAGAAGAAAAATTATTCTACTATTTTTGATTAGAAGCATTTATTTTTAAAGGGTAATAATTTTTAATTATGAAAACTACTAATATTAACTCATCTCTAATTTTCATTATAATATTATTCTTAATGGGATGTGAAAGCAATAGCAGAAAAAATGCCGTTACGAATGTAGAATCCAAACTTGTCACTCTTACAGCAGAAAAATTATATGAAATGATGGAGGGGCTTTATGAGATAGAAGCTGCAAATGGAAAGGTAATATATCAAGAAAGGAAAGCAACAAAGCAATTAATTATGATAATTGTTGGTAAAGACAGACTCACTATTAGTAATGTTGTAAAACAAACCATCAAAGGTGAAAAAGGTGAAGGATTACTATATACTGGTTATGCAAATGAAAGCAAAGGCGAAAAAGTAATAGTAACAATTAAAATAATTACTGATTCTAAAGTGCATGTTATTACTAGTATTGATGGAAAGGAGAATGAATTAGAAGGAAACTTGATTAAGCTAATGTAATTTGAGTGTTGGAAAGGTTTTGAAAGAAATAAAATTCCTTTACCCTACTCTCTTCATCATCAATGCCATCGCCCCCGCTGGCGCTAGCTTGCCACTCGTGCCGAAAAATCTCACCCCATCCACCCCTCTCTATCCAAACTGCGGTATTGAATGGCTTCGGCGAGGTGTTCGATTTTTATGTCTTCGGTTTCGGCAAGGTCGGCAATGGTTCGTGACACTTTTAGTATCCGGTCGTAGGCGCGGGCAGAAAGTCCCAGCTTTTCCATGGCAGTCTTCAGCAAGGTTTTTCCAGCTTCGTTTATTATACAAATCTTTTTTACCATTTGGGCAGGCATCATGGCATTGGAATGTACATCACTCATCTCATTAAATCTGACCGATTGCATTTCTCTTGCTTTGATGACCCGTTCGCGAATTACAATGCTTTTTTCAGATTTGCGATCAGCAGTCATTTGATCAAATGAAACCGGAGTTACCTCAATATGCAAATCGATCCGATCCAATAGCGGTCCACTGATCTTCCTAAGATAGCGTTTCACATCCTGGGGTGAATCGGGATGATCTCCTTCCTCCGTATAAAACTCTCCTGAAGGACTGGGATTCATACTGGCTACCAGCATGAAGCTGGCCGGAAATTGAACGGATGCCTTTGCTCTGGCGATGTTGACCAATCTATCTTCCAAGGGTTGTCTCAACACTTCCAAAACCCCACGTTTAAATTCAGGAAGTTCGTCCAAAAACAAAACTCCATTGTGGGCCAGGGAGATTTCTCCGGGTTGGGGAACCCCACCGCCACCTACCAGGGCGACATCGGAAATGGTATGGTGTGGCGATCGATATGGTCTTTTCGAAATTAGCTGAGCATCCGGGCCTAGCTTGCCTGCAACAGAATGGATTTTTGTCGTTTCCAGGGCCTCTTGTAGGCTAAGCGGTGGCAAGATAGTTGGAAGTCTTTTGGCCAGCATGGTTTTTCCGGAACCGGGAGGTCCAATCATAATGATATTATGACCGCCGGCAGCGCCTATTTCGAGCGCCCTTTTTATATTTTCCTGTCCCTGAACATCGGCAAAATCCAAATCAAATTCATTCTGCTCGTGATAAAAAATGTCCCTCGTGTCTACTGTGGTAGGCTCAATGGTAGACTTGCCTTCAAGAAACTTAATCGCATCATCAAAATTCTCCACGCCGATAATGTCAAGATCATTAACGATCGCAGCCTCGGTGGCATTTACTTTTGGTAGAATAAATCCCTTGAAACCTTGTTTTCTGGCTTCGATCGCAATAGGAAGCGCTCCTTTTATTGACCTCACTACTCCATCGAGTGCAAGCTCTCCCATGATCACATATCGCTCCAGGTCTTCAGCAACAATTTGCTTTGATGCCTTGAGTATACAAAGGCCAATTGGAAGATCGTATGCAGAACCTTCTTTCCGAATGTCAGCCGGCGCCAGGTTTACCACTACCTTAATCCGGGGCATATTGAAACCGGAATGCTTGATGGAGGATTCTACACGCTGTTCGCTTTCTTTTACAGCGTTATCGGGTAAGCCTACCAGAAAAAATTTTCTGCCTTGCAGTACGTTTACTTCTACAGTTATGGTTGTTGCATCGATGCCATAAACTGCACTTCCAAAAGTTTTGGAAAGCATTATTTTCCTATTTTATGTTCGATTTGAAGAATTAGCATTTATTTCACTTGGTTCTACTGTAATTTTAATTGAACCCTTTGTTGTAAGAGACGGAAGACCGAAGTCAGGAGTCGGAAGAAGAGGCTTCTTGAATAAGCAACTAATAAGGTTTCTTGTTCCTACTTTGGACTTTTTACTCGTTTTAACTTCGGTCTCCGGTCTTCCGACTTCTGACATTATTTATGATCTTTCATTAAATTCGTGGTAGAACCTTTTACTTTTATATAAATACGCTATGCAAAATCCTGTTGCATTTTAGATAATTAAATTTGTTTTCCTCACCTTTTCAATGAAAATTAAACAAATCCTTAATTTTTAGCTTCCTGATTATGGTAGTTTTCACCAGTTTACTTGTTCTTTTCTTGTTTAAATTCATTAACCTGTCGTCTTAGATCATTAACTCGTACGATCAAATCAGTACTTTCATTTTCAGCATGTTTTGCCTTCCGTTTCAGAAACCAAATGTGCGAGTTTTCAATAATCAATAATACTACAAAGAACAAATTTCCATAGACAAGGAAACTCTGAAAAAAAGAGAAAAAGCTCAACAAACCAAATCGACTTATCATTGTATCAACATTTAAACCCATATAGATTGTTACGCCCATATAGCTTAAAAATATGACGTAAAGTGCGATTCTTAGTTTTTTCATTTCAGCTTGTCTGAAGAAAATTAAGGTTTGATTTGAAGATATGAAAATATTTGTGAATTTTTTTATTTTCTAAAACTAACCTTAAATATTCATGAATTAATTATTGAAACATCGAATGAGCCAGAAATCATGACATTGAATGACGATCCTGTAAATGCCTGATTCTTCAACGAGAATTGAATGTAAATTGTGAGGCCGGAATCAAATCACAAACCCTGCATGTTAGTTAATTTCTGATAGATGCCATCTAACTTCATCAATTCACTGTGAGCGCCTCGTTCAACGATTTTTCCTTCATTGATCACCAATATTTCGTCTGCATTTTGAATGGTACTCAACCTGTGGGCAATCACGATCGATGTTCTGCTTTTCATCAGTTTGTTTATCGCATCCTGTACCAACATTTCAGATTCCGAATCCAGGGCAGAGGTTGCCTCATCCAAAATCAAAATAGATGGATTTTTCAGTAATGCCCGAGCAATGGTAATACGTTGCTTCTGACCTCCGGAAAGTTTTGATCCACGATCACCGATGAATCGTTGATAGCCCTCCGGTTCCTGAAGAATAAATTCATGAGCATTGGCAATTTTAGCCGCTTTAATTACTTCATCTTCATTTTTTTCCTCAAGTCCAAACGCAATATTATTCTGCAAAGTATCATTGAAAAGAATCGATTCCTGGGTTACGATCCCCATTTGATGACGGATGGATTTATAGTCATACTCTTTGAGTGAAATACCATCAATGAGCACTTCACCCTCATCAGGATCATAAAAACGCGGAACCAAATTTGCAAGCGTTGATTTACCACCGCCAGACGGCCCCACCAACGCAATGGTCTTGCCTTTTTCAACTTTGAAACTGACATCGTCCAACACTTTTTTCGAACCATATGAAAAGGATACATTTTTAAATTCTATTTCTTTCTCAAAGGATTCCAAAATTACCGGATCAGGTTTGTTGGCAATCGCAGGCTTAATGTCAATAATTTCAAATACGCGTTCACCTGAAGCTATCCCTCTTTGAAAATGAGTTACAGCTGCGGCAATCGCTTTCGTGGGTTGAAGAATTTGGGTAAAAACAGCAATAAATACAATAAAAGTAGATCCATCCAAGGTTCCTTTGTTAAGAACAATATCTCCTCCATACAACAATATCCCAGCAATAGAAATGGCCCCAAGAAATTCAGATACCGGACTAGAAAGCTCATAGCGCTTAGAAAATCCATAATCTATCCTGGCATAATTTTTTACTTCTTTAGAAAATATACGATTGATGTACTCCACAGCGTTGAAGGCCTTAATCACCCTTATTCCACTGATGGTCTCATCCAGAATATTTAATTGCCGACCCAATGACTGCTGCCCTTGAATGGCTCTTTTTTTAAGCCGTTTGGCAATCTCAGAAATAATAAAACCCGCAATGGGTAACATGATGAAGATGAATAAAGTAAGGCTTGGTGATAGATAAATTAAGAAACCAAAATACGCGATAACTGTAATTGGCTCACGAAACAGAATTTTCAAATTGTGAGTGATCGAACTCTCGATCAGTTGAATGTCATTTGTGATTCGGGAGATAATGTCTCCCTTTCGCTGCTCTGTAAAATATCCCACGTGCAATTGACTCACACTCTTATAAATGTCAATGCGCATATTTTTAATTGTTATGGCTTTGGCTTTTGCCATGACAATGGCAGACATATATTTAAATGTATTGGCCATCAAATAGGATATAATAACAACAATACAGACAAAGATTAAAGACCCGAAATTTCCATATTCTGTGACAAAATGATACATGTAATAATTGAAAGTATCCTTTAGATAGTCTATTGAGAAGGTGAACTCGGGTTTGCCGGCAAATTTAGAAAGCTCATCAATATTTGATTTACCAAAAATCACCTTTAGTAATGGGATTAAAAAAGCCATATTCATAACGCTGAATCCAACGGTCAGCAATGAAAAAATAAGATAGCTGGGAATAAATCTTCTCCAGGGTTTGGCGTATGAAAGGATTCTTAAATATGTATTCATTAACTATGGTCTAAAAAACTTCGGCAAAAAACGTAAGTTTAATCCAGATTAACCCGAATAATCCGGGAAATAATTATTGAAACGCTAAAAATACATGAAATAATTGCCCCAGCCGGGCTTGTTTTCCATTAGCCAGATTTCCATGAATAATCGGGATGAATTAATTTTTCTTTGACAATGAGTCTAAAAGTCATGAAGTTTTCTGCCAATATTCCATCGCACACCCCCTGAATAATAGCTTGTTTTACTATCACGTGTATCAATCTCGCTGCCTAACTCCCGATATATTCCCCGGATATCAATAAACAAATTGTGCTTCAGCATGTAGGAAAGCGTCAAATCTCCATAAAGTAAGTTCGTCGCTACTCCCTGACCTATTTCATTGCCATATTCCTGTTCACGTGAATTATAACTCAGCATCACATTTTTTCCCCAATTTGTATCTTGCGTATCATCACCATATTTTGCATAGTTTAGCTGCGCCGTAATGAATAGTTTATTCAAAGGCTGATACCTTATAATTCCAAGTACTTCATGAAAATTTCCGCCCAGCGGATGACCCAATGGCTGACGGTAATGCGCATAATTGGTATAGATATCCGAATGAGCATGCATATATGGCCTTGCTACATTATATTCAAGCTGTAAATCAAGGTTATCAATACCAATGGCATTGATGTACTTCAAACCCAATTGACCACCAAATTTGTTGGCCCACCACCCATTACCAGATTTGACTTCGCTCAGAACAAATTCATCCAGAACCAGCTGTCCATAAAGCGAAAGTGATCGGCCAATATTCCATTTGGTATCTGCACCGACGATTGCATTATAGGTACTTCCTCCCTGATGCTCAAGCGCCCTGTAGAAAATAATAGGGTTGAGATAGCTAATATCAAATCTTTCTGTAGTGTCACCGATCACAATAGATTCAAAAAAACCAAAATTGAAGTTATCCGTGATATTGACGCTTAAATGATGAGAGGCAAAAAATTTCTTTGGGTACTTACCGGCTACACTCCCAGTAGCTGAGAAATTTTGATCGGCAATTCCCTGTGCAAAAAGGTTAGAATAGTTGATCCTCCAGATTTTGGTATTAAATTTCAGGTAAGTGTAACCAGGACTGAAGTCGGAAATAATCATGGATCTGTGGCCGGCTCCCGTAAAGGATTGATCAAACCCGAATTCAGCAACTACATATTTTTTTACTAACTCAAAAGAAATGTAAGCTCTCGCCGTAAAATAATCGACTCCATTTTCTTTAAATTTTTTCCAGAATCCTTCGCCGGGAACCACCCCATTTTGTGCAGTCCACTCCCTAACATAGTTCGGGAAAACAGCTTGGGTAGTAGAAAAGAAAGAATAAAATCCCAGTCGCTTTGAAATAGAACCTCTAATATCAAGCCCTCTGGTATTGATATAGGTTGTCACATCGCTTTCAGACTCTTTACCTCCACTAAAGTAAATGACAGGATTTACGTGCAAATCAAAATCCCCTTCATCCACATTGAGAAAATCGGACTTTTTTCGATATATATATTTAAAAAGGGGCTTGCTACTATCACTTTCATCATTTTGGCTCCATTCCCAATTATCGTTAGCCAGGTACTGAAGGTTAAATACATCCCGGGTAGAGAGCCAGCCAAGAAAATATTCATTTTGGTAGAGGCTATCAATAAATCCCGCAACATGATGTCTTTGCAAGGGCTTTACATGACTATGTATGTTGTCTGAAAAATAACCACTCATAATCTCGTATCGATCAATTAAATGATAATAGTCTCTATTTAGCGGAATATTAGCGCTTTGTGAAAATAAAAAAGTGGAATTAGACATCAGCAATACAAAAAATATTAGCGCTTTTTTCATATAGAATTTCAAAACGAATGATAACAACTAGTAAACGTTACAGTATCTACGATAATAATTTAGCCCTTTCTTTATCCCCAGATGGTAGGCCCGTAAAAAATCCTGACAACCCATTGAATTTTTTCCCATACTATTCAGGCAATGTCCTCTCAATACATAACTTTCTGCCAGGAGTTTTTTAACTTTTTCTTTCTTCTCAGGAATTAAATTGGCAGTTAAATATTTGCCGGTAAGCAGCTCAATAGATTTTGAAAAATCTTTATTTGCACCGGAATAATTATTCAAATTGTGTCTGCAAAGGCCTCTGAATCGAAAGCTGCGCTCACTATTTGGATTAATACTAATGGCCTTTGAAAAATCCTTAAAGGCACTTTCATATTTATACCCATTCATCTTGATTACCCCCCGGTCAATATAGGCCTCTTCTTTGTTCGGAAACATTTTAATAATTTGATCGTAATCGGAAATTGCGTCATCAACTTCTTTCATCTTAACAAAAAAATTACTTCTTACCAGGTAATAGGTATGATTTGCAGGTGATAGCCTTATCGCAGCATTCATGTCTTTTAAAATACTATGGTACACATTTGATCCGCGTTCCGGTTTCAAATAATTAATTTTGATTTCAGCTCTCAGTGCATAGTATGCAGGAACATCAGATCGGATTCGAATGGCGACCTCCAAATCTTCTAAAGCGCTTTTATAGGTTTTTTCGCTTAGTCCCAACTGTGCTTTGTAATAATACAATTCATCGTTGTTCGCTGATAGTTTATAAGATTTTTCAAAATCATATCCAGCCTTTGGAAGCTCTCTCAAAGCGAGGAAAGATTTTCCTCTGGTCAAATAATATTTTCCGGTATAAGCCGTGCTAATTTTTTCTATCTCAAATATGACATTTATATCTGAAACTGCACTGTAATAAAGGCCAAGTTCGTAATATACTTCGGCCCTCAGATATCGTGCATTTACATATAGAGAATCATTTGCCATGGCCTTGTCCAAAAAAACCAAAGATTCCTTATACTCCTTATTATTATATTTAAACATGGCAAATTTGAAATATTCCCGTGCGTCCTGAGCAGGCAAATCTCCAAATAAATAAAATAGTAAAAACAATGCAAGTGTAATTCTCCTCATCAAAGTCAGAAAAAATATTTATGAAATGCGTATTAATATATTAATTAATCCTTTAAAATCCATACTTCCAAAAGTCAGCTACAAATTTATGTTGTTACAGATTATATAAAATTATTTACAAAGATTTTTTATATCCATTCATCTATGTAATTTTGGCCTGCAAATAAGATTAGAAATTTATTTGCCATGCCGAAAGATAATAACAGATTCAATTCTGAAGCGCTTACCTACGATGATGTATTGTTGATACCAGCCTATTCAGAAATTCTCCCCAGAGATACACAAACAAAAACACTTCTCACTAAAAATATTACGCTTAATATACCTTTGGTATCTGCTGCCATGGACACTGTGACTGAAGCAGATCTTGCGATTGCTATGGCGCTTGAAGGAGGATTGGGATTTATTCATAAAAACATGTCCATTGAGCGTCAGGCCGTTCAGGTGAGAAAAGTGAAACGTTCTCAAAATGGTTTGATTCTTGACCCTGTCACCCTCAACATAGATTCCACTGCCGGTGATGCCATAAAGATCATGCGGGAATACAAAATTGGAGGCATACCTGTTGTGGATGAAGAGGGAAAACTTTTGGGAATTATTACCAATCGGGATTTGAGGTTTCAAAAAGAAATGTCTGTACCTGTACAGAAAATTATGACCAAGGACAACCTGATTACTGCCATTGATGAGGTTTCGTTGGATGAAGCAGAAGAAATTCTTAAAATTCATAAAATTGAAAAACTTCCGATTGTTAATGAAGAAGGCAAGCTGACCGGATTGATTACCTATAAAGATATTCTTAAAAATATCGATCGCCCCAATGCATGTAAAGATACATATGGAAGGTTGAGGGTAGGAGCTGCTGTCGGCGTCACTTCTAACATTATCGATAGAATATCAGCCATAGTTGACGTTGGGGTGGATGTGGTAAGTATAGATACGGCACATGGTCACTCAAAAGGAGTATTAGAATCATTAAAATCTGTAAAAAAAGAATTTCCTGATCTGGATATAATAGTAGGAAATATTGCTACTTATGACGCAGCCATAGCTCTTGCTGACGCCGGGGCAGACGCCGTAAAAGTTGGTGTTGGTCCCGGAAGTATTTGTACAACAAGGGTGATTGCTGGAGTTGGAGTGCCTCAATTAACTGCTGTAGCAGATGTGGCGTCAGCAATGAATGAACGGGGCATTCCTGTGATTGCAGACGGAGGCATTCGCTTTTCTGGCGATGTCGTAAAAGCTATAGCCGGAGGAGCAGATAGTGTGATGATCGGATCACTTTTGGCTGGAACTGAAGAAGCTCCCGGAGAAATGATCATCTATGAAGGGCGAAAGTTTAAGTCATACCGTGGTATGGGATCAGTTGAAGCTATGGAAGATGGGTCTAAAGACAGGTATTTTCAGGATGCAGAAGACGACGTCAAAAAATTAGTTCCTGAAGGTATAAGTGGCCGTGTTCCGTATAAAGGGTTGGTGTCGGAAGTTCTGTATCAATTAGTTGGAGGGCTTAAAGCCGGAATGGGTTATTGTGGCGCGAAAACAATTTCTGATATGACAGAAGCTAAGTTTGTTAAAATTACTACAGCCGGAGTTCGGGAGAGTCATCCTCACGATATTTTTATAACAAGGGAGGCGCCAAATTATAGCAGATAGAGTTATAAATTTGCCAACCAGATAAGGCTATTGAACCAAAAAAGTCATGGCATTTTGATCGTCAGGAATTAGCACTATATTCGTTATCAAGACTAAAAATTGAAACAGGATGTCTTCCAAAAAAAATATCCTAAGATTTATTGCCTTTTTGAGTGTTTTTTCCTGGCTCATCATGCTTGGTGCGGGGCATTTATATAGATTCGGGCAACTGCACGATACTCCTTCAGATACTTACCTGTTTTTTTCAAAAGCGCTTTTAATCGTTTTTATTGTAAGCCTCTATTTCTTCTATCAGAAAAATATTGGTAATCAGGAAGGCTTCAACATCATAGATTTACTGTGGAAAGTTTTTGTCACCGGCCTCATCGCTACGGTTGTTTCACTATCATCAAATTTTTTATTGGCAGCATTAAAAGATCATGAGCATGGAAGAAATCCATATTTTCTGGATTCACTTTATCAAATAAATGTCGGTCTGATCATAACATTTTTAATCGCCACGTTCACCGTCTGGAAACGGCTTATTCTTTATCAGAAAACTAAATGGCTCATCAGGACCTGGAAGGTGTTTGAGTATGGATTATTGGCCAGCTCTCTACTATTATTTACTTCTTACAATATTTTGACAGGAATAGGATTGCTGATTTGGAGCTTGTTAACGTTGCTGGGTATTGTATTAAGCGTGAATTTGAAATGGGTTGCTTATTTGAATTTTAAACAAAAGTTGAAGAGTATTTTATTGATTATTTTAATTGCCCTTTATATAGGATACTTCTATAAAATTTTAAATGATTATGGACAGAATTATGGTTTCTCACCTTTTTTTAGCGCCCTGACAATAATTACCATAAATGCACTGTATATATTCACCCTGATTTATTGCCTTTCTTCTGTTCTGGTGATATTATTCAACCTTCCGACATCCTCGGTTTTTGAACAAAAACTTGTAGAAGTCATCAATTTCCAAAAGCTGAGTCAATCAAGAAATACAGGACAAAGTGAAGACCAGGTATACGATATTTTACTTGATAGTACGGTTAGTGTTGTGCTGGCTAACGCTGCCTGGCTTGATATTATGGACGCTGAAGAAAATATAAAAAAGACACTTTATTATAAAACTGATAAAAAAGAAAAGGTTCAGATACTGAGTTGTATAAAAGGAGGTAAAATAAAAAAAATACAAAGTTCGGCGCCTTCGAGGAATTACAATAAAGGAAGATTTACAGCCGAGCTAAAGCACGAAATTTACAAATCAATATTTGTTATTCCATTCTTCATCCAGGATAAGCAAATCGCATCAATGGCCTTGCTCAAAGATGTCAATGATGGATTTAGTAAGGAAATGACAGATATAATCAGGACCTTCATAAATCAGGCAAGTATTTCTATTGAGAATTTTCGCCTGATGGAGGAAGCGCTAATCAATGAGCGCTATAAAGAAGAGCTGAAAATTGCCAAGCGCGTTCAGGATAGTTTGATTCCAAAAACACTCTGCACGAATACCGATATTGAAATCAGCGCATTTTCCCTGGCAGCAGCAGAGGTCGGGGGTGACTACTTCGATACTTATAAAATGGATGAAAACCGTTTGGCCATCATAGTTGGTGATGTTTCCGGAAAAGGTACCTCGGCAGCCTTTCATATGTCACAAATGAAAGGTGTATTCCAAAGCCTTGTTCAGCTTAATTTATCGGCCAGGGATTTTATTATTAAGGCAAATAACGCAATAAGCGGGTGCCTGGATAGAACATCGTTTATTACCACAACATACATCATCATTGATAGTCTCAAGAAAAATTTTCAATTTACCAGGGCAGGTCATTGTCCCACCTTATATTATTCTGCCTTAGATAAAAAAGTAAGGTTTCTGGAAGATAATGGTTTGGGATTAGGTATTTTACGAGATGATCAATTTAGTAAGTTTGTTGAGGTGAAAGAAATTAACTATGGTCAGGGTGATGTGTTGTTTTTATACACTGATGGCATCACTGAAGCAAAAAACAAACAGAATGAAGAATTCGGATATGAGCGGCTTAAACTATTTTTAGAAAAGCATATTCATAACGATGCAGCATACATAAAAGAAGAAATTTTAAAAACATTATATGATTTTTGTGAATCTTCCAATTTAGGGGATGATATTACCACACTAATTGTAAAAGTTAAATAAAAAGAAAAACATATATTTCCTAAACACGTAATTACATTATGGTTGAGATTAAAAATTCTCTCGAAAACGACATCTTTACAATTTTTGTCATCGGAGAGGTTGATGCAAGTTCATCAATTCATCTGGATGAATCAATAAGCGAGGCAACCAGCAAGTACAAAAAGATAATGGTCAATTGTGAGCAATTGGAATACATTTCGTCTGCTGGTTTAGGTGTTTTCATGTCGTATATCAATGATTTAGAAGAAAGTGGAATTAAATTAGTGATTTATGGTCTAAGTGATAAAGTACGGCACGTATTTCAAATATTAGGCTTGGATCAACTTTTGAAAATTACCGAAAACGAAGCAGAGGCAAAGGGAATAGTTAATGGAGTATAAGTTTAAGGTACCTTGTAGTAAAAGTAAACTGGGAGAAATTCGCGAGTTTCTTCAACGCGTTTTGAGCGAAAACTCTATCCCTGAAATAACTGTAAATACACTCGTATTGGCAGTCGACGAGGTATGTGCCAACCTGATCATTCACTCTCACAATTGTAATCCCGATGATCAAATTGAATTGAAAGTAAGAGTTAACGGTAAATCTGAGATTACATTCGATATCATCGACCATGGCGTCGGATTCAATATTGGTGACTATGAGGAGCCATCCATTTCAGATATTGTAAAACAAAAAAGAAAAGGCGGCATTGGCCTGATGCTTGTAAGGCGAATCATGGATGAAATCGAACTTATAAAAGGAAAAAAGAGAAACGTATATCGACTTCACAAAAAAATCTGATTTTACTTTTTACTCAATTTTTGATTCCTAAAGCCATTCCTACTCATTTTTTCATTAAAATTGCACTTCATTTTTAAATACATGCGTTTTAGGTCATGAGAAAGTTAATACTCTTTCACATTTTAATCATTTTTATATCATCATGTGCAGTACTTCCCAAATCTGATTTAGCAGATTTAGTTATTTTTTCAATAGATGAAAGTCCGACATTAGCTGATGAGTTTTTATACGTTTATGAAAAAAATAATTTCAACAACGATAGCATCTTTACGGAAAAAGATATTGATGAATATTTTAGGCTTTTTATAAATTTCAAACTTAAAGTTGAAGCGGCAAAATCTGCCGGCATAGACACCACAAAATCATTTCTGGATGAATTTTATACGTATAAAAACCAATTGATAGAACCTTATTTGTCCGAAGCCAAAGAAAACGAAAGATTGGTAAAAGAGGCTTATGAAAGAATGAAATATGAAGTAGATGCATCTCATATTTTAGTAACTGTAGCGCCTGATGCCTTGCCTGAAGATACCGCAACGGCATACAAAAAAATATTGGAACTATATGAAAAGGCAAGCTCCGGAAAAGATTTTGGAGCCCTGGCTGCTCAATTTTCTGAAGATCCTTCGGCTAAATCAAATAAAGGAAGGCTCGGATATTTTACAGCGTTTCAAATGGTTTATGCTTTTGAAGACGCCGCATATAAAACACAGATAGATTCTGTTTCGGATATATTAAGATCAGGATTTGGATACCATATTTTGAAGGTACATGATAAAAGGCCGTCAAGCGGAAAAGTAAAAATTTCTCATATCATGCTTCGAATCAATGGAAATAATGGCGATTCTACATCCGTGAGAAATAAAATATTCGAAATCCATGATCAGATTACAGGAGGTGTAGATTGGAGTGAATTGTGTCAGCTTTATTCGGAAGATCAACGGACCAAAAGTAACGGTGGAACATTACCTTTTATTGCTTTGAAACAGATCAATGACGCTGCTTTTGAAAATACGGCCTTTGGCCTTCAAAATCCCGGAGAAGTTAGTGATCCTGTCAGGAGCAGGTTTGGATGGCATATCATTAAATTGGAAGAAAAAAAGGGATTAGAGCCATTTGGGGAAATAAAAGAAGATCTTGAGCAAAGAGTGTCAAAAGATGATCGTTCGAAACTTACCCGGCAAGCTGTAATATCAAAATTGAAGGTTCAAAACAATTTTCATGAATACGCTTCGGTAAGAGAAAAAATAGTCCGATTAGCAGATTCTTCCTTGGTGGCAGGGAATTGGGATGGTTCCGAGGCTAATTCAATTTTAAAAGATTCTTTATTTTCAATTCATGGTAATCTATATTATACACAATCTGTAATTGATGATATCATCAAGAATCAGAGACGAAGAACCGATATAGAACCTACAAAGTATATAAATGAATTGATTGAGGGTTATATTGAAAAAAGTCTGAGAAAGTATGAAGAAGATCAGCTTATAAAAAGCAACCGGGATTTCAGGATGTTGATAAATGAATACTTTGAGGGGATATTGCTTTTTGAAATTATGAATAAGGAAGTATGGGGAAAAGCAGTAGAAGATACCACCGGCCTGGAAATGTATTTTCAAAACAATCAGCAATCCTATTATTGGGGCGAACGAGCTGATGCAACAATCCTTTCCACTTCTGATAAAATTGTATTGAAAGATTTAAGGAAAACCATTGATTCCGATTCTATAAAATTATTTGAAATTGATTTTGACCCAAAACAAGAAGCTGATGTATTGAAAGATTCATCCCTGGATTCTTTAGTATATCTATTCAAAAAATATGATGCGTCTACTATCACAATCCATTCACACGAGGAATCTTCCACTTCAAAATTATATATGAATCTAATCCAATATTTTAATAATATAGGAATACCAAAAAAATCAATAATAGAATCAAATTCTGATGATCAGGAAATTAAAATTCGCTTAGAATTAAATAGCAAATCAAAAAAATCGTTAGAATTCCTGTACAATAAGGAATCTGCCTTAACTTTGCAGGTTACTGAGGATCTTTTTGAAAAGGGCGAGAATCCTTTGATTGATTCTGTTGAATGGAAAAAAGGAACATTCGAAACAGTTGCAAATGGCAATTATCTTTTGATTGTGATAAATGAAATTCTTGCAGAGCAAGCTAAAAAATTGAAAGACGTCAAGGGCTCAGTTATTTCGGATTATCAAACGTATCTGGAAAAAAACTGGCTTGATGAACTGAGACGTGAATTTAAAGTAGAAATTAACTATACAACACTTGAAAAAATTAGAAAATTATACAAGAATAAGCTTAATCATCCTGGTTAGTATTCTTTCTCTAACTTCATGTGATTTTTTGCAATTCAAAAAGGGGATTAATGGTGGAGAGGAACCAGACACACAACCTATGGCAAGTGTAGGAAACATTTATCTTTACCCCAAGGATATTCAGGGGATCGTACCTCCAGGCATTTCAAAAGATGACAGTATTGATTTGATTGAACGACACATCAAAAGCTGGATAAAAAAGCAATTATTGATCTCCGAAGCTCAAAAGCATTTGACTTTTGATGAGGTTGAATTGGAGCGTCGTGTGTTGGACTACAGATATGCGCTCATGATGCATGAATTTGAAAAACTTAATATTGCCAGAAATATTGATACCAACATCTCGGAAGAAGAGATTGAAAAGTACTATCAAGCAAACCTTGTGAATTTTGAACTAAAACAAAACATCATCAGGGGATATTTTATTCAATTGAGCAAGGATGCACCAAAACTTAACAGATTTAGAATTTTGCTAAAATCAAACAGGGAGCAAGATATTGAAGAGTTGAAATCCTATGCATTTAGTTATGGCACGAAAGTACATCTAGATGATTCCATTTGGGTCAATTTTGACGATGTAATCAACAATACGCCATTGATGGATATTCCTAATAAAACAGATTTTTTGAGGAGGAATAAATATTATGAAACTCCAGATGATAATTACATATTCTTTCTTAAAATATCACAATATAGAATACAAAACGACACCTCGCCATTAGAATTTGTTCGGGATGATATTCAGAAAATAATTCTCAACAAAAGAAAAGTAGAACTTTCTAAAAAATTGGAAGAGGACATTTATAAAAATGCTGTAGAAAATGAAGATTTTAAAATATATTAACAGGAATAAAGCGCTATCCGGACTTGTACTTAACATGCTTTTTGCGGGAAGTTTATTTGCTCAATCAACTGATTTGACGGTAATAGATAAGATAATAACTAAGGTAGATAATTATATCCTACTAAAATCAGAACTGGAAAGGTCTTATTTGCAAGTTCAATCTAGTGGAGATTACAATACCACGAAATGCATGGTATTAGAAGGTTTGGTGCTTAATAAGCTAATGGTCGCTAAAGCTGAAATTGACTCGGTTGTTGTGGAGGAAGATATGATTGATCGCAGTTTGGATATGCGCATGCAAGGCGTAGTGGCTCAGGCAGGTGGTGATCCAAAAAAATTGGAAGAAGCTTTTGGCAAATCCATGGAAGAAATCAGGGAGGATCTGAGAGATCAGGTGAAAGAGCAACTTATTGTGGAACGTATGCAGTCAACCATCACGGAGGAAATTAAAGTAACTCCTGCTGAAGTAAAACGATTTTTTAAAAATATACCTAGAGACAGTTTGCCGTATTTTTCTACGGAAGTGGAAATAGGACAGATCGTAAAAAAGCCAACTATAAACGCTGACGAAAAAGAGCGAATAGAAAATTTGCTGATGAAAATCAGGGGTGAAGCCGAGGATGGGACTGATTTTCAGGTGCTGGCAGGACGGCATTCTGAAGGGCCAAGCGGCCCAAGAGGAGGAAATCTTGGAGATGTGGAAAGAGGGCAAATGGTACCGGAATTTGAAGCCGCAGCTTTAAAGCTGAAAAATGGAGAGATATCACTGCCTGTTAAAACAGAATTTGGTTATCATATCATTCAAATGGTAAATCGAAGGGGAAACATTTACAATGCCAGGCATATATTAATTCAGCCAAAATTTTCAGAAGTGGATTTTGAAGTTGCCACACAATTTCTGGATAGTATCAAAAATCTAATTCAGAATGATACCCTTTCATTCGATAAAGTTGCCAAAAAAAATTCAGACGATAAAGAAACATCAGCCAATGGCGGTTTTATACGTGACAGAACCGGAGCCAATCGTATTTCGGTAAGTGAACTGGATCCCGGATTGTTTTTTACTATGGATACCATGCAGGTTGGAAGCATTTCAGACCCTATGAAATATACCATGGCAGATGGCAAAGAAGCCATGCGGATCATCTACTACAAATCAAAACTAAAACCACATCAGGCAAATCTGGATCAAGACTATCAGAAAATTTATATGGCGGCTTTAAATGCCAAAAAACAAAAGCAAATGAGTGATTGGTTTGATGACGCAAAGCAGGAAGTTTTTATTGAAATTGATCCTGAATACCAAAACTGCAAAATACTACAGTAAAAAATGAAAGCATTTAAAGATGAAGTTGAAGCTGCTGAGGCTCTAAAAGCAGCTTATGAAAAGCTGAAAGCTGAAATTTCTAAAGTAATAATTGGTCAGGATGAAGTAGTAAAACTTGTGTTGACTTCTATATTTTGTCAGGGTCACAGCCTCCTTGTCGGTGTGCCCGGTTTGGCAAAAACTTTATTGATCAAGACCATTTCAGATGCACTGAACCTTTCATTCAGTAGGATTCAATTTACACCTGACTTAATGCCTTCAGATATAATCGGCGCTGAAACACTTGATAATGAACGTAATTTTAAGTTTATCAAAGGGCCTGTTTTTGCCAATATTATTTTGGCTGATGAGATAAACCGTACTCCTCCTAAAACACAATCTGCTCTTTTGGAAGCAATGCAGGAATATGCTGTAACCATTGCCGGTGAACAACACAAATTGGAACAACCATTTTTTGTTTTGGCCACACAAAATCCAATAGAACAAGAGGGCACTTATCCTTTGCCTGAGGCCCAGCTAGACAGATTTATGTTCAATATTTATCTTGATTATCCAACATATGATCAGGAGGTTGAAATTGTAAAAAGTACAACCGGCGCAATTCAGGCAGAGATCAGCAAAGTCATTTCCAGAGAAGAAATATTGGCATTTCAGCAGCTAATAAAAAAGGTCCCTGTTGCAGATAATGTAATTGAATATGCCGTTAAATTGGTTCAGAAAACAAGACCCGGAACAGAGGATGCTGCCGAAATTGCAAATAGTTATCTGGAATGGGGCGCCGGCCCCAGGGGATCACAATATTTGATCACCGGAGCAAAATTCAACTCCTTGATAAGTGGAAAATTTTCTCCCGATATCGAGGATGTACAGTCCATAACAAAACCGGCTTTAAGACATAGAATATTACGGAATTTCAAAGCGGAAGCTGAAGGCGTCACCGTCGATTATATCATCGATCAGCTTTTATAGCATACGCTAATTGTTGATGATTTTCAGATAAATTCCATTTACGTAAGTCTGGTATTGGAGCAAATCTAATGAAGCAGGACCGCCCATAGGATTGCCATTAAAATTGAAAGATGAATTACAGCATTTGTGAATCATAAAAATGCCTGAATCATCCACAACAATTGGATCACAATCAGCAAATGGATCGAATGTACATGCACGCTCGAATGCCTTATAGATTCCATTTCCTTCATGATAAACTATAATGCCTTTATAGCCACTATTTTCTCCCGGCTCTAAATAAATGTACCCGCCAATGTTTCTCAAATCCTGATTTTGTATCAGGTTTAGATTCAAATCCTGATTGACAAAAGCAAAAGGAATGATTTCATCAGGAACCTCTTTATTGCAGGATGAAAAAGTAATAACTACAGAAAATAATACGACGAAAATATTTCGATACATCAAAGCTTAAACGAAAATAGAAGAATACGTATTGCTAATTAACCGACTTAAATTGACGAAGGAAACGAACGTCATTTTCAGTAAACAGCCTAATGTCATTGATTTGGTATTTCAGCATGGTGATACGTTCAATGCCCATACCAAACGCAAAACCGGTATATTTCTCAGGATCAATATGGCAATTTTTCAATACGTTAGGATCAACCATTCCGCATCCACCTATTTCTACCCAACCGGTATGCTTACATATCTTGCAGCCTTCCTGGCCACAAATAAAGCATGAAATATCCAGTTCGGCGCTTGGCTCAGTAAATGGAAAATACGAAGGCCTTAACCTGATCTTGGTGTCTTTACCAAAAAATTCTTTGGCGAAATAAAGCATCGTCTGCTTGAGATCGGCAAAGCTTACATTTTTATCAACATAGAGCCCTTCAACCTGATGAAATATGCAATGCGCTCTTACCGATATGGCTTCATTTCGGAATACTCTACCCGGAGATAAAGTTCGAATTGGAGGCTTTTGCTTTTCCATCACCCGCACCTGAACAGAAGATGTATGTGTTCTTAAGGCAATATCAGGATCTTTCTCAATAAAAAAAGTATCCTGCATTTCACGGGCAGGATGATTTTCAGGAAAGTTCAATGCCGTAAAATTGTGCCAGTCGTCTTCAATTTCCGGACCGGTTGAAACATTGAATCCAATACGTTCAAATATTTCAAGGATTCTTTTTTTAGTGATTGACAAAGGATGAAGACTTCCCAAGGTATCAGGAATAGAAGGGAGTGTCAGATCGATTGGCGCTTCCGAATTTTCTTCTTTGGTTTTTTCAAGGGATGCAATCAACTCTTTAAATTTATCCTGAGCATGGTTTTTAAGTTCATTCAAGAGCCTTCCCATTTCCTTTCGATCTTCCTGAGCAACGCTTTTCATTTCGGCAAACAAATCGCCGACTACACTTTTACGACTTGTGAATTTTAATCTAAATTCCTCAAGTTCATCATGAGTTGCGGCTATATATTTTGAAATTTCTGCCTTTAATGCTTCGACCTTCTCCTTCATTATATTTTCATTAAATAATCATTCCGGCGCCGACAGTTTCATTGGTATCTTCATCCAATAAGATGATGCTCCCTGTACCGCGATTCTTTTTATAACTGTCGTAAAAAAATGGCTGAGTTGTTCTGATTAAAATCCTCCCAATCTCATTTAAACCAATACTCAGGTCATCTTCTAATTTATGAAGGGTATTAATATCGACTTTATATCGGATATCTTTAATGATACATCGCACATCTTTTGTGGTTTGTCTAATGGTATATTTTCCACCTAACATAAGCCTCTTCGCATTTAGCCAACAAACCATTAATTCAATATCCTGCCCTATTTCAGGCTGATTATTTGGCTTCACAATCATGTCGCCTCTGCTGATATCAATCTCATCTTCGAGCTGCATCACCACATTCATCGGAGGAAATGCCTCATCAATTGGACCACTCATGGTTTCTATTGATTTTACTTTTGTTGTAAAACCGGAAGGCAATGCTAATACTTCATCACCGGGTTTGAAAATTCCTCCTTCAATTTTTCCTGCATAGCCCCTGAAATCATGGTATTCTTCAGACTGTGGTCGAATTACTCTTTGTATAGGAAATCGGCAATCCACAAAATCATAGTCACTCGATATGTGCACATTTTCTAAGGTATATAGTAATGTAGATCCATCATACCAAGGTGTTTTCTCAGATTTATCGACGACATTATCCCCATTCAGTGCGCTAATTGGAATATACTGAATATCCTGAATTTCGAGTTTTGAACTAAAATCTTCAAAATCAGTCTTAATTTTATTAAATACCTCTTCGCTATAATCAACCAAATCTAATTTGTTGACACATAGAATAAGGTGCTTTATTTGGAGTAAGGAAGCTATAAATGAATGACGGCATGTTTGCTCAACTACTCCATGCCTCGCATCTACCAGAACTATTGCTAAGTTGGCCGTCGAAGCACCGGTTACCATGTTTCGGGTATACTGAATATGCCCGGGAGTATCGGCGATTATAAACTTTCGTTTCGGCGTTGCAAAATATCTGTATGCCACATCAATAGTAATCCCTTGTTCACGTTCTGCCCGAAGTCCATCGGTGAGTAGCGCAAGATTTACCTGATGATTGCCCATTTTCTTGCTGGCCAGCTTAACAGCTTCCAGTTGATCTTCAAAAATTGATTTTGAATCATGCAACAACCTGCCAATCAGCGTACTTTTTCCATCATCAACAGACCCTGCAGTGGTAAAGCGCAACAGGTCCATATTTAAATATTCTTCAGTAGAAAATTCCTTTTCTATATTACTCATAATTCAATATCAGTTTCTAAGCTATTTAATTCACGAATCTTTCCTCATTTGCGGATAAAGCCCGCCTGCCGGAGAGGCATGGCATTGACAATCTACTGAATTCATTAAGATTGATTTTCAATTCAATGTCGTGATTACTACCTCTTTAAACGTTTCATTAATTATCTCCTGGATTATCCAGGTTAAAAATATCCTTCTTTTTTTCTATCTTCCATTGCAGCTTCCGATCGTTTATCATCTGCACGGGTTCCTCTTTCAGTTTCTCTCGCAGCCGAAACCTCAAGTATGATATCCTCAATTTTTGAGGCATTGGAAACCACTGCTCCAGTACAAGTCATGTCTCCAATGGTCCTAAACCTGATTTGCTTTTTTTCAACTTTTTCACCATCAAGAACTGTGATGAAAGGAGAATTCGCAAGATATACCCCGTCCCTTTTTACTACTTCACGCTCATGGGTATAATAAATACCGGGAATGGGAATATTTTCGGTGGCAATATATTGCCAAACATCCATCTCCGTCCAGTTGCTTAAAGGGAATACTCTGAAATGCTCTCCGATATGTTTTTTGCCATTAAACAGATTCCATAGCTCGGGACGCTGATTTTTAGGATCCCATTGGCCGAATTCGTCACGATGCGAGAAAAAACGCTCTTTAGCTCTTGCTTTTTCTTCATCCCTTCTTCCTCCTCCAAATGCGGCGTCAAATTTATATTTTTCAAGCGAATCAAGAAGTGTCTTGATCTGAAGCATATTGCGGCTTGGATTTAATCCTTTTTCTTCAACTGATTTTCCCTGATCAATGGCCTCCTGAACAGATCCAACAATTAACTCCAGTCCCAAATCTTTAACGAGCTTATCACGAAATAAAATCGTTTCTTCAAAATTGTGACCGGTATCTACATGCAAAAGAGGAAATGGAATTTTTGCCGGCCAGAAAGCTTTTTGTGCCAGACGTACCATCACTATGGAGTCTTTTCCACCAGAAAAAAGCAATACAGGCTTTTCAAATTGAGCAGCTACTTCCCTCATGATGAAGATAGCTTCATTCTCCAGCTGACTTAAATGTGAAAGATGATATTTATGCATTATGAATCTTCTAATTTTACTTTCTTTAAAATATGCTCTACGAGTTGCTTATGACAATCCTCTACTGTATTTATATCCGTTCTGATTTCTAAATCAGGAGCTGTAGGTGGTTCAAATGGAGAATCAATCCCGGTAAAGTTAAGAACTTCACCATTCCTTGCTCTTTTATAAAGTCCCTTTGTATCTCGTGATTCGCAAACTTCAATTGAGCAGTTTACAAAAACCTCATAGTATTTATCTTCACCAACAATAGCTTTTGCCATTTTCCTTATTTCTTCCGTCGGACTGATCAACGAACAAATGGTAATAATTCCACAATCCGAAAACAATTTCGAAACCTCTGCGGCACGTCGAATGTTTTCTATTCTGTCCTCGTCAGAAAATGTCAAATTCTTATTTAAACCACTTCTCAGATTGTCTCCATCTAATATTTGAGTGATATAACCTTTTTGATGAAGGGCGTTTTCCAGGCCTCTGGCAAGTGTACTTTTCCCTGATCCGGAAAGGCCAACAACCCACACTACCAGTGACTTTTGATTGAGCTGTTTTTCTTTTTCCTCTGAGGATATAATAGAATCAAATATTGGAAATATGTTATTCACGGAAATGAAATTTTTTGCAAAAATAGCATTAATAGCTGAATAAAGTAATTCAAAGTGACTATTTTTGATCCTTTCTTTTATAATATGCTAATTATAAGATGAATATAAATATTGATGAATTAAGGGATATTGCCATTTCAGCAGGGAATGAAATACTTACTATATATCATGATGAATCGCTTTCCCAACAAATTGATTATAAGTCTGATAATTCTCCACTTACCTTAGCTGATAAAGCAAGCAATGCGGTAATTGTAAAATTCTTAGAAGATAAGTATCCCGAAATCCCCATTTTATCTGAAGAAGAGAAAAGTGTGGAATATGCCGAAAGGAAGAATTGGAATACGTTTTGGCTCGTAGACCCACTTGATGGGACAAAAGAATTCATCAAAAAGAATGGGGAATTCACGGTAAATATAGCCCTGATTGAAAATGGATTTCCAACTTTGGGAATTATATATGCTCCGGTTTTAGATAAACTTTATGTAGGGGATGTAAAAAATAATAAAGCCTATTTAATTGAATCAGATGGGCAAGAAGTCCAAATAAAAGCTAATAATAAAACAAAAAACAGAATTGCAGTAGGAAGTCGATCTCATTCTTCAAAAGAAGAAACAGATCTTTTGGAAGGATATGATGTCGCTGAAACAATTTCGGTGGGCAGTTCCCTAAAATTTTGCATGGTGGCAGAAGGAAAAGCAGACATTTACTATCGCCATGGGCCAACAATGGAATGGGATACGGGCGCCGGACAAGCAATTGTGGAAGCAGCAGGAGGAAAAGTCAATAAAATTAATGCTCAGCAAAGATTTAGCTACAATAAAGAAAATTTGCTGAATGAGAGTTTTTTAGTATTGGGGTTTTAAAATATTATGAACCACGAATGGCACGAATTTGCACGAATATAATTTGTGTAGTTCGTGGTTTCATTTACTGGATTTAATTTATTATCCGTTGATACACTAAGCTTTCTTCTCCAAAATTTACAATAAGACCAAGGTGTTTACCTGTAATCTTTAAGTAATTGAGTATCTGTGCGAAGTGCATATCATTTATCTCTGACACAGCTTTAAGTTCCACTACTATTTTACCAAAACACAGAAAATCAGCATAATATTTCTTGTCTAGAACCTTACCTTTATAATTAATAATGCGTTCTTTTTCCTTTTCAAAAGGAATGCTCTTACTCTTAAATTCAATAGCCAATGCTTCTTGATAGACAGCTTCTAACAAACCAGAACCCAACTCATTATGAACTTCCAAACAACAACCTATTATATCATAACATTCTTGTTTATACAACATTTTCAAGCCATCAAATAATTATATAGAACCACATATTTTAAAATATAATAAACCACGAATTACACGAATAGAATTCGTGGTTTCTTTTTTATATCAAATTATTTGTTCAAGATTTTTTTGAGTTCAGCTATTCATTTTTTCCAGATACCAATGATACATTTTATCAATACCATCTTCTATTTCTATTTGATGATGCCAGCCAAGAGAATGTAATTTGGACACATCGGTTAGTTTGCGCATCGTTCCATCGGGTTTATCGCTATTGAAATACAACTCCCCCTGAAAACCCACTTTACTTTTAATGGTCTCTGCCAGTTGCCGTATGGAGATCTCTTTTCCTGTACCAATATTGATATGCGCATTCCTGACTTCTTTTGGCGCCTGTGTACCTTCAACAGTTATCGATACTACATCATTAAAATCAACATTTTCCATCATATAGACACATGCCGCAGCCATCTCCTCTGACCATAAAAATTCACGCATCGGCTTACCTGTTCCCCAAATCTCTATCTGAACTGTTCTATTTTCAGTTTTGCGTATTCCATATTTAGATAAAACTGCAACAATCTCTTCCTCTTCACTTTGACCATTAATTCTTTCTATCGGATTCTGATCCAAATCTAAGCGAATATCCTTCCAATTATCCTCCTCCAAACATTTGCCCAGGTGGTTTTTTCTGACCAAAGCAGGGAGGACATGTGATTTTTCCAAATCGAAGTTATCATTGGGACCATACAAATTGGTTGGCATCACTGAAATGAAGTTTGTGCCATATTGCAGGTTATAAGATTCACACATTTTAATCCCTGCAATTTTTGCAATCGCATAGGGTTCATTTGTATACTCCAAAGGCGAAGTTAATAGTGCATCTTCCGGCATGGGTTGTGGCGCATCTTTGGGGTAAATGCATGTAGAGCCAAGGAATAACAACTTCTTCACTCCATGTGCATAGGCAGAATGAATTACATTATTCTGAATCATCAGGTTCTCGTAAATAAACTGACCCCGATAAGTGTTGTTGGCAACAATTCCACCTACTTTGGCTGCCGCCAGAATCACGTAATCCGGTTTCTCTTCTTCGAAAAATCGATCCACAGCATGACTGTCCATTAGGTTTAACTCATCAATGCTACGACCGATAAGGTTTGAATATCCTTTATTTTGCAGGGTTTTCCAAAGCGCTGAACCAACTAAACCTTTATGACCAGCTATGTATATCTTACTATCTAACTTCATATGTTACTAATTTTGCGAATTTAATCGAATTAATGCGAAAAGTCCGCGTTTAAAATCCGTTTGTATGTTAACGAAGTTGTTCCGAAGTTTACCAGTATTCCTAGTTTCAGATTAATTGATTTCAGGTAATTTCCCGTTTGTTCATATTGATTCTTAAAGAATCCTTGAGCAGCTTTCAACTCAACCACAATAGAATCATAACATACAAAATCAGCTATATAGTACTTCTTCAAAGGTTCACCATCATAATAAATATTCAATTTCTTATGCCGCACAAATGGTATATGCTGCTTAACAAATTGCCGTTCAAGTGCCTCTTGATAAACTGCCTCTAAAAAACCCGGTCCTAATGCAGAGTGAACATTCATGCAAGCTCCTATAATCGAATAACTTTCGGCCTTATAGATTATCTCAGCCATAATTTTTTTAATTCGAGTTATTCGTGATTATTAGTGTCATTCGTGGTTTTCTATCCTTTATTCGAAGTAGTTCAAGACCTCATAACCACCATCCCTGAGATATTTGTCTTTCATCATCAGTTTCACATCCGATTGCATCATATCTTTCACCAAAGCCGGTAGATCATATTCAGGTATCCATCCTAGCTTCTCATTGGATTTGGTCGGATCACCAATCAACAGATCAACCTCCGTTGGGCGATAATAAGCGGCATCAACCTTAACCACTTTCTTGCCGATCACCACCTGATACTTTGGATTGTTACACGCCTTAACAACACCAATCTCATTTTCGCCCTCACCTTTGAAATCAATCTCAATACCCACTTCAGAAAATGCCATTCGTACAAAATCCCGTACTTTCGTAGTTACCCCGGTTGCAATCACAAAGTCCTCCGGCTTATCTTGCTGCAACATCAACCACATAGCTTTGATGTAATCCTTTGCATGTCCCCAATCTCGCTTTGAATCCATATTTCCTAGGAACACACAATCCTGCATTCCTAAAGCAATTTTCGCCACTGCGCGGGTGATTTTTCGCGTGACAAAAGTCTCCCCACGCAAAGGACTTTCATGATTAAAAAGAATACCATTGCAGGCATACATCTTGTATGCTTCACGATAATTCACGGTGATCCAATAGGCATACATCTTAGCCACGGCATAGGGGCTGCGTGGATAAAAGGGTGTTCTTTCTGATTGAGGAACTTCCTGTACCAATCCATACAATTCAGATGTAGATGCCTGATATATCCTTGTTTTATCCGTTAATCCTAATAAACGTATCGCCTCCAAAATCCGAAGGGTTCCAAGTCCGTCCGCATTAGCTGTATATTCCGGGGTATCAAAACTCACCTTTACATGGCTCATTGCCGCGAGGTTGTAAATTTCATCCGGTTGCACTTCCTGGATGATACGGGTCAGGTTCATCGAATCCGTTAAATCACCATAATGTAAGATCAGATTTCGATTTTCAACGTGCGGATCCTGGTATAGATGATCAATCCGGTCCGTATTAAAAAGCGATGACCGCCTTTTTATACCGTGCACTTCATACCCTTTCTTCAATAAAAACTCGGCGAGATAAGCTCCGTCTTGCCCTGTGATCCCAGTTATTAAAGCTATTTTTGACATATTTTTTGTTATATTTGATTAAGCCCCTTGTTTGTATAACAACATGCGCTCTAGATAAAATAATACCTTGTATTTCTTTTCTTTTTTTAAAACTTCAAATCTATGGATTCGAGATCATTAATCTAGTTTTTGCTTGTGATTTATGAACAAAACTATCTGGATTGGAACAATTCAATTATAACCTTCCTATATTTCCCTTATCAAGATAAAAAGGCATGGATTATTACTGTGCTGTCGGATTTTTCTATCCGACATTTCGAACCTTATATTTAGCACAGCGGGAACAATTGTCAGGTTGAAACACCTGACAACACAGTAAAGCTGAGAAGGAAACTTGCCCATGTAAAGATCTGAAGATTATTATACCCTGCTTGTTATTTCGACAAGATTCCCTGCCTCGCCTGCAAGGCGGGCTGATCTCCGTGCTGCTTCGTCAGGCCTGTCTGCCGTCAAGGCAGGAATTACATTTATATTTAGTATGGGTCTTTAATATAAAGTGTTTCCTATTTGTAAACCCGATTGCCCTGCCATTGCGATGAAATGAAACTAAATCAATCAAATAAATCGTTATTTTTACAGAGGCTAAAAATGAGATGATGGATATACAAACTAGAAAACTGAACTTTATACAAGAGATCCTGGCTGTAAACAACGAAAAAATATTTGATAAGCTAGAATCCATATTGAAAAAAGAGCAACAGAATTTAGACCCTGTATTAAAGGAAAAGCTTACTTCAAGAGCAATGAAAGCTAACAAAAATATTAGGGAAGGGAAGGTGTATAGCAGAAAAGAAGCTGAGGCGATACTCAAAGAGCGTCTTGGAATATGAAAGTAATTTATACTGATCAATCCATTGACAGCCTAGAAGAGTCGCTAAAATTTTCGATAGAAGAGCAAGGAATTGAACAAAAAAAGCAGCCTCCTTAAAAGATCAATTATTTAACCGGGCAGACAGCCTTGCCCTAAATCCCAACAAAGGCCAGCGTGAAGCATATTTACAACACCTTCAGGAAGATCACCGAAGAATAATTGAAGGTCACTTTAAGATCATTTACAAAATTGAAACGGGATCTATTTATATAACAGATTTTTTTGATTCCAGACAAGATCCTGAAAAGATGAAGGGATAGTATTAATTTAGACTCCAAACAAAATAAATATACTGCCCGGAAAATAAAATTACCAATTTTCTTTAGCCCTCATTTCTTGTTGACATCAACAATAGTACTAGTACCTAAATTGAATATCCAAAAATTAAATAATCAAAATTATTGCTGATAATCACGAACTATTAATTAGTGAATATTCGTGCAATTCGTGGTTTAATCTCCTGTTTTTTATTTTGTTCCCTTTCCCAATTTAAAAAAACCATTGTAGCTAAACCCAAACAACACCCCAAAGTTGTGGTACATCTCTCCAAAATCATAGGCAATGGAAGAAGTGAAGTTAGCTCCTTTCCATTTTTGTAGGCTGTAATTAAGTTCAAAAAATGTATAGGCCTGCTTCAACCCATCTTTGAAATAATAGGAATTATAATACTCCGGATCTTCCATGGAGGCCCAATTAGACCTTCCATTATTTGCTCCTCTGTACGTGCCAAAATTATTGGTATAAGTTAATTTTGTTCTGTAGGAAACATTATTACTTATGTACCCATCGAAAGCCAGGTGGTGGGCGACAATTCGATTATTGACGAAAAAAGAATTATGACCATTTTCGATTTCAGGATGAATCGCCTCCATGCTTTGTTTATTTGTTAACAAAGAATTTCCAATATTTTGATCATGGTAGCTTAATCCCATTGGATAAAATCCATTGTTATAGTGATCATCCCTTCCCCCGAATTCATGACCATAGTTAATTTTATTTGCCAGATAATTTATAAAATCCTTATTAGACATACCAACTGTAACCGTGTCAAAGTTTTCTAACATAAATTGATCAAAGTCCTCGATTTGAAAAGGAAAAACCGTTTTACCATTTACAATTGGATCAGGGACACCCTTACCGCTTTGATGCATCGTATTGATATATTCATAGATAACATTTGAAATAAACCCCTTTTTGTTAGAATTAAAAAGTAATCCAACCACCTTATCCTTACTCCTCAAACTTTTTCCTGATCCGTCACTAAAGGGTTTTTGAAAGTAAAATTGGAATTCACTGTTTTTAATTCCCCAATTCAGGCCAATATCATAAAGGCCAAAGTGAGCGCCTGCAACATTAGATTCCTCCCCTCCACCAAGCTTACTCGATCCTTTGCCAAAAAACGTAGCAATCAGATCGGTTTCAATTTTTCTTCCACTTGCTGTTGTCCCTCCCAATTGAGCATTGTGATTTAAGCCGGCATGAATATTAACAGGTAATCCCTTACTTCGGCCATAAAGAAATTTCTCATGGAACCAGGGTCTGTCGGTCCCATTGTAGGCGCTGCGATCATCATCGAGGATGCCAAAATTCATAGCTCCTTTAAACTCCATATAGTTACCAATAAAGGGAACAGGTGTATATTGATAAAATCCACCTCCAACTTTGGGTATTGGTCGGGCATTGTTGCTTAAAAATAAAGACCCTGCGCCAAGATCTTCACTATATTGCCCTATGGTATATGCCTCCTTCCCTATTTTGAGCTGCAAGGCGCCATAATGAAGATTCATAAATAATTGCTGGAAATGGCTGGATGAAATATCCGATTTGAGATTTAATTCTACTTCTGTTTCGATATGGAATTTCTTTCCGACATGGTGATCATAGGCGATACCAAACATTCCGACGAATTCAGTTTTTTTAGCCCGGTCGAAAATCCCATAGCGATTGGAGACCTGCCAATGGGGTTGAAAATCATGGTTGGCTGATAAAAAATATAGATTGGTATGATAGGAGATTGAATCGTTTTGGGCAAAGCAGCTTAAATTCATCATCCACACAAAAGCACTTAAAATACTTATTTTCAACCACATTCCGATCCTGTTCATAATTAAAATGCAAATCTATGGAAATTAAAATGTCTGAACTATGATTCATTTGATTAAATGATAGCCATGATTAAAAAAAATATCACAATAAACTTCTTTCTTATGGAAATATGGAGTTGTGGGTCTTGGTAGATCAACCAACAAGATTCCTGCTTTCGCAGGAATGACGTTACATATTATTCTATACAGGCGCATCGACATGTTCCGTAGGGGATGTCGAAACTGGATAAAATGGATCTGCGATCCTATGATACCCAATGTCACTAAAATGTCTGAACATGATTTTAAGGATTCAAGGATGGGCAAGATTAAAAAAAATATAACAAGGATCTTCATTCCGTCGCAGTAAGGTGTACTTTCACCCTCATTCCTTTGCGACTTTGGAAGGCGAGGAAAAGTAGAGAAGCCCTCCTGCCATTTAAGTTGGGGAAACGTGTTGAAATTAAAAAATGAAATTTATTGAATTTTAGTTTTTCCTATAGCAAGATCCCTGACCTCAATATTCCTCGTCAGGAATGACTCTTAAATTTAAATGTATTCCATTCCTAGATAACTGTAAAGATTCACTACTTTGTCAATAGTTTACCCCCTGAATTCAGGAAGTATTATTATAAAGGTATGAGATAATATGATATGAATCCTTGTCCAGCTTGGTGATTTGTATACAATATCTACTTTCAATATTGGTATAATACTAATTATTATAGTCAATAATGCTCTTTACATCCCTTTTTTAACAAGCGATCTTCATTTTATACAATTCAATATGTTTGATTTAACAAACGATCTTGATTTTATCCAAAACCGTCTTGATTTTTTATAACTCGGTCTTGATTTTATATAATTTGATCTATGTTTTTTATAATTCAGTCTAAATTTTATCCAAAATAACCTTCTTGTTTTAGCATTCAAACATGAATCTATTCAATGCTAAGGAAAATATTTAATTTTTTTTTAACTGTTTTGAAACAATAATCAGATGAGCATGTTATTACATGTATTATTTACCTAATCAATCATACAAATGGACGCACATGAGTATAATCAATTTCAAATGGTTACTTCAGTACAAAGCTTTATGGATACCAATACCGTTATTTGGTTCCCAATAGCAATTATCAGCGGCATTAAAACCGATATTGATGAACATGTACTCGGAATCAGAACAAATCTTAAAGCGAGTGGCAAATCTTCCAAGGGGATTACTCTTGACAAAGGGGAGCTTCAAAACAATATTTCAATAAAAAGCTCAATATTGGCCGGAGCACTTTTCTCCTATGCCGCAAAAACCAGTAATAATGATCTGAAGATCAACAGTAAACTTACAAAATCTGATGTCAAAAATTTGCGTGACATTGAAATTCCGGAACGGATCACCCTACTTACTGACTATGCGACAACTCACCTTAGTGCCTTGGCAGATTATGGGGTAAGTGAAGCACAGGTGACCGATTTATTGACTTCAGTTGATGATTTCAGAGAATTGATTGGGATGCCAAGGTTAAATCAATCAAAGTCGAATTTAGAAAACAAATCCGCTAAAGAAATATTGAAGAGCGTCATGCGTATACTCAATGAGGAATTGGATAATGTGATGCTCCAATTTCAAATATCAAATCCCATTTTTTATGAAGGATATGAAAAAGCCAGAGTGATTGTGGATTGATCAAAGCGGAATAAAATGTCTGAACTATGAACTATGGGATTTAGTTGATGGGCAGGATGTAAAAAACGTAATGAAACATGGCAGGTAAGGTAAAACCTGTCATTCTTTTTTTACTTATTTGAAGCATTCCTTCGCAGCATGAGCCACCTCAACAGTCATTCCTACGAAACGAAGGACTGTGTGGAAAGGCTATGAAAGAAACTTGTCGAGATGAAAATAGTGAGCCCACTCCGAAAACAAAGTTTTCGGGGATTCGTGACATTTAAAGAATAATAGATAATCAGGTTGTTGCAATTCTATATTCGTGTATTCGTGGCTAAATTAATTTTTTCGGAGTGGACTCAATATTAAGATTATTGAACAGTGAAGCTTTATTCAACACGTGATCATGTGTCTATTTCAACAGTCACTTGTTAAGTAGTGCCTGAACGGAAACAGACAATTATTACAAAATGAATTATTATTGATGAGATTTTTTATTTCTTTTTATGAGGTGATACCTAAGTATCAGGCGATTAAAAAAAATGAAAAAGATCGCAAAAATAAACGTTTTTGGCTTTGATGTGTTTCCGTTTAGGCACTAAATACTACCGTTCTTTGTGCCCCCATAATTATTTCGCAGCAAGGCCTACATTCCTACGCGACTCAAGGCAGAGCGTAATGGCAGAGAAGGAAAATTGTTATTATGGAAATCTGTAGTTGTGGTTCTTGGTAGTTCAAGCAAAAAGATTCCTGCCTTCGCAGGAATGACGTTTCCATTTGGCAGATCACGTTGTTTTTCGATATGCTCCTATGGGGTAAAAACAGGAAACAATAATCTAAAGATCAACAGTAAACTTACAAAATATACCGTCGAAAATTTCCGTGATATTGAAATTCCTGAACGAATCACCATACTTACTGACTTTGCGACAACTCACCTGAGTGCGCTGGCCGATTATGGAGTAAGCGAAGCGCAGATAACCGATTTAGTTACTTCAGTTGAGGATTTCAGAGAATTAATCGGGCAACCGAGGTTAAATCGATCAAAATCAAATTTACAAAACAAATCTGCCAAAGAAATATTGAAGAGCGTCATGCGTATTCTCAATAAGGAATTGGATAATGTGATGCTCCAATTTCAAATATCGAACCCTTCCTTTCATGAAGGATATGATAAGGCCAGGGTTATTGTGGATTGATCAAAGCGATATAAAAATGTCTGAACTATGATTTATTCGATTAGTTGATGATCATGATTAAAAAAATATACCTCAATTCTTCTCATTCCTTATAGCAATGTCCACTTATACCGTCATTCCTTCGCAGCGTAAGCCAGTGTGCAATGGGCTGAGAAGGAAACTTGTTGATATTAAACCTGAACTATGGTGAACTTTGTTAGTTCAACTCCAGACCATTGGTTGTTGTCTCCACGAACCATTCTAATTCATTACTTTTTTGTTCAGGTTCGTGAGGACACGAACCAAGGAGGATAAGATTCCCTGCCTCGTCCGGCAGGCGGGCTGCTTTCGCAGGAATGACCTTACATATTAACCTATCACGGGCTCTTCGACATGTTCCGCAGGGCATGTCGAACCGAGATAAAAAAGGATCTATGATCCAAATTGCTAAAAATGTCTGAACTATGATAAATGGTGGGCAGGATTATAAAAAATAGCACAATAATACTTATTACTTCGCGCTACTGCTGTGACAAAAGGATTATTATGATTAATACGATTTATAACTTTCCTGGCGGGTGCTAATATCAGACTGTATGAAATATTATATTAATCCCCATATAAGAAGCTGATAAAAAACATTTCAGTTTCGTATTACAAGTATCCTAGCTCCCTCGTCGCAGAACAACATTTGAGATCACTGGAAAAGGGTAAGTTTGTGAACATCTCAAATACGCACATAAATTGAAAAGCCATTATAATTCCTGATGAAATTACTGGGTCATTCATTTGGCAATCGCCCTTCTTATTTGTCATCTCGACAAATAAGAGATCTTGCTATTCAACTATATGCACAGGTTAAAATTATTTGAGATATCTCTTCCCGAACCAATGACATCATCTTGCATCTAATGATATATAAAGCATTACACTATTATCATATTATTAAAATAAATAGTGTTTTCGAATTAACATGGTTATTCTCCTAGGTGGTAGTTTATTATATTATTTACTGCCAAATCTATTGTAACATAATAATTGTTGTTCTTAAAAGATACATCAAGAATATTTGATCCGTAAAATGTATATTTTAAAGAGTTACTTATTTCAATTGTTATAGGTATTGATTCAATCCCAAATTCACTATATCTTACCGTCCGAAGATTCGTATCATCTATTACTATTAATCCTTCTGATGCACTTGTAATCTTAACAAATTCTCTGATTTCTTCAAAAAGAGCAATTTTTTCAAACTTGTCAATCCAAATATCCTTTCTGTGAAATACAAGATAGTCCAAAAAGGATTTGAGTTCTTTTGAGTTTAATGGTCTATATCCCAAACCATCGACACCATGGCCTGCCAGAATTAACCACCTACTTGAGTTATTTTGTTTCACCAAGTTTATTAGCGATACAAGTGTTGTATTTTCAACTAAGGTAATAATCTCTCTTTTATCAGATAACCATTTTGGAGACCACCTTGAAAACAAGTAGTAATCAAACACTAATTTATCAGATTCGATGCTGGTGTTATTAAAAGGATGTACGAATGATTTTGGGATTTCACCTATTAAATTATTAATGGTTTTTTGTGATTCCGATAATTCAAATACTAAATCATCATTATCAAGAATAGAAATATCTTTATGGTTATGGGTATGACTTCCGATTTCAAAACCTTCTAATGCCATATTTTTATAACCTTTATTATAATCTTTTATGCTATTTGTATTAACAAAAAAGCTGCAAAATAAATTTCTTTCTTTAAAAAGAGGATATATTATTTTGTAGTGTGAAGGATTACAGTCATCCCAAGTAAACGAAAGAGCAGTGTTATGCCCAAAAAGCCATTTAGAAAAATTGACATTTAGTTGAGAAATTGGAACTGGATCTTCTATCTGGCAGTTTGTTAACAGTATCGCTATAAATAAGAGTGAAAATTGAGTTCCTTTTAAGATTCGGTTCATTAATTATAACTTATTGTAACAATAATAGACCAATTATTTCAAATATCAAATTTATCTTCCGCAATCCTATTGTACGAAGATTTTATAAAATCCCTTCTATGTTAGTATAAAACTAAACTTTACTATTCTATCATCCATATCCCACTCGATAGTTTTCCAAGGTATTATAACCACTAAGCATCAATCCTCATCGTAGTAAATATTTATAAACAGGTGAAAAGGAAACTTGAAAATGAAGGTAATTAGCTGTTTTTGTAATTAAAAAAACCTGCAATCGAAGGAATGACTTGAGATACTTTCTGCTCGATCTATCGTTGTCGCTCATCGGGGAAAACAGTTTATCTAATAAGCATTTTCATCCCCTTTAAACATGACGATGACGGTGGAAAAGATGATTTTAAGATCAAAAAGCATGGACCAATTCTCTACATAAAAGTGATCCATTTTGATCCGGCTTTTCAATTTGAAGTACGTATTTGTTTCGCCACGATATCCTTTTGTCTGAGCAAGGCCTGTAATACCCGGTTTAACCCTGTGGCGCAACATAAACTTATCCACTTGTTGTGCCCATTCTTCAGTATGTTTCAGCATGTGTGGTCGTGGCCCCACAATAGACATTTCTCCTTTCAATACATTGAAAAATTGTGGCAGTTCATCAAGATTGGTCTTTCTTATTAAAGATCCGATTTTTGTTATCCTGGAATCGGTTTTGGTAGCCTGAAGCTTATCGGATTCTTCATTCACCTCCATGCTTCGAAATTTATAACACATAAAAGGCTTGTTGTTAAGACCCGACCTTTGTTGTTTAAAAAATATGGGGCCTTTAGAATCTAATTTTATTAATAGAGCCACTAATGGAATTAACCATGACAATACAGACACAAACAATACCGATGTAAACGTAAGGTCAAAACTTCTTTTTATAAAACGATTTATCAGTTCCTCAAGAGGTTGTGCAGGAAAATTGAGTACCGGAATCGTGTCATAGAGCTTAACTTCGATATTTTTGAAGGGAAAGCCCCTATAATCAGGAATAGCATGAATTTTAATAAAATTGTCTTCGGCAAATTTATTGAGCTCCTGTACTTCATGATAATCCAGATAGGGAAGAATGCAATATATCCCATCAATTTCCAGATTTTTTGCAATTTTATATATTTCCGATACCTTACCGCGAACAGCAGAGTTATTAGAATTGTTATCAAAATAACCTGCAAAGCGATATCCAAAATCAGGATTTTGCGTAAAGTATTTCCTCAGATCTGTAGCAATATTTCCATATCCAACAATAATTACATTCCGAAAATTATACCCTACACTTCGATAATACTTTTGAAATAAAACAAAACCGATATTAAATAATACTAAGCCAAATGAAGAGGAACAGTAGGCATAAAACACAAAAAGCTTATAATAACTTCCTTCCTTGATACCCAAGAAAGCGAAAATCAAAATTAGGAAAAGCCCTAAAGCATTTAACAATTTCCGAATGACCCGTTCAATAGAGGCTGTTCTGGAGGTATCGTGGACTTTAATAAAATAAACACTTGCAATCCATGCGATGTTAAAGAACAGTTGCAATTCAAAATATATGGAACTGAATAGCGTATCAAATTCTCCAATGGAAAAAAAGTAAACCAGAAAATAGGCGATATTTAAAAATAAAATATCACCAGCTAAATTTATTTGTTTAAGGTACTTTGAGTAACGGTGTGTCATCTGTTGATATTTAGCGACTACTAATTCATATCAAATAAAACGTTATATATCCAAATATCAAAAATATTCATAGTCCCTTACCTTGGAAGATAACGATAATACCCTTCCAAATAATCTTTAAATCAAGGAATAGCAAACCTAAAGCCGATGAATTAATATATTTCCTAACATATTCATATTCGTAAACCGGATTTCCCATTTCTTTAGTTCCTTTATGAATGTGCCCCAATCCTAACAACCCTCCACGAACAAGAAATCTAGTCAAATTTCCCTGAGCAAGGTCACGCTCATAATGATGCACAGCAAGGGGACGAGGACCTACTATTGACATATCTCCTTTTAATACGCAATAAAATTGAGGGATCTCATCTAAATAAAACTTTTTAACAAATTTACCCACATACGTTCTTGACTCAGGTGTCCACTCTTTGGAAAATGCATGCCAATCTCCGACAGCTTGTAGTTTTTTATCTATATATTTTTCTTTTATCAGCCTTATTTTATACTTTTTGAACCTCTTGCCTGCACTTACTGCATAATAATAAAAAAACAATGGGCCTCTGTTTTCAGGTATCAAAATACCTTCAAAAAAATTAGCTATAGAAAGTAATAAAATAATTGGAGTGCACAATAAAAGAATGAATACTGCTAGTATTTTATCAAACGCTAATTTAAAAAAAGTTGGATTTACAGCCTCCTTCAGTTCAAATATTTCTTTGTATTTAAGTTTTATTTCCTTTGTTGGTGGTTGATATAAGAATGCCTCTTTGGGTTCTTCCGATAATTTCATCTTTTTTAATTTTCTACATTTATAAAATAATTAACAACAAATTACAATCAATCAAATTTTCATGCAATCTAAAGTTTTCCGAACAATCACTTCCAAGCAAAACGTACTAGATGTATTTGTCTTGTGATTCTAGAAGGTTGGTGAATCAATCTGCAAGCGCATTCCAGATTATTATTAACCAACCAATCAGGAGCTCTTTTTACATTACCTGTATATACATCAAAGCTACGATCGAGACCAGCATAAATCGCTGGATGAATGTTTTGCATCTCCTGTATTAACACTTCTTGTATTGGAATTCCCATGGCAACAAATACCACATCCGATTTCTTCATTCCAATATCATGAATCAATTTTTTTCTGTCTTCTTCTGTATTAATATAGCCATCGCGATAATCGACAATAGTTATTCCCTTAAATTCACTTTTCAATTTATTTACATTTTGACTTATTACATCTGTTTTTCCTCCTACTAAGTAAAATGATTTACTCTGATAATATTTACCCACTATATCCAACCACAATTCACATGCTGGAATTTTTGTGGCAGACTAAAATCCTTTTTGTTTTAATACCTATAATACATCAATTCCATCAGAATAGCCAATATTTTGATTTATAAGTGCCTTCATTTTATCATCAACATGCAATACTATTTCAGCATTAGGAGATAACAAAGCTTTTTTTCTGCATTAGCATATTGAATTAAATCCTCACGTGAAGAATATCCATAAATATTGACCTTACTAATTTCTACTTCAAACATTTTAATTAATTATAATCATAGTAAGCATTAAAATTTATTTGATTTCTTATAATAACTCAAACTATTTTTTAAGGTGCAAAATTTTAGATTCTGATCTAAGTAAGATTTTCGGCAAAATTGGCTAACTTTAATCTATGGTTCAATTATTTTGAAATAAAAATGTATTCTTCATAATTTATAAACCAACAATTTGATCATGTTAATTGTGGATCTGCTATATTTGAGTGGACGGTAAGTTAAGCTTGTAAAAGTTAAATTTGCTTCTATATGAAAAGAGAAAGAAGAAAGTTCGACAAGGAGTTTAATCTGATGGTAATCAACCTTTGTGAAACGGGAAAATCGCAAAACGAGGTTTATCAAAGGCCATCATGTTTTCACCCACTTATAAAGCATACCTACCTAAACCTATTTCCAAGTTATTATCAGGCTTAGTATTCCCCGGGTCTAAAAAAAGCAGAGTTCATACTTTGTCATAATGCGGCCGGGCATGAATTATATTGTACTCAAACGGCTTCAATCAGTTGGAAATATATTTTTCCTTTGATGAAGGATTCTATCATTATAAAGTTTGGGCAAGCATCCACGACTGAGATAAGCTTCATGGCCAATCAATTATTAAAAAATTGTGATACCTTACTAAGACTCTTCATAAACAATGCATAATAACCTCCAATATTATTTACGCGCAAGGCCATTAGATCTTCCTTCATTTTAAGCTTCATATTTTTTAGTGTATTACTTTTTCCACCCACACGCATTTTTACAGTATATTTTGATATATATCTGATATCACCCCCCTTTGATAACAAACTGCAACAATTTGATCCGGTCGCGTACCCGATTGATAAAAATATAAACCTCGCCAGAGGATGGCTCTCTGTCCAGCTCATTAAGTATAAGGCCGCACAATCCGTCAAATCCTTTTCTGAAATCTGTAGCTTTGCGGTAAAGTAAAAAACTGTTTGATGACGATAAACTGAACATAGCTACAAGTAAATATATTGCTTGATTGCCAACACAGAAGTGCCCGATGGTAATCTTAGGGTAACTCCATTGGGATATTTAACCTCCACAATGCCTGTCTGGCTAGGTGTGTTGCCAATCGATATGGGAACAAATCCGCCCGGCTTTGATTTTTCTTTATATTTATTGTGCCAATAGTAAAATACTGATAAGGCTATTCCTCGGTCTTTACAAAATGATTTTTTCGATTGGCCACTGGCCTCCCATGCTTCAAGGTGTGGACGCATCTCTTCCATACCTCGGCGACTCCGTTGTTCATTCATCTAAATATTTTTTTTACAAACCTAACAGCATGGCATGAAAAATAATAGATGATCATGAACGAACCATTACCGTCTGCATCGCTCAAAAAAGCTACGTTTGACAGCTAAAATCCCTGAACTTCCCGACCTCTAGTGCGGGACAGGCTTTCTTCCTTCGTCAGACTCAAACAGCATGGATTTTTTACGCTGACTTCACTTGTTTTTTGGCTCACCAGCCGAGGCCAATCCTAATTGGCATTTGTGGTTATTGGTGGTTTTGTTTTTGCTTTTTTTTAACCCCAGAGGGGTGTAATGTGAATAACCCCCGGTGCAACCGGGGGATTAATGAGCGCAGCGAATTAAAGGCGCAAGTAGCATTTCTATTAAAATGGAAATTTTGCATGCGCCGCAATAATGCACCCTTGTTTTATCGGCCGGTAAAAATGTAATTGCAAACGACGACCAACGAGAATGCTTTTCTAATGTTTTAAAATAGCTTCCACGCAACGCATTGCAGTATGTCCATCCCAAAGCTCAGGGCGCTGAGGAACACGACCGGCTTGCAAAGCGATTTTATATTCTTCACGGATTCTATCTATATTATTCCCAACCAACACACTTGCTCCACCGTGTTCTTTTAAAGTAACCGGGCGCTCGGTGTTCCAGCGAAGCGTAAGACAAGGTGTTCCCAGCACACAACATTCTTCCTGCAATCCGCCACTGTCGGTGAGCATAAGGGTAGCGGTCATGTTTAAGCGTAACATTTCGTGATAGCCAATGGGATGGAGGAGTACTAATTGCTGACATGCAACTACCTTCTCCCATAATCCAAATTGTTGTAACATCTTTTGAGTACGTGGATGTATTGGCCAAATCATTGGCATATCCAGAGCTACCTCAGTGGTAAGAAAATCGATAATGGGTTCCAGAATTTCTTTTGTGTCTACGTTAGAAGGACGATGAAGGGTGATAACTGCGTATTTACCCCCTCCTCCCGCCAAGTCAGGAGACTCCCCCTTTTTTGTAGGGAGAATGGCCTTCACGCTGGAAGATGAATCGAGTATGTTATCTCTTATAATATCATTGATAAGTAATTTTGAAGCGGTTTCCCTATTTGCCTCTAAAGTATCGATCATGATGTTGCCCACAAATTCGATTTTGGAATCAGGGACACCCTCTGCTTTTAGGTTAGTATTTGAAAGTGTATCGGGAGTAAGAAGTAAATCTGACAAACGATCGGTAACCAAACGATTTATTTCCTCCGGCATACGTTCGTCCCCACTGCGCAGCCCTGCCTCAATATGGCAAACTTTTATGTGTAGTTTTTTTGCGGCAACCGAACAAGCTAGTGTAGCATTTACATCGCCAACAACAACAATCCAATCCGGCTTTTCGTCAACTAATACTTTTTCAATTGCGATCATTGTGTTTCCTACTTGTTCTGCATGTGTGCCGGAACCAATGCCTAAGTTAATATCAGCTTCTGGTATCCCTAATGCAGCAAAGAATGCTTTGCTCATGCGGTCATCATAGTGCTGTCCGGTGTGGACAAGTAGATGAGCGATATGCTCTGTAGTCTGTGCTTCGAACTTTGAATTATGGTTGTTTATTGCTTTGATAAATGGAGCAATTTTCATAAAGTTAGGTCTTGCACCTACTACTGATATAATTTTCATATTTAAATAATTAGAATCAAGATCAAGAATCAGGACACAGATAAGGATTAAATTATCGATGTAAGAATTCTAATGATCCTGTTTGATTTATATTAAGAGGGTTTATATTTTATTTAGGAACAATAACCAAGAAAAACGTACCAAATGAATCTGTCGTTTTATCCTTGACGGTTGTTTTATCAGCCGGTATGCCCATTCTAAATTGTTTCTTACCCACCATTGAGGAGCACGAAGCACATGTCCGGTATAAACATCAAAACTACCTCCTAGTCCCTGGTAGATGGCAGGATGTATTTCAAGCATCTCCTGCATTAATAATTCCTGTTTAGGGGAACCCATGGCTACAAAAACTACATCTGGTTTTTTATCATTTATATCCGCAATTAATGCTCGTTTCTCTTCTTCTGTTTTTACATATCCGTTGCGATAGTTGACAATCTTAATTTTAGGAAATTCTGATTGTAATTTATTTACCGTTTCTTCAATAACCTCTTGTTTACTGCCTATCAGGTAAAATGTTTTTTTCTCTGATAAGGCTGAAACAATATCCAGCCATAATTCGCAGCCCGGAATTTTGATAGAATTCTTAAAACCTTTCTTTTTTAAAGCCCAAACAGCTCCAATCCCATCGCTATACCCGATATTTTTATTGATTAGTGAACGAGTTTGATCTGTAGTATGTAATATTTTTTCGGCATTTATAGCCACAAGACTTTTTTTCTCTTTGCTTACGAAATCAATAAGTTCGTTTCTAGAAGAGAAACTATAAGTATTTACTCCGTTTATTAAAACTTTATTCATTACTAATTTATACTTTATTAACTATAGGGGATATCTAAAATTAACTTATTGAAATCCAGCTAGATGTGTTATCTTAGAGTCGAAATTTATTAGATGGCACAAACATACAAACCAACAGGCACAAATAGCCTGTTTCCGGAAGATTTTTGGCTCAGAAAGTTGAGTAAACAAGGAGATCCACTAGAGCGACTAAACCAAGTGGTAGATTGGGGATATTTTCGTAAAACGGCAGAAAAAGCACTCAATACCAACAAAATGGTCAATGCAGGGCCAAAACCATATGATCCGCTATTGATGTTTAAAATTTTGATTCTTCAGCGCTATTACAATTTGAGCGATGAACAAATTGAATATCAAATTTTGGACAGGCTTGCCTTTTGTCGTTTTCTGGGGATATCACTCAATGACCGTGTTCCTGATGAAAAGACAATTTGGGACTTTAGGGGCAGATTGATTAATAAAAATCTTGACAAGGAACTATTTGAGTTATTTGGCGATCTTCTTGAAAAACATGGCCTAATAGCCCATGAAGGCAAGATCATTGATGCCAGTTTTGTGGAAGCCCCACGCCAACGCAACAAAAGGGAAGAAAACCAACAGATAAAAGAAGGCCAAGTTCCTGAAGCGTGGGATGAAAATCCCAATAAGAAACGCCAAAAAGATGTGGAAGCCAAATGGACTAAAAAGAATAACGAGACCCACTTTGGATATAAAAATCATGCAAAGGTAGACAACAAGCATAAATTTATCGAGAAAGGTAAAGCTACTGATGCTTCTGTCCATGATTCACAAGCATTAGAAGATTTATTGGATAAAAAAGATGAAAATCAAGATTTATGGGCAGATAGTGCATATACAGGAGAGAAGCAAGAAACCACAATCAAAAAATATAAAGTCAAAAATAAAGTCCATGAAAAAGGGTATAAGGGTAAGCCATTAACTGAAGTCCAAATAGCATCGAATAAAGAAAAGTCAAAAACCAGAGTCAGGGTAGAACATGTATTTGGTTTTATGGAGCAAAGTATGAATAAATTATACGTGCGTTCTATAGGTCTAAAGCGAGCCAGCGGCTTTGTGACGATGGTTAACTTGACCTATAACCTGTTTAGATATGAACAAGTAGTAAGGTTAGATGGGATAGGTATGTCTAATTGGCAATAGTCTGAATCATATGTAATTGATAATCTAAACATTAACAAAATGACGTAATGTAAGCGAAATAATGATTGGTAATTTCTAGAGGTATTCAATTTTTTGAATATCTGTCAAGAAATTAAAATCAATTATTAGAGGTTCCCTATATCATTGCACATAAAAGCATTGCTCCAACGCATGTAAGATATCTTTGAACTTATGCCTTTTTTGAGCTGGTAATACAAATACCCTTTTTTATCCTTCATGTTTTTAATCGACCAGCTTAGTAATTTATCAGCTAATTCTAAATGTTCAGAAAACTTGTCTAAACGACTTAATGTTACAAAAAGCTGGGCCGTACAGTGTATATCTATCGGATATTTATTGTTGTGGTAGTATTTTGGAGTTCCATTATGCAGGAAGAAATTTTGAATGTAGTAGAATTCTGATTTATATATTCCTAAAATAGTAATGTAGTATCTTCTTCAATTGGTAAGAAAACTATTTTGGAGTTGGCGTCTTCTTTTTCAATATTTGATAAATCTTTTTCAAAATTTTCCAAGCAATTTTTTCTTCGCAAAACTGTTTTTTTTATTGTAAATCAGTAATGACTTGTATTTCTGATTTTAATCATTTGTTAATATTAAATTAATTTGTGGATGGTTTTTTATAAGAATATTTATAATATCAAATGTTTTGCGAAGGAATATGTAGTTACTATCAAATACATCATAAAATCAAATTTTAAAATGTTTGTATTTAAACATTTTTCTTTGTGGGAGAAAATGAATTTTGGTAAGGGGTAGAACTTTTTATAGAATATTGCTTTTTTGTCAGCAATCCGAGTGTTGAAATCAGGATTAGTCCAAAACTGTTCATTAATATTGGTGCAAATATTCCAATGATAAAAATGGTACCCAAAATAAAATATTTTATAAAATTTAATCCGTATATATCTCTAATGGTTTCTTTTTTTCCAATAAATATAAAAAACAAAATAAATATAATAATTCCAACTCCTAATTCCGTTGTAAACGTTGGAAGAAATAAATCATAAATTGGCCCTCTCGCGTCTTCATACCCTTGAATACTCGGCTCAACATTATATTTATCATAAATATTTGTGTTTAATAAAGACATCTGTGATCCAAAAGTCCCCAACCCAGAACCAAAAGGAAAATAGTCTTTACTAACCACATAACTTAAAAATAACATCTTTGTTCGGACATAATCACTTGTAAGTGCCACTTCATTTGCTTTTGAGATAAAAACGTTTGTGTATAAGATAAATAGATTAATAAATAGAACAATAGGAATTAATAGTTTTCGAAGAACGAACTTCTTATTTCTAACTATGTTAAATGATATTATTAAAAAAGAATAAAAAAGAAGTGTTTCTTTTCTTGAAAAAGTCATAAAAACAATTATAATAATAATTGCAAGTAATGCTTTTGAAATAATAAATTTTCCAAATAAAAAATAATAAATCATAAAATATATTACTACAATTATAAAGAATTGAGCTAATGAAGTTGTTGCTCCGAAAATTGAGCCGATTGTATATAGCCCGAATAATCCTCGAGATGTTTCATTTGTATGTGCTATTCTCGTTATAGGATTTGGTATGATTAACTCTATAACACTAAACACTATAACAAAAATAGCTATTTTCTTAAATCCTTTTGAGAGTAAGTAAATTGTTCTAATTTTTTCTTTTTCGGATAATTCATTAAAATATAAATAATATATAGGCGCTTGAATATATAAAACTAATTGAACATAACTAGATATAGGCAGACTATAGTATATTATCTGAAACAGAAAATAAATAATTATCGCAAAAAGGAATAATGATTGAGTTGATATTTTTAACTTTTCAAAATATGATTTTAAAACAAATGAGAGAAAAACTAAAAAAATGATTTCATTAATTATATTATAATATGGTATTGATACATAACCATGTAATGTGAGACGAACAAATATTGGAGTAAATAATAATAGAAATATTAGATATGTATGAAATTTTCCCATATTAAATGCAATCAGTTATTGTTTATTTCGTAGTTAACAAAATACTTATCTTCTATTTGCCTTTTAAGTTTAGGGATTTTAGGCAAGTTATAAAAATTACTTTCCGAAGTTTCAACAAATTCCCCATATATATCTGATGAAATATACATTCGCGCTTTTCCATTTACATTAAATAATATATTGTAAACACCATAATATTCAGCCTCATAAGCGACAAATGAACTAATTTGCAAATTGTAATCAGAATATTTTAAAATCTCATAAATATGATATTCAGGTAATACTATGATATTGGATGCAATTGGAGTTAAAATCTCTGTTTTATGCTTAGGCTTTAGAATAAAAATAAAATCAGGATGTTTTATACTCAGCTCTTTTACAAAATACAGTAAATCATCAAAAAACGAACCGGAAAATGCCACGCAAACGACCTTCCTATATTCTTTTTTAAGCTTTTCTATATAACTACTTTTAAAATTTATAGACACATAATCCAAATAATAACTTCCACGAGGCAAAATATCCAACTTTTCAAAAATAAATAATGATGGTGTATCTCTTAATAAGTCTGTGCCAAATGTGTATAATTTATTAGGAAAATATTTTGTCATATAGTTATAGTGCGAATTATAAAACGCATCATTTTTTACAATAACTCCATGTTGATACTCAATAACTGGTATTTCATTATGCCTTGCTGCAGAAATCATAGGTGTCTTAGAATAATTACATATCAAAAAAATCTTTTTGGGTCTAAATATTTTGAAAATGAGATCATAAAACAAGTACTCTGCTAGTGCTAATTTCACAATCCTCTTAATATTTACAGACATATTATCACCAATAAGATCAGTTATCAATGATAATTGCTTAGTAGAGTTAATATTTATAAATAAAGAAACGAATTGTGAACATAGCTTAAAAAAAAGGTCACTTATTGTATTCCTTGAATATGAATCACTTCGTTTAGTATAATTATTCTTAGAATATTCTATAAACAATGAATTATCTTGTCCTAATTCATCTGCAATATCATCGAAATAAATATCTTTTAATTTTTTATCAATTAAAAATCTCTTGTCGTTATTGGAGAAAAACCAAAAATCAAATTTTTTTAACCTAAATATATTACATATTCCATAAAGAAGGCCTCTTATTAATGGGATAACTTTAGCTTGGCGCAATTGCATAGAATAATTATTCACTTTTGATAAATTCTCAAGCTCTATTTTGGATCTAATCAACATCCACACTGATATTCCCTTATAGTTAACGTCTGTTAAATGATGATTTTTCTCTAAATCAATAATGTTCATTATAAATTATATTTTTAACTTTTATTCAAAAATTGAATATCCATAATTAGTCATATCTTATTGTGCTAAAATTTGTTAATAGATTTTTTTTTGTGAATTGACTCTTTTAGAACATTAGCTTTTTATAAAACCATATAAATATATTTTAGTGAAAGAATTATTTATCATTTCACAATTTGTTAGTAATTAAACTAAATAAAAATTTGAAGTCACTTATAATCTTTGAAAATTTAACTTTCGCGAAAAAGTAACGATAGATAAAATACATGTTAAGTAATATTATCCATCTAGGTGCCCGTTTCCCTTTTTGTGTATAGACATCAAAACTACCTCCTAGTCCCATCATTGTGGTTGGATGAACATCGAACAGCCGACTCAAAAGAACTTCCTGCTTTGGAGAGGCCATTGCGACAAAAACAAGTTCGGGTCTCAACGTTTTTATTGAGTCGATCATTATCTTTTCTTCCTCAGTTGAGTAAAAATACCCATCCCTATATCCTAATATATTTATCTTTGGAAAATCTAATTTTTTTTATCTCAATTTCTATTGTTTCTTTTGTTGCACCACCTACAAAATAGCAACCTCTTTGGGGATTTTCTTTAATTAATTCAAGCCACAGTTTACATCCAACAATTTTCATGGCATTCTTTATTCCTTTTCTTCTTAGAGCCCCAACAGCTCCAACTCCTTCGCAATATCCAATGTTTTTATTAATTATACTTTTTAATCTATCATCAGAATATTGCAATTTATTAGAATTAATGGCAATAAGTATCTTTTTCCCTTTAAAGAATAATTGATGAGTTACTGAAAACTTTCAAAAGAATATAACCTAATCCCATTAATAATTTACGAATTAATCATTTCTAAAATTTTATATTGTTATTATTTAAAATTAAGGAAGGTATTACTTTAAACAGCAAAATAATCTTGTCTTTAGATAATACTATATACAGAATAATCGCTAATAGTATGCAATATATATTATCTTGAATTATGAACGACATGATAATAATTAAGATAAACAATAATTTGAAAGGAGAGAAATACTTTATTAGATTTTTATAGTTTACTGGCTCTTTGATTTCTTTAATTCCCGTTATTAATATGAGTGCTGAATAAATAGTCATCCCTATAAGTACCGAAAAAGACATTGAACTATAAGAGCCTCCAGCAAAATATATTAAAAAACCAATTAGCAACACACTAATAACAGCAATAAAGCCAATTTTTGTTAATTCCCTCTCTTTTTTTAAAGCGATTAGTAATGTTGAAAAGCCAATTGAAGAGTTTAGGACTAATTGTGAAATAATTAGAACCTTAAGACTGTTACTAATTGGTTGATATTTTGTAAAATATAAATCAAAAATAGGAATAATAGAAAAAATCAATATTGTAATAAAGTCAGTACTAAATACATATATTTCGTGAAATTTATCAAGTATCATTTTCTTTTTAGTGTTGTCGTTCCCCGCGAGTTTATTTAAAAGTTTTGGATAAATAACAAACATAGAAGAACCCACAATCATTTTTACTGCTTTACTAATAGTAATTGATAATGAAAAATACCCCATCTGTTCTGTTAAGAAAAATATTGATACAATAGTCGTTGCACTTAGAGTTATTAGTTGAAAACTAAGATTGGAAACCATCAGGTTTAATCCTCTTATAATCACAATTTTAGAAATCTTTAAACTTACTGAAATCCTAGTTCTAATTGGTGATTTGTAAAAATACAACAGAAAAGAAAATAGATGAGCAATAATTATACTTAAAAATAGGAATTCTAATGATAATTCTTTGCCTAAAAACAGAATAATTAATAATGTAAATAAAGGAGCAAGAAGTTGATTTAAATTTATCTTTTTAAACTTCCCTTCCATCCTATATAATCCAGTAAATAGCATATTCATATTAACTAATAACCCTATAGCAATTATGTAAAATCCATATTTTGAATATTGGTATTTAACGGCTATTTCATCATTTATTAATAATATTAAAAAATTTCCGATTATTAAAATTAAAGATAAAAGCAAGTTTAAAGTAAATGAGGTATTCCAAACTTTTTCACAAATTGAGGGTTTTGATTTTTTAATTGCCAGAATTGTAGCTGCAGAAATATATATACCTAGGCTTAAATATTGAATATACGAAATTAACATTAACCCAAAACTATATATTCCAAAATTTAAGGCCCCCAAAAAATTCAATAAAACTAAAGCATTGATTAATTGAATTCCATAGGCTATATATCTAAATAGAAGATACATAAGTATTTTTGATTGAAAAACAGATTTTCCGTTAGCTCCAATTGTAAACATCTATAATCTTCTGAATTTAATAAGTTTAGCTGGAATTCCTCCATATATTCCATATGGTTCACAATCCTTTGTTACAACAGCACCTGCGCCAATGATGCATCCTGTTTTTAGATGAACTCCTTTTAGTATAATTGCATTTGTTGCAATCCAAACATCATCTTCCACAATTATTTGCTTTAAAACATCACCTTGCTCTGTTATTGGAATATCTGTCCTATCTGATTTATGATTTATGCCTATTAGTGTAGCACCTGGAGCTATTAAAACATGATTTCCTATTTTCACATTTCTGAGTTTTACATTTTCATTTATTTGACAAAAACTACCAATTTCAACCTCACTACCAATGTAAACATGGTTCTGTATTTTGCATTTCTGACCGATCTTTATAAAACGCTTAATAACAAATACTCGAATTCTATTGAATAGATATCCTCCAGGGTAGTGAGAACTTGGTAATCTGCTTATAAAGAGATAATAAATAACTTTAAACAAAATCCTCGTTGTAAATTTCATTAATCTGATAAAAATATATAGTAAGAAAATTAAAATTGCATTTTTTTCATTTAAATTTCTTTACGGTAGTCTTCCGAAAAACGAATTGTTCTTGGGCTTAGATTTTTAGATAATTCAAATCCAAGTTGTTCCGCATGGCAATAAAATGATTGTTTCTAAGATCTTCTTTATTGTAAACTAATTCTTGTTTCGTTTTAATATCAATGAGCTTACAACCTGCTTCATTAGCTATTATATGACTGGCGGCAGTATCCCATTCTTTAGTTCCGTTTAATCTTGGATATATATCTATCTCTCCTTCTGCTAGTTTGCAGATCTTAATCGAAGAACCAAATTTTTGAACATTTATAATATTATGTTTTTCAAAAAATGATGCGACTTCTTTAGTAGAATGATGAATACTATCAGCTGCAACTAAATCAATCCTTGTTGAATTATTATAAATTTTCGTTCCATTTTTATAAGCTCCTTTTCCTTCTTCTGCATAATAAACATCACCTGAAACGGGTATGTATACGACCCCTAAAATGGGCTTGGAATTCTCTATCAAGGCAATATTTATTGTAAATCCTCCATTTTTCGCGATAAAGTCTTTGGTTCCATCAAGTGGATCGACCAACCAATATTTTTTCCAGGTTTTTTTAACTTCATTTTCTACCAGACTTTCTTCCGTAAGTATCGGGTAATCAAAGAATTTTTTTAATCCGTTAATAATAATTTCATTTGAAATAAAATCGGCTTTAGTTACTGGAGAATTATCATCTTTTAGTTCAATTTCTATTTTATCTTTATTATAAAGTTTCAATATTTCAGTAGATGCTTGTCTGGCAATTTCTATTACTTTATCTATCATATTATTCTCTCATTGTTAATCTCAAGCATCAGATCGTTAATTACATTTATGCAATTTTTTGGATATTTACCAACAGCAGTTTCTTCTGACATTTGAATACCATAAACTCCACTCTTTAATGTATTATACATGTCTATTACTTCTGGAATTGTAGGAATTGGATTGTATTCCATACTTTTTAGAAACTGTGTGGCCAAAAATACTTTTTTATCATAAAAAAGCGCTTTATCTATGATGTATTTTTGATACCCTGGCACCTTATTAAGTCCTATTTCAGTTGATAAATCACCCCTGTCGACTAATATATATTCAACTTCCATTAGAATATTCTTAAGATCAGTAACAGCTGCAGCTGTTTCAACCTTTGAGATAATATTGATATCAGAATCGATCAACTTTTTTGCCTCAACAATATCTTCTTTTGTTCTTACAAAAGACAATCCGATATAAGCCAATTTATGCTTATTAGCGAGCCCTATAAGTAACTTATCCTTATCAAATAAAAAGGGTATATTTTCATGAATCCCTCTTACGTGCATTCCCTTATTATTTTTCAGTTCACCAGTTGAGTGAGAATGAAATAGGATTTTATTTTTGGCTTTATCTATCTGTTTTACAGTGAATTTAAAAATAGAATCATTAGCCCATACAACATCATTAACCTTGATGTGTTTATAAAAGTCTTTATAATTCATTTGATCAAATGACAAGCTAAACTCTTTCTCTTTTTCTATATTAATAAAGCCCTTATTAAAACCAGCTGTTCTGACTTTATTGCCTGGGAGATCCATTAAAATACGAGCATCACTTGCCTGCGATTTTATTTTGATTATATATTGCTCTATTTCATCTATGCTACCATGAGCACCATTAATTCTATAGATAATCTGTTCGCTATGGATCTCTTTTAAAGGTACTTCATGCAGTAATGAGGGTCCAACAGTAGCAATTATTTTTTTCATCTCTATTTATTTATAAATTTATTTTCTTTTAATTCTATGATACTATCAGCAATCTCAGGTCGCATATAAAGTTCGCTCGGTCTTTTATTGCTGTCCAGCATTGACCTGATTATAGTTCCACTTATTTTTTCTACATATTTTGCATCGTGATGACAGGTTGAATCTGAGACAATTTGCCCGCATTTGTGACAATAGAAAGGTTCACTAAACAGTAACAATTCTATCCCAATATCATTCTTTTTTATAATCTCTCTGGCAAGTTCATGGGCTTCGTATTTACCATAATAATTACCAACTCCTGCATGATCTCTTCCAATAATAAAATGGGTACAACCTAAATTTCTTCTAATAATCGCGTGAAAAATAGCTTCTTTTGGTCCAGCATATCTCATTGGAGTTCTTAAGGTGTTGAAGTATATATTTAATCCTGGATAATATTCTTCTATCATTTTTTCATATCCGTTTACGACAGCTTCCTCACTAAAATCACCTACCTTTTTCCAACCCACTAAAGGATTTATAAACAAACCATCGCATATTTCTAAAGCAACTCTTTGCAGATATTCGTGTGCCTTATGTATTGGATTTCTGGTTTGAAAACCAGCAATTGTTTTCCAGTTATTATTTTTAAAGTATGCTTTAGTATTCTTGGGATTTAAATTACCTTCAAATAAACTTTGATCAGTAATATAAACCTTACCCCCAACTCGATATTTCCCTTTTTTTAATTCATTTATTACTCCCGGATGCTTTAGATCATTGGTTCCATAGATTTTAAAAACATCTTTTTCTATGTCAACAGCATAACAATCATCAATTTTTAAATAACCAATCTTTTTTGATTGATAATTCAATTGAAGTTTTTCTAAATCGGCAACTTGAATATATGCATCATGTTCTAATTCCAAACTAATAGGAATGGTCCAGACACTACCATCAGCTAAGGTCATATTGTTTACTACACTATGATAGTCAACAGATGAGAGAAATCCGGTAAGTGGATGGAATAATCCTGTGGCAATATTAATACAATCTTGTAATAATTCTTCGTTTAGTTCAATACTTAAGTTCATATTAAAGCTTTTCTAAATAATTAATAATTCTTTTAAAAGAAGCTTCTTCATTTTCTTCATCAACTTCTATGGTCAAGTTACTATGCTGAGGCTCTTCAAATTCCGTGTCAATACCGACTAAAGATGTTTTTTTAAGATTGTTTTTATATACACCTTTTACATCATTCTCTTTAGCAATCTCTAAGTTTTTATACAAATAAACTTCATGGTAAGAGTTAAATTTGAGTCTCGCAAAATCCCTTAATTCTTCAAAGGGAGAGATATTACATACAATAGGTATTATATTATTGCTTTCGAGAACGTAAGTTGACAACATTATTCTTTTAATATTTGCTATCCTATCTTCTTTTGTATAACCCAGATCGTTATTGTAAAAATCCCGAACCAAGTCCCCATCAAGAATAAAAGATTTAACACCTTTATCTGCATAATAACTGTGCAGCTTATTTCCAAGCGTGGTTTTTCCTGAACCTGAAATACCAATTAACCATACTACCATATATTATCTATTAAAAATTAACAAAAGTCCCGTTAGAATTAGAAAAACGGAAAATAATTTATCATACTTTAAATCTGTAATTCTGTGAAAAAGGAATCTGTTTACAGTTATGTATACAAATAATCCAATAATAATATAAATGAAATTACTATTACTGAAGTCATAATCTAAAAACAATACTGTTACGATCTGGAAAATCGCAAACGTCATATAAGAGATAGCAATTGTTGCACGTTTCTGAAATTTATTTAGATTAGCATGAAACACTCTAGCAGTTAGTAATGCTCCTCCCAGATTAGTTATGCCATGAACAACCCCTATTGTAATATAAAAGACCTTATTATAAGAAAGGATTTTGTTCATTAATTCCTTAAACAATTTGACATGCTCCTTTAGCGCGATAAATATCAAGAACAACCCAATATAAATTGAGACACTAATAAGAACTTTATCAACTAAGAATAAACACAGTATTATAAAAGGAATAGTAAATAATAATATGTTTTTATAGAATTTAAAATCGATATGCCGATAGTCCTTTAGAATTTGTACAAGATTAATAGAAGCCGATACTGGCAGTACAATTAATAAGCTCTCGAAAAAAGGGTGTCCTAACAATAACAGTAATGGTGTTCCAAAAAGCAATACTCCTACACCAAAAAATGATTGAATAACCGATGTAATAATAATGATAATAATAATATACCAATCCATTTTAAGCTTCTAGATCATAAAATTTGTCTTCATAATATGATGTAAGGTCTCTTAAATCTTCTTGAAGGTCAATCTTTACTTGTGATTTTATTTCGCTCCATTTTCTTTCCCTATCATAAATACTAATTTGTCTTGGTACTCGAGAAGTTTCCTTCACTTTATCCATATGAGATGACCTTTCCAAATCCAAAAAATGTGATATTTTATTTAATACTATTTCAGTGTTAATTAATAAATCCTCATACTTAAGAATTAAAAGCTTCTCTTTTTGATTATGGTCTAATTTTTTATACTCATCAATAGCTTTTTTTACTAATAGATTGTGCATAAAAACACACTTACCCATTTCATTGAGTTTAAGGTACTCCTCTTCATTCCCAACAACATAATGGGAAATTGTATTGCTCTTATATTTGAATAATGTTGTCCAATTCCTCTTGTCAACATTATCAAAACGTTTTCCCCATCCTCTTTTATACCATGAATGTACGGTATCAATTGGGTGACGAAAAAGTTCAATAACTTGCACATCTATATTTAAATCTAAAAAACTTGAGAAATGTGTTAATAAATCATGCGTTTGGAATTGGAAATATAAATCTTCATTCAAAAACTCCTCAATTATTGCATCACCCTCATTCTTTTCAAAGTTCCTAAGAAATTCAATTGGGTTTTTAGTGTTATAAATGCTAGTTAGGTCGTTATACCTAAAATTAAGATTCCGAGATAATTTATAATTATAAAAATTCTCATTAAGATAAAGCTTTAAAAATGCTGACATAGCATTCCTGCTAATTTTATTATTAACGTACATTGGCATTAACTGTTCTAATACATTAAAAAATTGAATACTTGAAGTTTTTTCAAAGCCTAGTAATAAAGTATTAAGTAAAGCCTTACCCGTTCTTGTAATACCATCTACAAATATAATTTTGTTTGTAAGCACATCGAATTCATATATATTCATTTCTTTTTCCATTGTTGTTATCTTTTTCAATTTAAGTTACTAGAAATTAAAACAAAAGTATTATAATATTTTTCAATTATAATACTTTTGACACATACTTTATTTCAACTTTTTAGGGTAAGCTGAAATCAATTTTCAAAATTAGAATAATAGTAATTTTTTTGCATGATTCTAACCTATTACCAAATTGTATACCCACCGTCAACAACAAGGTTATGTCCAGTAATATATGATGACGCATCTGAAGCTAAAAAGACCAATGCTCCATTTATCTCATCAGGGTTAGCTTTTCTACCTAATGGAACCTTTGCCGAATATTTTTTTAGAAATGTCCTGTTTTCATTTGGATAAAATATTCCTCCTGGAGTTATCGTATTTACTCTCACATTATATTTACCATAATAAGCGGCAAGATATCTGGTGAAATTCGTTAGTCCTCCTTTGGAAGCGTTATAAACTCCATGTGAATATATCTGTTTAATATCGGGTGAGTTTTTCACATATATTTCATGCAAATTAGATCCTTCATAAATACTTTGGTCATTCCCAACAATACCATATATAGATGAAATATTAATTATAGATCCGGATTTTTGTTCCCGCATGATAGGAATAAAAGTTTGTATAGTTAAAAAAGGGATTGTTAAGTTTCCTTTCATGCCTATTTCCCATCCTTCCAAGGAAACTTCCTCAAAAGGGAGATAAAAATCGTTTCCCTTAGATGTCGTTGAGTTGATTAATATATCTACTTTATTTTGTTCCCTTAAAATTTCCAGATACAAAGTTTTTAATTGTTTCTGATCACTTGCATCCAAAACGCTCTCATGAAAACGATCCGAATATTTTCTCCTAAGTTTAACAAATACTTCATCTTGAGATGTATTGATATCGCAATTATAAAGGATTGCGCCATTTTCTAATAAAGTTTGACAGAAATGTTTCCCTAAATATCCATTTCCCCCAAATAATACCACTACTTTATCTGTTAAATCAAACATAATTCTTTTCTTTCTATATTAGATTTTATACACATATCAATAATATTTAATACGTCTACTCCTTCTTCAAATGTACAGCAATATTTTGACTTATTACTGGCCAAAAACTCTCTCATTTGTGATTGATATTGCCTATTAAGATCATCTTTTTGTTCATAAATCGTTGTTTTTCTTCCACTATTATTGGTGAAGGTGACAAAGGATTTCATAAAATCATACTCCAAAACACCCTCTGAAAAGTATATCATGCCTGTTCTTCTAATATTGGGGTCAAGAAAATTAATATGTACATTTACTTGTTGGCAATACTGCGTCTTCGCAATAATATTTGTTACATCGTCAACGTTAATTTCTAAATCACTTAGTTTTTGAACTTTGGCAAAAACAGTTTCAACTTTGCCAAAAAGAAATTGCATTAAATCAACTTCATGACTCAATGTTTTTAAAGCCCCTCCTCCTAATTCTTGTTTTGAATAATACGCTTCTCTGTAATCTTCATAAGGGTGCCAATTAGGTAAATATTGTCCCACATGTAAGTGAGCAGTAATAATTCTCCCAAATTCTTTGCTTACAATTATATTTTTAATAAACTGAAACAATGCATGAAATCGAAGATTATAACCTACAACTCCATTAACATTTTTTATATCAATATTCAATTCAAGATTGTTGAGCTTATCAGTGATTGGCTTCTCCACAAAAAATTTGATATTTGCCAGAATTGCTTTTTTAATAAAATCTAAATGCAAACTTGTAGGATTACTTATTATCATATGAGTAGGCTTCCATGCAAAGGCTTCTTGCTCATTCGAGAATATTTTAATCTTCCTTAAAATTTCTAAATCAATTTCTTTTTGTCCTTTTCCTGTTCTAAGTGCAGCAATATTATTTATACCCAACACTATAAGTGCATTAGCATGTCGTTGACCTATTGACCCCAAACCAATAATAAGTACCTTAATCATTTTAGTTTAATTTGATTTTGGCTATCCCACCGTTCTTTATATGATTTTTTCTTATCCATATTAATGGCAACAATATCTGGGTTATCATCCAAAAATTGAATTATGTCAGGCATCCCCGCTTTAAATGTATCATTGCCAAAATAGTTAAATATTGCTTTAAAGAATTCAAAATCCTCGGGGTAATCTAAAGTTAAACGAAAGTCTTTTTTAATATACCTCATTGGGATATCTAAATCAACTACATTAAATATTCCAGTATCAGTAAAATATCTTCCCCAAACCTCAGTATCTAATCCCCTTTTCACCTCGCAAACTTTTTTCATAGCGGCCACTTTAAGTCCATAAGAAAAAAAGCCATGTGGTAAATCTAAGGTGCGAATAAGGTCAGCATTACTATTTTTAAATTCATCAATAATTTTTTCAACATACTCTAATGAGACTAAAGGGCAATCAGCAGTTATATTTAAAGCATAGTCTAATTGATTTTCCACCGACGCGTTATATAATCTTTGAATTACATCCTCTTCATGACCTCTAAAAATCTTAATGTTTTCTTCAAAAGCGATCTGCTCAAGAATATCATCTTGCGGGTTTGTAGAGGTACAAATAATTATTTCATCTAAACTTTTAGCTAATTTTAACCTATCTATCATCCAACGAATAACCTGCCGGTCAAGTATTTCCAAAGTCAATTTATGTTTTAACCTTGTGGATTTCATGCGAGCCGTAATTAGGTATCCTATTTTCATAATTATTTTAAACTAAGTTTATTAAGACAATAACCATTTGAAAAATCAGATGTATATGTTTTACCAACACTATTGATTACATCCAATTGTGAAAAATCAGAAGTTTGCCCAGTTCTTTTGAAGTCAAAATCATCCATTGTTAAAACATCTCCTTTCCTTACATCTTTATTAAGTATTGCAGCTTTTTTCATAACACCAAATGACGAATATTCCCTTTCACCTAGATTCATTTTTAATAGGCCGTCACCGTTAGCTTCCTCAACTATACTTAGCATTTCGGTTAAATTATTAAAAGTATCAATATTTATTGCTGCTTGCCAATCAGTTCTTCCTTTTCCGGTGGAAATACTAGTATGTTTCTCAATGTAACTCATACCTAAGGATGCGCCCAAAAGACTTATTAGAATATTATGTTCATGATCCCATGCTGTATGATCAGCATATCCATGTTCATAATGTGGAAACATACTCATGATTCTTCTCATTTTTGAAAAATTAATATCTCCATATTTAGTTGGATAATTTTGAAAGCCATGCATTAACACGATATTTTCTGTGTCTATGATTTTAATGGCATTTTCGACTTCATATAGATCAGTTCCTCCGACACCCAATACTACTTTAGTATCTTTTTTTAGAGATGTTTGGAGATGTTTCAATAATTTGATATCATTGAGGCAAACAGAATGTATCTCTACCAATTCTGGCGCGAAACTCATCCCAAAATCAATGGCTTTTCGGTCATTAAATAACAGCATTGGTTTTTTATCGTGACTTAAAGCAATATTGATTATTTCTTTCCATTGTGTTTCAGAAAAGATGCAATTTTTTACCCATTCATAACCTGGGTGATCCTGATGAATATATTCATCCACATCAAGAGTGATATGAAATTTTACATAATCTGTCTTCGTTTTTTGAACAATATTAGTGATCAGATCCTTAAAAAAATTAAAGTCCCCATCGTGATGCCATGCTGTTTCGGCAATAGTTTTAACTTTTACTGACATTAGCTCAAATTTTTATTTTAAATACAAGTTTATTAATATACTGAGGATTGTCATTAACAGCCAAACCGGGTTGATGACATTCACCCGGATAAAACACAGAAAAATTCATTTCATTCATCACAACAGAACTATGTCTATGAACTGAATCAAACAATTCATAATCATTTTCGGTATCGTATTCTGTTGTACGTTTCATTTTGCGCAAGTCTCCATAATGAATTATTTCAGAACCCTTTAATACAAGTTGGAAGTCAATGTAGGCATGGTGATTTTCACATACAAAGTTTTCGGGGATTCTACTTTGATAATTGTTGCACAAAACATAAGTATTCTCATCAATTTCATGCTTACCTTCCTCAAGGTTCAGGTGTTTTCCAGCCGTTAAATAATTATATACAGATGGAAATAGCTCGGAATATCTATCAAAATGTTTTAATTCATCATGTATCATTTCTCAATTTTTATTTCGTTAAACCTTATTTAATTTTTCCCATTTCATAATACATGTTGAACTACCATTAACAATAGAGCTTTCCCTCGAAAACACAATGCCAGGTAAAAGACTGTCAGTCATAACATTATCTGATAAGCAAGAAGAGTTTGCAAATTGAAACAGATCTTCACTCATCAATATTTCAGCATGTGGACAACGATTGAACCTAACCTTCAGAATAGATGTTGATGATTCCATTATATCACAATACGGGCTTTTTTTTGGATGTGCTTCATAGAACTCCCGAAATCTATCAAATCGTTGCTGAGTATCTGGGTTGGTTCCTTCAAGCACATCTTCATAAATGCTTATCATGTAATTTGAAGCGGCTTTATTCGATACCTCAATTGCCATATCAAGAGGAAGAATTTCTTTAATTGCCTTTAAAAAACTAATTGTTGATTTTAAATTGTTTTTCTTTTCAAGAAATAAATTATCTTTTTCAATTTTCATTGTTTACATCTCAGAGGTGATCATAGTAATAAAGTGAAGATCATAATATTATGATCTTCACTTATATTAAAAAAAAGACATTAATGAGCAGGAGTTATTAATCTCCAAATACCATCTCTTTTTTCTACGATGTCTTTATTTGCGAATTTCTCAACAACTTCCCAAAATTCAGCTTCTGTTATATCAATAAAGTCGATAAAATCTTTTAACATTTTTTTATCGAGTTTATATTCCTCATTATTTACAAAATCAAGAGCCTCTTCACGAGACATTAATCCCTCACGAATATACAATGAAGCATAATCCGTTGAAATCCAATGACCGAATTTAATGAATTTCATCCAGGTATGTGTTAAATAACCTATTGTATCTATCTGGTCATATTGACTAAGAAAGCCTTCTCTTATCCATTCACCTGTATCCTCTAATGATTTAAACCCTCTTGCTTTCGCCTTTAAAAAGTTTTCATGGCTACTCCAAGGAATATAATAACTTAGAAATTGTGGATCAAGGTTAGCTTTCTCAATATCCTCTTTTGAGGGGTATACTCCAGGTTGAACATCTTTCATTGTAATCTCATCATCTAAGAATTCCTCCCATGCAACTGGTTTAACAACATCATTATTTATTTGCTCAATTGCACTTGGAGAATCAGTATTAACTGCCCCCCCTCTTTCATAATTTGTGTTTTCTCCATAAATTACTAAAGGAATCCCTAGTTTTATAGCTATTTGTAGAGGATATGCATAAATAGCCTTATCAAAATACCAAGTTGGAGAGCCTAGTTTAAAAAGAGCCTTTTTAAAAAGATCTTTACATACTTTTGGATTTAAAGACATAACGTGAGCATCAACTCCAAATTCACTTCTGATATTATCCCAGTTATATCGACCTGTCTCTGTCCAAGATACATTATCAATAGAGACAATTAAAGGATTCATTCCCAATTTTTCTTTAAAAACTTCAACCTGATAATGACTGTCTTTTCCACCACTAGCTGTGATAATACAATCGTAATAATCCCCATTACTCCCACGATATTTGTCAGCTAAAGCCTCAAGCTCTTTCCATCTACTATCCCAATCGATAGTTGCTTTTCTTTCTTGGTTTTTGCAAGGGGCACATATACCATCCTCATAAAACTTAATGTTCGGTCTAGTGTCAGGTGACACGCATTTTTTACAGTACTTCATATTTTATATGTTTACATGAGATTATTACTAAAATTAATTCAAAATTATTATGTCTGAAATATGACCATAATAATTTAAGTTTATCTAATTTATCTAAAACACCTTCAGTATGTAAAATAAGAATTCATTGCCAATGAATTATCCTACCAGACCAATTTATCATATATTTAAAAATGCACTCAATATCTTTAAGCCATCTTTCCCACTTTTTTCAGGGTGAAATTGACAGCCAAATACATTATCTATTCCCACAATAGCAGGGATTTCATTTCCATCATAATTGTAAGAAGCTAATAAATGTTCTCTGTTTTCAGGGACAGACATATATGAATGCACAAAATACATATAAGAATATAATCCTATATTTTCTAATAATTTTGAATATCCAATACTTTTGTTTTGCATCTTAATTAATTCTGCCCATCCAACATGAGGCACTTTTAAAAATTTATCTGCTGAATTATTTTTTGGTATTTCAACAACTTTGCCTGGTATTAATCCTAATCCTTTTGTTCGTTTGAATTCTCTACTTTCGTCCATGAGTAGTTGCATGCCTAGACAAATACCCAATAGTGGCCTCTCTTTAATTCTATACTCTTTTATTGCCTCAATAAGATTCAGATTTTGAATTTCTTCCATCGCATTTGGAAAAGCACCAACCCCTGGTAGAACTAATCGATCAGCATTTACTATTTTTTCAATTTCATTGCTTACTTCTACAATTGCTCCTAATTTTTCGAATGCTTTAGAGACGCTGAGTAAATTACCAACTCCATAGTTTATTATTGTTATTTTAGATTTCATCTATCGGTCTAATATTTAATTTACTTGTAATTCCCTCAGTTTTAATTTCTCTAAGTGAAAATCGGTTGTAATGGAGTATGTCAGCAATTGCTATTGCATCTGCCCCGTTACTGACAGCATCAATTATATCTTTTGGTTTACCCATTCCACCACTTACAATCAATGGAACTTGGATTACTTCGGACACAGATGCTATCAAATTTAAATCAAATCCTTTTCTTGTTCCTTCTTGATCAACTGAAGTAAGTAATACTTCGCCAGCGCCAAGGTCTATCGCTTGACGTGTCCATTCTAGTACGTCTAATCCTGTTCTTTCACGACCATTATTAGTGAATACCTCCCACTTATTATCCCCTATTTTCTTAGCCTCTATAGAAATAACCATGCATTGATTACCAAAGCGTTTTGAAATATCCGAAATAAGGTTTGGATTATCTACTGCAGCTGTATTTACAGCAATTTTATCCGCACCAGAAAGTAAAAGAGAATAAGCGTCCTCAGCTGATCTTACTCCACCACCAGCTGTGATTGGAATGAAAACATCATCAACAGTTCTGATTAAAGCTTCTTTTAAATTGTTCCTTCCATAAAGACTAGCAACTGTATCCATATAAATTATTTCATCGATACCATTTTCATAATATTTAACAGCATGTTCATTAGGGTCACCAATTATCTTTAGTCCCTCGAGATTAATTCCTTTTATAAGGTTGGGGCCTTTAATATCTAAACGTGCTATGATTCTAATTGGGCGCATTAATGATAGATTATTTATTTGTACAAAATTGATTAAGTTTATTAGTCAAATGAATTTAGTGTAAGTTAATAATTCGACTCATAACTTTGAAATGTATTTAACAAGTTCTTAATTGTATATATTAATTAAACAACATTGAAAATATCTCAACTAAATTAAGAATTTATTATGGTTTACAAGGGTGTGATTGTTTTGATTTTCTTGATAAAAGATAATTTAACATTTCTTCTAAATCTCCTACTATGTAATTAATTAGAAGATTATAAAAACTTTGAATATGGTTTGTACTAGAAAAGAATAACTACATGTTGCCAGTATAAACTTTGTTTTTTGAGATCAGATCTATTTTTTTTCTTTTTCTCTTCCGGTCTACAATTATACAATGGAATATTTGATATCATTTACTGAATGTGATGATGTTATTTCGTAGCACTTAAATTAAAATATAGAGTTCGGATTAATATTAATTATCATTTAATAAAAAAATATTAATATCGATAATTTCATTTATTAAAAACTGTATTCCTCAATTTCCATTCTTCGTTTTCTTTTTTCCATATATAAGGTAATCTATAACTATCAACCACATTCCAAAAATGTTCTTCTGTAATTTCTAAATAATCAAGAAAATCTTGAAAATATTTTTTAGGAAATTCACCATCATATTTCTTAACTAATGCTTGACCTTCATCTCTATTTATATGGCCATCTCTGATCTCATGCGCAGCATCATCAGTTGTTCGTCCAAATCCAAATTTTATATACTTCATATAATAATGCATTCCATCCAATTTATCGTCAATACTGGCATATTTTGAATATGTTCCTTCTGTTCGTTCTGGATTTGCTATAAAACCAGTATTCTCGGAAGCATAATAGTAGTTTTCTTGCGGCGTCCATTTCTTGTAATAGCCAAAAAAATGTTTACCTCCAATTCCAGCTTTTTTTAATTCTTCTTCTCTTGGTGGCTCATAGAATCGCAAATCAGCCTGACTAAATGATTTATCAAAATAGTCTTTATTTTCTATTCCATATTTAACTAATTCCTGAACACCGCTGCCTTTAAAGTATAATCGACTAAATTCCTCTGATGGTACAAACGGTCTATCTACAGCAGCTGGGTCACCTGCATACTCTGCTTCACCATTCTCACCGAACATAACCAATTTAATTCCGAATTTTATGGCAATATGAAAAGCATATGAAACTTGACCCAAAACAAAAACATGAAAGGCATCACCATACTCTTCAAAACTTAATCTAGCAAGTTGCCGATGTAGTTTCCCATTAGGTGAGCAAAGTAGGTTTGTTAACCCAGCATCACGTAATCCTTGAAAATTATCCCAGCCAATTTCAGTGTATATTAATGGTGCCCATGTTACAGTAAGTGGATTCATCCCGTATTTATATTTTAATTGATGGGCAACGAAAGCTGAGTCTTTACCTCCGCTACTTGGCACAATTACATCATACTGTCCATCATTTCTCCTATGCTTGTCAAGAAGTTCAATAAGTTCTTTTTCTCTTTTATCCCAATCTGTTCTATCCTTGAAAAATTCTGTATTCCGACATCCACTACAAACATTATCTTCATCGAATTTAATACGTGGCCTTTGATTTGACATTACACATTTAGAGCAAAATTTCACCTCTTTCGGAAGATTTATAATTTGACGTTCAAGATTTCCTTTTTTCATCATGTTTTAGATATTTATACTGTAACTTAAGTTTAATTATTTTTTTTTAATAAAACGAATTAATTTGAATCTATCAAAAATAGATTTTTGCCGCTAATTGTGAGTGCATAATTATTTGTAAATTTTACATGTATATAAAAATTGTGAGTATCCCTTATTCTTAAATATTAATAATATAATGACTGTATAATCCACATTGTTATATATAATGTCCATAAAGCAATGTTTTCAAAACCTTTATTGTAATTGCATTAGACTGAATCAAAAGCTTGTATTATTATTATTATTTTGATTCTCTATTTACATCTTATTCTACTGAAGTGGTTAAAACAAATGGTTTTATTTAAAGTTTATATTAAGAATATCTTTCTGAGCTTTAACATAGTCCTCATTACGTCCAATATCTAACCAATATCCTGTCAAGGGATAAGAAATAACTTTCTTTCTATCCTTGATCAAGTTTTCCATCAAATCGGTAGCATTGAATAATTTAGCATTAGGTATTCTTTTAAGGACTTCTCTTTTCATTAAATATATTCCACCATTAGAGTAATAGGTATATGACGGTTTCTCTCGGAAGTTTATTACATGGCCATTTTTAGTTTCCAGGACAGCATATGGTATATCAACTGTATACGGTATTGTTGCGATTGAAAAATCAGCTCCATGTTTTAAAAAATCCAGAAAGAAGTGTTCGTAATCTATATTTGTCATCAAATCGGAATTGGTTATAAGAACGAATTCGTGTTCAAAGTTTTGAATCATAGATACTGCTCCAATTGTACCCATTGGTTCTGTTTCATATTTATACTTAATAACAACGTTTTTCTCTTTCCCATCCCCAATATAAGACTCAATTTGATCTCCTAGATAATTTAATGTAATCCAGAAATCGTCTATGCCATACATAATTAGCCGATCTAAATTGTGTTCTAAAATAGGTTTATCACCTACTTTTATTAGAGGTTTTGGAATATTATCAGTAAGTGGTCTTAGTCTTTCACCTCTCCCTCCAGCCATAATCACTGCATCAATTGGTAAATATGACTTTATTTTCCTAAAATCAATTATGTTAACAACTCTGCTTTCTTTGTCGAGGATTGGTATAATTCGTAAATTCTTTTCTCGATAATCAATTACCTTTTTAATGTCTCGTTCACCTTTTCTAATACATCTAGGATTTAATCTAAAGATATCATCTACAAGGTCATCAACTCCATAGCCATTAAGTAATCCACGCCTTACGTCGCCATCAGTTAGTGATCCTAACAGTTTTTGTCTTTCATCAACAATAAAAAGGATGGGATCTGCGATCTGACTATTAAGTTTTTCAAGCGCTTTTTTAATAGTATTCCCTTTTAAAAGTAAATTTTTCTTAAATGTATTCACTTCTTTAGATTATTTAATTCCTGAATAATTTTTCCTGTAGCATTTTGTTTGAAATAAACGTTAATTCCATTATACTTATTATCTATAACTGAATATATTGCTTCCAGTATTTTGACTTTTTCAAATTTAACATTGATAATATTTTCACTGGTAAATCGTCCTTTTTGTCGATTTCCAATATTCACTACATACTTGGCAAATGAAGCTGCTTCAATAATTCCACTTGAAGAATTGCCAATTATTAAGGAACAATTCTTCATTGCAGAAAAATAGCCTTTTGTTCCAAGATTCTCAAAGCAACTAATACGGCCATTAGATTCAAATGATAGACTTTGGAACCTTTCACGGATTACAATACCATTTGTATCCACATTTGGCAATGTTATCAATACTTGATATTGTAAAAGAGTTAGAAGAGTGTTTGCCACCTCGTCGGCATAATTTTTATTTTTTTCAAAAGCCATAGTTTCTGGATGAAGAGTAACCAAAATAGTTGGTTTACTTAAGTCGATTCCAAACTCATCTTTGAATTCTTGAATGGAATATAAAGGCAAAGATAAAATGTTATCCAGTGAAAGTGCTCCGATATTAAAAACATATTCATTGGATTTTATTAATTCTGTGACTCTTTGCGCATGGGCTTCACAGGATACAAAATGATATTTACATCCCTGAGTGATTGAATGACGGAAAACATTGTCAATGGCGCTAGAAGTTTCTTCACCTCCATGCAAATGAGCAAAAGTTATCTGGTATGGGACAGCTGCCATAATAGCTGAAAACATTTCATAACGATCACCTAAACAAAATACCAAATCAAAATCATGTTGATGATCTCTCCAGAAGTCAGCAAATTTTAAAGAAGTCAACGCCATTGCTGTTGCGATTGCATTGGGCGAATCACCAACTAACATCGATTCTATTTGATATGGAACATCAAATCCATCACGAAAAATTTGGTTTATTGTATTACCATGGAATGGAGAAAGATGAGTCCCAAATGCAATTATATTAAGGTCAAAATTGGCATCCTCTTTTAGTGTTTTTAAAAGTGGAAGATAGATTCCATAGTCTGCCCTTGAACTAGTTAAAATGCCTATACGTCTCATTCCAATTATTTAGAGTTCGATTAATTCATCGGGTTCAAAATCCCGTATTGCTCTGTGCCCTATTACTTCATCCCATAACATTGGACTAATACCATTTCCAGGCCGTTTTACAGTCAAATTATCCGAAGTAAAAATTTCTCCTTGTTTTATGTTTTGAGTGGCAATAATACTTTTACGAGCGACAATAATATTCTTCTTTTCACTGGGACTTGGTTCTTTAATTCCAGAACCCGAAATTGCTTTCTCAATATTTCTAATTGCTTGAACCATGGCTTTTAGTTTATTAGGTTCAAGTGATGCTTTGTGATCAGGGCCAGGTAAATTTCGATCAAGTGTGAAATGTTTTTCAATGACAGTTGCTCCAAGTGCTACAGCAGCAATGGAGACTTCTATGCCATTGGTATGATCAGAATACCCAACATTTACACCCAATTCTTTTTTGATGTGCAACATTGCATTCAAATTGACATCTTTCATGGGGGTAGGGTATTCTGTATTACAATGTAAAACGGTTATGTCCTCCGGTGAATAGTTGTAATTATAAAAAATATTTAGTGCGTCTTTTATTTCTTGCATGTTAGCCATTCCTGAGGATAGAATAATCGGCTTGCCAATTTTGGCAATATGTTCCAGATAAGGTTTGTTGGTGATTTCCCCTGATGGTATTTTGTAGAAGTCAATGTTCAACGTGTTGAGAAAATCAATGCTTTCATGGTCAAATGCAGTGGATAAGAAGCGGATGTTTTTTTCCTTACAACAATCTATTAATATGTGATGCATCTCCTCTGTCAATTCAAGCTTTTTCAACATATTGTACTGAGATTCATCATTCTCATTTATGTTTCTTTGCTGGTATTCAGCTTTTTTTGCTGTTTTGCTAACTAATTTGTCTGCTTTAAATGTTTGAAATTTAACGATGTCAACTCCTGCCTCAGATGCTGCACGAATTAATTGTTTGGCTATTTCTATGTCACCATTGTGATTGACCCCTGCTTCAGCAATAATTAATGTGTGCATGTTTATCTTACTTTTCTTAAAGGATTGCCAATATAGATTCCAGAATTGGATAATGTTTTTAAAACTTGTGAACCGGCTGAAATAACTGTATTTAAAGTGATTGAAATATTGTTACCAATTACAGTATTACTGCCAATAAATGAATTTTGACCAATATTTGCTTGTCCATTTACACAAGCTGAAGTTGAAATGTGACAAAAATTGCCAACGGATGCTTCATGCTCTATTAATGCTTTTGAATTGATAATGCAGCATTTACCTATGGATGCATTTGCATTTACAAGAGCATGATGCATAATAATTGTCCCTTCTTCAATGTTGGAATATTTACTAACATGGGATAGAGGGCTTACAATCACAGGTAGTGTCCCTCCTACTTTTTTAATTTTATTGAAAATTGAAATCCGTGTAGCTACTGTTTTTATTTGTCCAACAGTTATGAAAAAATTAGAACATTCCTTAATGTATTTCTCAATTTCAAAATCGGTTCCAATGATTGGATAGTTAAGAACAGTTTGCCCTACTTTTTCAGGTACATCAAGAATACCTAAAATCGTGTACATTCCAGTCTGTTCAATTACATCGATGCAGGAAATACAATGACCTCCGCCTCCAATTAATATGATGGGTAGTTTGTTCATTATAATATTACACTACTTGAAATATTTACCAATCGATCTGCAATCCATTCTGAATTGATTAGATCGCCACATTGTGCATCTTTAAACATCGGAAGCCTGTTCATCAGTTCCCAGACGGGGCGAGTCATAATGCCGTTATTATTGGTGTATTCTAAAAATTTATCTCGTTCGGTTTTGTCCTTCAATAGGATTGCATTCAACCAATAGTTTGATTTTGAATGTTTGGGTTCAGTTATGAAGGTAAAGTTCTCTCCTTCGTTATAACTAGGGAGGGTAGAAGAGAAGAAATTTTGATAGGTCTCGGCTAATTTTCTACTCGCTATGATAAATTTATCAATTTGTTCTAACTGGGCAGCACCCATTGCTGCATTGATATTGGGCATACGGTAATTGTAAGCAATTTCATCGTGAGTAAATTCCCATGGATGTGGAACTTTAGCTTGTGTGCTTAGATGTTTTGCTTTTTGGGCCAATTCTTCGTCATTAAAAAGTAACATACCACCACCACCTGTCGTAATGATCTTGTTTCCATTAAAGCTAAGTACTCCAATTTTTCCAAAAGTACCACTATGTTGTCCTTTATAATAACTTCCTAAACTTTCGGCAGCATCTTCAACCAATTCAATGTTGTATTTTTTACAGATTGTGGCTATTTCATCAATTCGGCAGGGGTGTCCAAAGGTATGCATGGGAACACAGGCGGCAATTCGACGGCCGGTACGTTTATTAAAAGGTTGTCCTTCGACCAGCTCAGGGACCGCCCTTATTTCAACGTTTTCTTCCAACCAATTTTGAAGAGCAGCGGGAGAGAGTCCGAGCGTGTCCCGGTCAACATCAACAAAAACAGGGTGAGCTCCACAATAACTAATGGCATTGCATGTTGCAATAAAGGTAAGCGGTTGTGTGATTACTTCATCATCACGTTGCACACCGGATAGTATCAAAGCCATGTGTAAGGCATTGGTGCCATTTACACAAACCACTGCTTTTTTAGCACCAGTGAATTTTGCCATATCTTCTTCAAATCGATCAACAAATTTACCCACACTCGAAACAAAGGTGGAATCGATACACTCTTCGATGTATTTTTTTTCATTCCCAATGAAAACGGGTTCGTGCAAAGCAAGAAACCCTTCTGGTTTATTGTATGTTTTTCGAATGAATGTTACTATTTCTGCAAATTTATCCATTAATGAACAGGTTGAGATTAAGGCTAAGGTTAAGTATAAAGGAAAAGAATAATTTTTAATATTTATTACATTTTTGCGTCTAAATACTTTCCCTTTTCGATGTATTCAAAATTAGGAATCATTTCAAAAAACAAAGTAACCAATTCTTTCTTTGACCATTTTCGAGCATCTTTCATTGCCTTGATGCGGTTAGTGAAATTTTCGATTTTATCTTTATCGAAAATGGCTTCATTTTTAATAACTCCCAAATTGTTAAAACGTTCCAAATCGAGAGTCTCATGGTTTGTGAAAAATTCTTCAAAATCTTTTTCTCCGGTGGTATCACTTGTGGAAAACAAGCAAGGCCATAATCCTTTTTCTGGTAGAGTTAGAGCCAGTTCTCTTGCTTCATTTTCTGAACTGCAGAGATATGGTTTATATCCAATTTCGTTCAAATATCGGATAGCAATATCAGAGAAGGTAATTAAATGCAGGCTTTCGCTCAATTTAGGGAAAAAGATATCGCGATTTTCGCCAAAGATACATGACATCAAACAGAGTTCGCCCGATTCTTGAGGTATAACGAAATATCGTTTTATATCGTTTGGGGCTGCTATTGGTTGCCTTTTTTGAATGCGTTGATTAAAGCTATGGAGTAAGGAGCCATCGGAAAAGGCAACATTGGCAAAACGGGCTGTAGAAATGTTAATTTGTTCACTTTTTTGCATCAGATACATCTCCATAATCCGTTTTGAGGCTCCCATCATATTAGCCGGATTGGCTGCTTTATCCGTAGAAACGCAAAAATATTTTTTAACTCCTTTTTCAATTGATTGTTGAATTGTTTTTTCTGTATTAAATACATTTACATCAATCATGCGCATCATTGTAAAGGGATCTTTTTCACTTCTGACATGCTTTAATGCCGAAAGGTTTAGTACATAATCGTAGTTTCCATCACCTTCGATAAAAGCATCGTATTCAATTGATCCGATATCCAATGCAAAAGTTTGAAAATCTCCATCAATGTATCCCAAAGAGCTGCGAATATCCCTAACCAATTCAACCATGTTGTTCTCGCTGATATCGACTATATGTAATTTTTGAGGATTTCGTTTAAAAATTTCTTTTGTAACAGCTTGTCCAATGGAACCTGCACCGCCAATTACCAAAAAACGGGAAGAGCTGACTATTTCATTCAACTCTTCTTTATGTTTAGCAATGTCTTCAGCGAAGAGTTCTTTTTCGCGGCCTATTAAATTAAGAATGTCCATTTAATAATTATAGTTTATAAACTTTCTCACTTGCTTCCTTCACCATATTCCTCATATCCACAATCAACTTGGCATGTTTTTGAATAAACTCCATTTCATAGGCATCGTGGTTTGTAGTGAGTATCACACATTCAGCTTCAATTAATGAGTCCTGTCTAAAAACTAATAACAAACAAACGGGCTGTAGGTGAAAAATTTTGAGGAGTGAAACAACTGATTGAAATTATTCGCTCCTACAGATCTTAAATGTACTATACGAGCAAATAA
>SDBV01000229.1_pt1 | contig 76572 bp, 58 predicted proteins | sample 2277081 | NCBI WGS metagenome assembly SDBV01 (sample SAMN10402039, study PRJNA504765) | marine sediment metagenome | isolation source: marine sediment core GS10_PC15, 223 cmbsf | place: Arctic Ocean: Southern Knipovich Ridge | collected 2010
TCCTGCAGCATAAATGTACTTACCCGCGGCAGGCGCATAAGTTCAAAAACTTTATTATTATGATCCGATTCGTCGCGCCGGAACTCATCGGCCCGCCTGGGGTCAATCATGTCGTTGACAAGCGCGCTTTTAAGCACCCCCAACCTGTCGATCCCCGCTCCGCTGTCGGCCACAGTCGCCTGCAATTGGCGAAACTTTTCGAAATAGCGCGTATAGACACTGACCGTACCGTTATCTCCGGCGGCGGTCAGTGCGTTGCTTACCAGTTGATAGAGAGCCAGGTAAATCCCGTCGGCATCGCCAATCATGTGCGGCAGGCTCTCGTCCAGCTTATCCTTAAAAGTCGTGCGCACCAGCCGCTCATCACCAGGCGGCAGGAACTCACTGCGCCAGGGACATACAGAAAGCTGAATATTCCGGAGCAGGTAGTTGACATTGAACGTGGTCGGGTCCGGATGGCGCACGATTGTCTTACGAAAATATACAAGCGAATGCTGAATGTGGTCAAGCAGAGCGATCGCCACTTTCGGTATGCCCCTGTAACCCGGGATATAGAGCACTTCGATCATCTGCTCCGCGCTCTCGCCCAGGTTCAGTGACAACCGGCTCAGACCGGTGGCGAACCGCTTGGGCCTCATCTTGCCCAGTTCCACAATCAAGCGGCTGATCAGTTGAAGCCGCTCCAGCACGTCGCTTTCGTAAACTCTGCGGACCTCGTCCCGCAATTCCCTGCTGGGCCCGAAACACTTGCCCTTTACTTTTGCCTTGAGGCCCATCACCGCATCGGTTGCCTCGCCGGCTGCCTGGGCGATCATTCCGTATACAGCCAGGTAATTCTGGGACATTTCGCTCCATCCCGCGGCCCGAGGCCTTAAACCACCACCAGCCGCACCATTGACCCCGGCCTGCGATGGGGTTAAAATTGGGGTATAACTAACTGATCAGTCTTAAGATACCTACTGGGAAATCAAGGCGCAAGCGCTTTGGGTATCGTAAGGGCTGAAAACGGTATCTGGAAAAAGTTGGAAACATTTTGACGCAGGGGCTGTATAAACGGGTACGTCGGCAGGAGATGTTGCCGGCAATTGTGACCGATTAATCATCAGGGGGAGCACGGTCCTGTCCCCGGCACCACGATATAGCGAGGGTAAACTGCCATGATTAGCCCTGAATCGTACCCCACAATGCGTTGGCGTTCCGCGGGACACTCTGCCGCGTTCCGCCTGCTGCTTATCCTGCTCGCGACCTCCGTTCTGGCCGCCGGTTCCGCTTTTGCCCAGTTCGGCAAAAACAAGGTCCAGTACGACAAGTTCGACTGGCAAGTGCTCAAGAGCGAGCATTTCGATATCTATTTCTACGAAAAAGAGCGGCCGATGGTGCTCGATGCCGCCAAGATGGCCGAGCGGGCTTTTACCCGCTACAGCAAGATCCTCAATTTCAAGCCCCAGCGGCGTATTCCGCTGATCCTCTACGCCAGTTTCTCCGACTTTACCCAGACCAATGTGCTGCCTCAGGAGGTTTCCGAGGGTTTGGGCGGTGTCAACGAGTTCATGAAAAAACGCGTGATCCTGCCGTTTACGGGCAGTTGGAAGGATTTCGAGCACGTGCTGACCCACGAGCTGGCCCACGCCTTCCAGATCGATATCCTCTGGGGCGAGAGCACGCCGGTATCCAACCCGTTCGCGTTCATGCCGCCTTTGTGGTTTATCGAGGGGATGGTGGAGCAACTCAGTATCGGCGAGATGACTGCTAACACTGAGATGTGGCTTCGCGACGCCGCGCTCAACGGCTACCTGATGACCCTGGAAGAGCTGAGTTACATGCCCCAGGGCGCCTACACGTTCGGCCACTCGTTCTGGTTTTTTATCGCCCAGCGCTACGGGCACCGCAAGGTGGGAGAAATCCTGCAGAAGACCTCGTTGTTCAGCAGCCTGGATAACGCGTTCAAGTCAAGTGTGGGCGCTGAAATGAAAACGCTGAGCAAGCAGTGGAACGAGGATATTCGCAAAACCTATCTGCCGCAGATTGTCAACTTCCAGAAACCGGAAGATTTCAGCCGCCAGCTTACTGACCACGAGCGCGACGGGAGTAATTTCAATACCACCCCGGCGCTGAACTCCACCGGTGAGCTGATTGCGTTCACCACCAATAAGAGCGGCTATATCGATATCCGCGTGGCCAGCGCTATCGACGGGAAAAAGGACCGCACCCTGATCGGCGGACAGCGCAACCCGAACCTGGAAAACCTGCGCTTCCTGTACACCAGCCTCGACTGGAGCCCGGATGACCGCTTCCTGACTTACGTGGGCAAGGTCGGTCCGGAGGAAGCGGTGTTTGTCTATAATTACTATAACGAAGAGGTGGTCCATCGTTTTGCCACCGGCCTGGACGGTGTGCTGACACCTGATTTCTCACCCGATGGTAAAAAGATCGTGTTCAGTGGGGTCGACGGGGGCAGGAGCAACCTGTATACGATTACCTTGGAGACCGGCGAGATAGAGCAGACCACCAATGACCGCTACACTCAGCGCGACCCGGCCTGGTCGCCTGACGGCAAGAGTATCGCTTTCACCACCGAGTACGGCCCGGGCACGGATATGGACAAGTTGATTTTTTCCGACTACCGGATAGCGGTTCTCGATCTGGAAAGCGGCGAATACACCGTGATGCCCAACAGTTTCGGCAACAATATCTCGCCCCAGTGGTCGCCGGACGGCAGTAAGCTGGCCTACGTGTCCGACCGCACGGGGATCGCCAATATCTTCTACCATGATTTCGACAGTGGCGTTGACTACCAGGTCACCGATATCCTGACCGGTATCTCGGGTATCACCGAAAACAGCCCCTGCCTGTCGTGGTCCAGTGGCAGCGGCCGGATGGCGTTCAGCGCTTTTTTCAATTCCGGCTGGGACCTTTATGTGGTCAACAATCCGGAGAGCATGTCCAAAGAATGGCTGCCGGATACCACCACCACGTTCGACCACTCCACGGTCCATCTGGAAGCCTCCGAGCACCGGATCAACAAAATCCGCCGTCAGCTGAACCCGCCTGCCAGCGAAGAAGTGCAGACAGCACTGGCCAGTCTGAGCACGGAAGTTGAGGAAATGGGCCTTGAACAGACAGAGGAAGCTCCCGTGCAAGTGGTTGGGCCGGCTAAAATGCCGGACCTCGAGCCAGCCGAGTCGCCTGACGCCACGTTCGACCCGAGCCGGGCCCCATCCAGCGGCAGCGTGCCCGAGTTGGACATGATTGGACTGGGCCCGGATATTGATGTCAGCGAAAAACCGGAAAAACAGCTGGATGATGATCCTCCACCGGCGCGGACTGAAAGAAAAAGCAGTCTTATCGCGATGCGGGACACCACTCGGGAGTTGTCCGAATTGAAACCGGCCAGTATCGATTCAGCGGACCCGAACCTGGATTCCGCACTCAGCGCGGCAGAGGGTTCCACTGAGTTTCTGGACGTGGCCGAATCTCTTCCACCGGGCGCGGACTCGCTGCTGATGCTGCACAGTAAACCCGATTCGATGCCGGCGATCAGTTTCGAGTTTGAAATGGACAGGAGTAATATTCCGCTGGTGGACACGGCCGATTTCGAGTATGTAAAATACAAACCCAAGTTCAGTATCGACTACGTGTCGGGCTACGGCGGCTACATGGGCAACATCGGCGCCTCCGGCGGGGTGTTCCTCTCGCTCAGCGACCAACTGGGCAACCATAATATCGCCATGGGCGCAAATATCTATGGCAAGATCCAAGATAGCGACCTGTTTTTCCAGTACATGAATCTCGAAGGCCGCACGGACAAAAGCTTCTATATCAGCCAGTTCCGCGACCTTTATTACAACGGTGGCTCGCGCAACTCCCAATCGTTTCTGGCCAATGTATGGCGTGGGACAGGGGTACTGTTCAGCCGTCCGTTCAACAAATTCCGCCGTTTCGAATATGGCGCCTCGGCCTACATGGTCAGCCAGAAGGCGATCGGCCTTAGTTTTGACCCTTACTATTACTACTATCCGCCCCAGGAGCGAACCCTGGCGGATTATGGCACCAGCTATTTCGCCGGACCACAGGCGGCCCTGGTTTTCGATAACAGCGCCTACGGGATGACCGGCCCTGTGGACGGCAACCGCTACCGCATTAGCGCCCAGCAGTATTTCGGTGAGTTGAGTTACACAGAGCTGATGGTGGACTGGCGCAAGTACTGGCTGTTCTGGCGGAGGGTGACAATCGCCGTTAGAGGAGTGGCCGGCAGCCGTTTCGGCAATGATCCGCGGCTGTTTTATATCGGCGGCCCGTACTCGTTCCGCGGCGCCTGGTACGGAGACATGTACGGCCACAATATAATGTTCACCAACGCGGAGATCCGTTTTCCGTTTATCGACTTCCTGGCCATGGGCTGGCCCCTGCCGATTGTGTTTCGCGGGATAGGCGGCGTGCTCTTTTTCGACATGGCCGGCGCGTGGCTGGAGAACGATACATTCCAGCCGTTTACCAGCAGCAATACCAAATCGTTCAAGCTCAAGGACGCTCAGGCTGCATGGGGGTTCGGCATCCGCACCAACCTGGGCTACATGGTGCTGCGATTCGACATGGCGAAAACCCTGAACCATTACGACACGAATTTCTACCAGACGCCGCTGGGGTTGTATAAAACCGAGGAACTGGTGGAGGGCCGCAGGCGCAATTTCTTCTCGATCGGCTACGACTACTGATTGCATCCCGGCAGAATAGAGCCTATTATAATCCCGGCCGCTTATTACCAGGCGGGCGGGATTTTTTTGAGTATCTCGGATATGCGGACGTTGATGCTTGCGGATTGAAATCTTAACGGTTAAAATAATCAATCATCTAAGCTGAAAATAGCACTAGCACTGTTACGCGATACATTTCACACCAGCCACGGAGGTATCCGGATGCGTTTGCAACACTCTTTTTTCCTCTGCATAGCCCTTTGCGCCGCGCTTGCGGCCGGAGTTATAGCCCAGGACAAAGCCGGGCTGCTCAAGGAAGGCAAGGACAGTAGCGGCGACGGTAAGCAGGACACCTGGGCTTACAGCAACAACCAGGCTAAAATCGAGTTGATAGAGCTTGATGAGAACGGCGACGGCACGGTGGACAAGTGGCGCAGGTTCGACAAGGACGGCACGGCTGTAAAGACCGAGAGCGATACGGATTTCGATGGCGTGCTGGACACCTGGATGTTTTTCGAGAGCGGCAAGAAAGCCCGTGTGGAGAAAGACAGGGACAACAGCGGCAGCGTGGATCAGTGGCAGCATTTCAACCCGGAAACCGGCAAGCTGACCAAGGTTGAGATTGCCAGCAAGAGCGACAAGGCAGACCAGATAATTCTTTACGATGCCGATGGTAAAAAAGCCAGCATGGAGCAGGACACCAATGGCGACGGGAATAATAATATCTGGGTAGAGTACTACCCTAACGGTAAGAATAAGGTGGTGGCCTACGACACCAAGGGCGCCGACGGGCAAAAGGGCAGCGACGGCAAACCCGATGTCTGGGTGAAATACAACGAGGACGGCTCCAAGGGTCAGGCCGGGTTCGATACCACCGGCGACAACAAACCCGACAAATGGCAGTAAAGCCGGCTCACTCTTTTTCCGGCGCTGACCGCCCGCCGCACTAACCGCGCGGCGGACTGACAGCACATGCCTTACCCAGGGGCCGGCTCCTTATTTAACTACGGAGACGGCCCTTTTTAAATAATGGAGGACACTCTGAGCCGGAACGGATCGGGCAACAAGGGCACATCGGGCCGCGAACTGTTCTCCTCGCGCTGGGGACTGCTGGTAACGGCGATCGGGATTGCGATAGGCACCGGCAATATCTGGCGTTTCCCCAGGGTGGCAGCGGCCAACGGCGGAGGGGTGTTCATTCTGCTCTGGATGGCGTTCCTCTTTCTATGGTCAATTCCCCTGCTGACAGTGGAGAGTTCGCTGGGCCGCTCCACACGCCATGGCACCGTGGGCTCGTTCACGGCCCTGTTGGGCGAGCGCGGTGCGTGGATGGGCACTTTTGTTGCAATTACAACCACGGGGATTCTCTGCTACTATGCCGTGGTTACCGGCTGGTGCATGAAATATTTTACCGGCTCGCTGCTGGGCACTATCGGCGGAAGTACGGGAGTGGAGTACTGGCACGCGTTCGCCGGCAGCGGCCAGGCCGTGCTGTTCCACCTGGCGGCGGTGGCTGTCTGTTGCGTAATTGTGCTGGCGGGTGTACGCGCTGGAATCGAGGCGACAGCAAAGGTGTTTATTCCGGTGCTGGGGCTGATCCTGATCTACTCGGCGGTACGCGCCCTTACTCTTCCCGGCGCGGGCGCGGGAGTGAGTTACCTGTTCAGTTTCGACCCCTCGGATTTCCTGCGCCCGAAGGTATACCTGGAGGCGTTGAGCCAGAGCGCGTGGAGCACGGGCGCGGGCTGGGGCTTGCTGCTGACCTATTCTGTCTACGCGCGCTCACGGGAGCACGTGGTGGGAAACGCGTTTATCATGGGGCTGGCCAATAACGGGGCCAGCCTGCTGGCGGCGCTGGCGGTAATACCAACGGTATTCGCACTGCTACCTGTTGAAACCGCAATCGAGGTAGCGACCACTCCAGGGGAAAACAGCACGGGGATGACGTTTATCTGGATCCCCCGTCTGCTGGGCGATGGCCCGGGGGGCCGGATGATGCTGACGTTGTTTTTCCTGGCATTGGTGCTGGCGGCGCTATCAAGCATGATCTCGATGGTGGAGATGGCCGTGCGTAACCTTCTTGATCTAGGCGTGGGACGCAAGCGCGCCACCCTGGCGGTGGGGGTGTTGATCGGCGCGGTGGGGATTCCCAGCGCACTGAGCTCAGGCTTTTTCGACAACCAGGACTGGGTCTGGGGCCTGGGTTTGCTTGTAAACGGGCTGCTGTTCTGCGTGGCGGTTAGTTTCTACGGTTTCGAGCGGTTCAGGAGCGAGATGGTGGAGCAGCGCGGCAGCGGCGACATGGCCCTTCCCCGCTGGTTCGGCCCGTTGATCAGGTACGTGATACCTGCCCAGTTCGTACTGTTGATCGGCTGGTGGTTCTGGCGCTCATTTGGCTGGACAGAGCGCTGGTGGGACCCACTGGGCACGTTCAGTATTGCCGGAGTGCTGGCCCAGTGGGGAGCGGCTCTGCTGCTGTCGATGTGGCTGGGCCCCAAACTGGCGCGACGGCTGCGCTAATCATTTAAGCAACTGGAGCGCTGCGGAATATGCAGCTCTTCTCTCCGGTTGCCCAACAACCGATCTCTGTTGTTTCATATTCCACTTTAAAATAGTCGGATAATATTCCTGATAATAATCCTTCATCAAATGAGCATTTTGTCTCACCATCAATAGGCATCCCCGAGCAATCGAGGTCTTCTTTTACAACGAACGTAAAGGTTTTTGTGGCCTCGTCGTACTGCTTGACCTCAAATATCCCAATCCTGCATTTAAACAGCATGTCCCTGATTGTTTCAATCAGATCAAAGTCCTTGCTCTCGTCTTTGAGGATACCTCTGAAAATGATCTGGCCCGCGTTTTTGCCCGCGGCATAAAACATTTCATCTGTTTTCTGCTTTCCAAGTTCCTCAATCATCACAGCTTTCATAGAATACAGCAGAAGCCGGTAAACCGAGACCCGCATTAAATTTCCGAGTGTGGGGCGGCCCTTTTTCAGATCACCGACAAAGTCCAGCCTGTCCGTATCCACATGATTACTCATCAGTTGCTCCGGTCTTAATTGCTGTTCCTGATCAGAATATTCAAAGTGAGGTTTGTGGTGCAGTTCATAATAGCCCCGCTGACTCTACCTGCGCAATGCCATACTTTACTTACCGGCGGCTCAAATAAATTAAAGCCGCCCCTTCATCAGGAGCGGCTTATGCACCCTACCTTCTTTCAGTAGTAAAACAACTCCGCCTTGTCGCCTTTTATTTTTGCCCACACCGGGCGGCCCTCGCGGAAACCGACCAGGTCGCCTATTGGGTCTATGTCCGGGGAGGGGGGGATAATCTTCACCATCTCTCCCGTGGGACAGTCAATACAATAGAAATCCGGGTAATCCATTACATAAGCTAAAGTCCTACCCTTATCCATTTGCCAAGCAAAATGAGAAAATAAAAGGCCAAATTTAAAAGCAACCTTATCAGGTACTTTGATCTCAACTTCTACATTTGTTTCAACTCGATATAGGCATGCTTCCTCATCCTCTTCGGTATCATCCATGTAATACTCACCATCAGGTGAAATATTACATCTTCTCAAGCTTGTATGCTTTATTGTACCGTTTTCAGGATTATATTCAAGGACACCACTTCTACAAGAATATATCCTATTATTATGGGCACTCCAATTAATATCATTAAAAGCAGCTTGGTCCGGGAATAATATACTAACTTCCTTGGTCTCTGGGTTTGCCAACCAAGCTCTGTCGCTAAAATAATAGTCCAATAAATTTAAACTTGGTCCGCCTATACAGACAAACAAATCTGAATGTGGTGCCCAGGACACTTTTTCAACATCCTCTATTATCCATCTATCCTGCTCAATCAGATCAATTATTAATGCAACTCGGCAATGTGGCACCGGAAGACCATTCTCCATTTTCACTTCAGGCCTTCGAAGACAAGTAATGCTGATATATCTTCCTGTGCAAGAACTATTGATATCTCTCCCAAAACCATTATCAATTATGAAAACACTGTCTGTAAATATTTCCTGTAGTTGCCCAGTGTCCTTATCGATCATACTGACAGAGTGTCTATCCCAGTGGAAATAATACTGGTAGCTTTTTTCACTATTTCCACTTTTAGGAAAACACAAAGAGATCATTATAGACAATATGATGATTATCTTCATTATATCTTCCCCCCCAAACTTAAATCGAAACGTGATCATGGGAATCATGCTTGGCAAGTTTCTGAACATTTAAACCCTTCTTCTTGCATGCATCATGAGCTTTTCCGCTGCTGGTTCCAACAAAGACAGCACCACTCTTAAAGTAACTTGCTATTTGTTTTACATGTTCATCGACCTTATAATCTTTGTGATCATATTTATGCGGTGTACACCTTGGCCATATTCTAACATCAACGCCCCTTCCTTTTCGATGGCTTTTCCCATTATGTTCTCCATACAATACTCCATCCCGCACTGCCTTATTACCAATATATGGTTTCTTCTTTGCCTCCTTCAAATGCAAGGCGGCAAACTTGTCGATAAATGTCTTAAGTTCAGGCAGCCCCCAACAAGCCTCTTCTCTTCCATATCCTGTGTAAGGAAGGGGCCACTAATAAAAAGCCGCCCCTGTGCAGGAGCGGCTTTTATGCACCATATCTTCTTTCAGTAGTAAAACAACTCCGCTTTATCGCCTTTTATTTTGGCCCACACCGGGCGGCCCTCGCGGAAACCGACCAGGTCGCCTATTGGGTCTATGTCCGGGGAGGGGGGCACAACCTTGTGCATTCGGCCGGTGGCGCAGACGATGTAAGACAAACCATCGTCTATAAGAAATAGAACGGTCTCTCCTCCAAGCACACCCCAGGAAACAAAATCTGAGTAGATATGAATAGGCTCCTTACTGCTTTCTTCAATAAATGGGATTGCAGTCTGGCTCTCAGAAAGATAAAGCCCGCACGGACTATCCACTGACTCTCTGAAACAATACTTCCCATCCGGTGATAAATGCACACCCAAATACTTCGTTTGCACTACTAAACCTGTATTTAAGGTATACCGAATTACACCTTCATCATTTAGTGCATAAATATTTCCATCATGTTCTGACCAGCCTAAACTCTGCAACGCATTGGATTCAACTTTAAGTTCAATACTTATTTTTGCTTGCGCATCATATAACCATATAGATTCTCCTGAAAAAAAAGCATCCCCTGCATCCTCCTCCCTATCGTCATTATCCTTACCATAAAGGATGTAAACCAACTTATCCTCGTTTGGTGACCAAGCATAGGTCTGCACATTACAAATGAACCTCTTAGTCTCCTTTTCCATATCAATAACCAGTAATCCAATTTCTGGCTCTTCTCCATTTGAGCAGCTATCCAAATCAGAGTTTCCGTCGAGGACTACTGTAGTCATATACCGTCCGGATGCAGACAATCTAGTTTTCTCAATCAAATAGCTAAAAGGCTCACTATTAAAAACTGTTTTGCATTCCCCTGGCTGCTCATTAATTAAAACAATTCGATCATCGAGCCTTAGTAATAACCTTTGAGAATTATAGCTTAAACTTGGTGACGCTACAGCTAGCATCAAAAGGCATTTCAGCAACCCCGTCATTTCTTTATCCCGCCTTTGCTTATTTTACGTTTACGTGGTCGTGGTCATCATGATCCTTATCAAACTTAACTTTACTACCAAGTTTATTTGCTATCTTATTATTTCCAATATATACCTTTGATGCGCCACAAGAAATGTAGCGCTCTACCTGTTTATAATGAGCATCCTCATCATATCCCTCTTTATTTACTTTCGCGTTCCCTGTATCAACTCCAAAATCAATATCCACTCCATAACCAGCTGCATGACTTACCCCATTATGAGGAGCATATACCACCCCATCCTTGATACCCTTATTGCCAATATATGGCTTCTTCTTTGTTTCCTTAAAATGCAAGGCGGCAAACTTGTCGATAAATGTCTTAAGTTCAGGCAGCCCCCAACAAGCCTCTTCTCTTCCATATCCTGTGTAATTCGTACCTTTGTAGTCAATCTTTATAAATCTATGCGCCGTAAAAGTAATCTCCAGATCGAATAATAAGGGTGACCTGTCTCCCACCACAACCTTAAACGCGTATGCGGCACTGAGTCCACGTGTTTTGAACTCCACTTTCAATTCATAGTTCCAACCAGGTAAATTAGCCTCAAGTGAACCGCGAGCTATAATTTCACTCCCCCCCTGTACCAATTCCGCCAATTCTCCGCGAGGCACCTTGTCTTTGTCCGTTCCTATTTTAATCACTCTCTTATTCAATTTTACCTTGTTCCAGTTCAGAGCCTTCGATGCCTCGGTCTCCGAGTACTCGATTTTTGCCTGCACTCCCTCAGGCCCTCGGAGCAAAATCTCTACACACGGTTCGTCCTTAGCGCTCTTTGCCTTGCAAGCCACTTTGATCACATTACCGCTGGAAGTTATCTCCTCCCCGTTTACCTTCAATACCACTCCCCCGGTATTCTTTGCCACATCAGCAACCAGTTCCTTAGCCGCGGCCTGCATCACCCGCTTGTTGGCGGGGATCGCCTTCTCCATCCGCCGCAGGCCTTTCTGAAGTTCAGCCAGCTCAGGGGGAGCGTTACGCACCCGCGCCCACGCCAGGCGATGCATCTCCGGCAGTTCCCTGTCCATCATGGCAATCAGCTTATTGCCATCGCCTGTCAGCCTGCGTACCCGCCCGGCATCAGCTTTGCGTGCCTTATCGAGCATTTTCAACGCCTCGCTCCTCATTCCCGTGAATAAATTCCAGGCCTTCCTTCCCACCCGGTCGTCGTTGTAGGCCCACAGAATATCTGCATTATCATTAGCGCTATCCATGTAATCGTCCAGCACATCCTGCATTGCTTTCTCACCCATCGCCATTGTCCGCTCTCTTTTGCAAAAGGAATGGTTATCCATTAGTCGTGCGGACGAGAGTAATATATTCACCGTCCCGTGTCCAGCGAACTCTGTGCGTTTGAGTACGTTTGCACTGTTTGGTGCGCAAATATTTTTCATTTTCAGGCCATTTTTCGCAAAAAAAGCCGCTTCCCTGTGCGGGAAGCGGCTTTTTGCTCATTCTTTTGTCAGTGTTTATCTCTCCGAGGCCAGCTTTGCGGCCAGACTAACCAGCAAACGCACTCCGTAGCCCGTGCCTCCCGAACTGTTGTAGTAGCTTTTCTTCTCGGCCCTGGCCGGCCCGGCAATATCCAGGTGCACCCACGGTGTATCCCCGGCAAATTTCTGCAGGAACAGCGCGGCCGTAATAGCCCCGCCCCAACGGGTTGCTCCAATATTCCTCACATCCGCGAAATCACTCTTGATATCCCCGCGCATGTCCTCGTCCAACGGGAGACGGCAGCACTTTTCCCCGGTCTCGGCTGCGGCGTCGCCAACCATGCCCGTCCAGCCCTCATCGTTGCCGAACAGCCCGGCGGTCGATGGTCCCAGGGCCACCACGCAGGCTCCGGTCAACGTGGCCAGGTCCACCACCCGGCTCGCTTTCAGCTTTCCCGTGGCCCACGCCAACGCATCGGCCAGGGTCAGCCTGCCCTCGGCATCCGTGTTGCCGATCTCGATAGTGGTACCATCCAGCGCCCGCACGATATCATCGGGCTTGTAACTGCGCCCGCCCGGCATGTTCTCCACCGCGGCCACCACCGCTGTTACCCGCAGGGGAATCTTCAACGCTGCAATCGCCTCCATCGCCCCCAGCACCGCAGCCGCACCGGCCATATCCGTCTTCATCCCGGTCATATGTTCGCCCGGCTTGATATTCAGCCCGCCGCTGTCGAAACAAACGCCCTTGCCCACCAGCACCAGCAGTTCATCGTTGGCCGGCTTTGACCGCGGCTCCCAGCTAAGCTCGATAAACCTGGGAGGGTTAACACTGCCACGGGCCACCGCCAGCGTGGCGCCCATTTTCTCGCGCTCCATCTCCTGCTCGTCAAGCACCCGGCAACTGAGCCCCTTGTGGCCCTTTGCCAGCTCCACCGCCACCGCGGCCAAAGCTTCCGGCGTAAGCACAGCGGGAATCTCGTTGACCAGCTCGCGGGCGGAAACAACTCCCCCGGCCACTGTCAGCGCGCGCGAGGCCGCCTCTTCCAACTCCCCGGCTCCCTTCTTTACCGATGCTCCCCTGCCGTTGTAGAAAAACAATTCCAGCTCGTCCAGGCCGGGATACGAGGGCTTATCCTCGTCGACACTCTTGTACTTCTCGAACCTGTAGAGGCCCAGCCGCATGCCCTCGGCCAGAGCGCCACAGATATCTTCTGCCACTACTCCGCTCCGCCGCGGGGGTACCCTGCAGGCCAGCGTGGCGCTTGTGACATTCCAGGCGCGAATGCAATTGGCCGCCGCTCCCGCGGCCCGACGGTATCTTTCCCCATTAAGGCCTGCCAACTCGCCTAAACCAACCAGGCACAGCCGGCGCGGAAGGTTACCGCCTGCAAGGTTGAACGTGATTGTCCGACCCGCTGTGCCCTTGAACTGTTCCTGCTTCGCCGCTTCCAGGATTCGCCCTCCGGCGCGACGGTCAATTCTGGCGACCAGCGGATCGTCCGCCAGATCGCCCTGCAACACCGGCACTACCAGCACCGGTGTTTCCCCTGCCAGTTCCAGCTTCCGCGCAACAGTTACTTTCACCTTGCCCTCCCTCTGCTACCTGATGCAAAACGCCCCCTGGCCGAGGCCCGGAGGCGTTGCGAAAAAACTATTCGAACCGTATCTGCCACAGTCGACGCTCTATGGAAATCTTGAAATGATCTCTCTCTTCTTCTTGTTAGCCTCGTCGGACTGCTCAGTCTTACGCTCCGCCAGCTCGATAAAAGCCTGCTTCTCGTTCTCGTAGAAAATATTGTCCGCGCCGGTGGTGTAGAACTCAACCTGTTCCTTCAGCGCGTCGCGCAGGAAATCAAGCACCCGAATCGGGTTGAAAAAGTTCTCGAACAGTTCCTTGAGCTTATCAGCGGGATAGAATTTTTCGCTGCGTGTGGCCTGCATATCCTTGATATAGTCATCCAGGGATTTTTCATCGATCTCCGCGGCGGACTGCTCGTCCTCCAGACCGGTCAGCAAGGTCTCCAGCTTTTCCATGTCCTCAGCGGCCAGCTCCTGCATTTGGACGATAAACTTTTTCAGCTCGCTCTCTTCCTTTTCGATCTTTCCAGAGAACTGCTCCAGAAAACCATGTTCGTCCTTCTCCAACTGGATCGCAAGCTTGATCAACTGAATATCCTGATGTCTGTTCTCGCTCATATCTCGCTCTACTCCGCTTCTGAAAGTCGGACGGTTTATCCTGCTGCTGCTAACGTGCCCGGCGCCACAAGAGAGCGCCGCCTCCCCTGACCGAATTAACGGTTTAGTGAAGAACATATAAGATACCCGGCTTAAAAGGCTTTGTCAACACCTCCTGCGTGATTTGCCCTACGGCAGCGCCTTGCGCCTGCGCAAAGCCCACTCCGTGGCCAGCAAAATTACGATCAGCCAGTAGATCCAACCCGTTCGCCACAAGGCTATCCTGTTGCTAACTCTCTCTATCACTTCACCCGTGGCTTCCAGATAATCCGGCTCTCCGCCCGCCCGCACGATCCGGCCTCCCGTGGAACCAGCGAGCGCGACCAGCATCAAACTGTCCGGGGAAACCTCCGCCAGCTCCTGGCTGTAGCGCTCCACCGCCAGCTCTCCACCCACGCTAAGAGTGTCCTCATGCGAGACTGCAATAGCCCCATAGAAATATTTCTCCGGCGGCTGTACGCCAAAATCGAGCACGAAACCAGCCCTGTCCTCCGCCGGGAACACGTGATTTGTTGTCGCCACGGTGTCGCGCGTTCCGCTGCTGTCAACTGTCCACAGCGAGGCCTCGATAACCACATCGCCGTCCTCCAGGCCCTCCCGGATTTCCCCGCTAAAGCTCACCGGCTCTCCCCTGCCAAACACTTCCCGTACCGGCTCCAGCACCAACGGCGATTTTTTCCCGGCCCCGGTCAGCCAGCCTGCCAGCTCCCGCCACATGCTGAAATACAGCGCCGCCTCCCCAGGACCGCCCAGTTGCCGCTGCATGTGCCAGCGCCAGAGGCCCTGGGCCGTAACCAGAGCGCTGCGTACCCCTGATGAGGGCCGCACCGTAAGCACCGGCTCTCCCTCACCGGCCAACGGGCCCCGGCTACCCGCGCGGGCCAGGATTTCAGCGGTCCGGGCCAGTTTCAGTCCCCGGTATACCGTGGCAAGAGGGGGAAGATTATCAATAATCCCACCACCGCCCAGAGCATCCAGCACTCCGTAACGTCCGTTGCTCAGCAGACGGCAGGCCGTGGCGGGGGCCTCCACCGGTGTAATCGCCCCGGAAGTGATTGGCAGCAGGCTGGCCAGTTGTGATGGCAAAGCTGACGGATCAAACCGCACTGTGGGCCAGAACACAAGAGCAAGTCCGCCCGAGGAAGCTCTGCCCGCCAGACGATCAAGAAACACACGGCCAAATTTGGCGATATCTCCGTGGAGCAGCACCAGCGCCGCGTCCTCGAGTTCCGCGGTCCCCGGAAGGCTGCCCCTGCCGAATACTCCCCCGGATACGCGCCTGCGGATATCGCTCCCGTCCTCTCCCTCCAGTACCAGCAGCGTCTTAACCTCCCAGTCATCCACGGAGGCCAGGGCGCGGGCTGTAAAAGTGAGGTCCCAGTCGGGTGAATTGCTGAGAAGAAGAAACGTGCGGCGGTTTTTACGCACGTGCAGACGGTGCAGGCGACTGTTATTCAGCTCGCTCAACTCACCAGCCGGACTCCGCAGGGATGCCTCAAGCCAGTAGCTGCCTGCCTCCGGCGCGGCAAATGCAACCCGCCCCGCACTCATCGATGCTCCGCCAGAGGGGGGCTCCAGTCTGCGCTCTGCCACCTTGCGGCCATCGAGGAAGATATCCACGGTTACCGTTCCGTCGGCAGCAACGCCACCCGCCAGGGTAAGTTCCAACTCAACTTCACCGTCCTCGTAGACGGGTGAACTCTGCTCAATACCGGTCAACGCCAGATCACCAGCATCCGTCTGCACTCCAGTGAGCACCACATCCAGAGTCAAGCCGCTGTCAGGCAATGCAGCCAGCGGACTGCCACCAGCGTTAACCCGGCCATCGCTGATAACCACCACCCTGTCCCAGCCAGGCCCCTGAGTATTCAGCAGCCCTTCCAACGCACCCGCCAGGTCCGTGCGGTCTTCCAGATATTCCGGGGCCAGGCCATCGATACTATCCAGCCTGGCAAAAGTCCTGCCGAAGCCGAATATTTTTAGCGTTGTGTCCCGGCTTGCGGTAAGCTGTTCAACAATCTCCCGGGCCGCATCCAACCTGCTGGGGCTGCCGGCTGAACCATCCTGAGGCAGCAGCATGCTGGCCGAGCGGTCCACCAGCAGCGCCACTCTTTCGGCGCGGCTACGCTCGGTGCTCAGTGCAAGCAGCGGCTCCAGCACCAGCAGGCCTGTTAAAACAACCGCCAGAGAGCGCAGGCTGATCAGCAGGATTTTATAGCCCAGGGGCAACGGGGGTTGTGTGCGACGGTAGGTCCACCAGACCACAAGCAGCACGGCAAGGGCCAGCAGGGCCACGGGCCACATGCTGATATGCTTGAAGTTCAATAAGATATCAATCAAACCTGTCTCCATCCCGAAGGGCCATCCTACGCCTCGATCCCAAGCTCGCTCATCGCAGCGCCAACCGTATGGAACGAACCGGTAATCACCACCGGCCTGCTCCTGCCGTGGACCAGTTCAATGGCCGCGGCCATGTTGCCACAAATCTCGATCTCCAGCTTACCGCCTGCAAGTTCTTCGGCAGCGGCGGCCAGAGCAGCGGGGGCCGCCTCGCCGCTGCCGGTATCGGCCCGCCCGAAATCCACCGAGGGGAAGATAAACCCGTCTGCCACGGGCAGCAAATGCTCCAGGAAATAAGCGTAATCCTTGTCACCGGCCATCGCCACAATAAAAACCACCTTGCGGCCGGGATAAACTCGCTCGATATTCTCGCGCAGCTTGGCTGCGGCGGCTGGATTGTGGGCCACTTCCAGCACCAGCTCAGCCACGCCCGGGCCGTTTACCCGCTGGAACCTTCCCGGCCAGTGCAGAGCTTGCAGCGCGACGGCGGTCTTATCCGGTTCGGCTGTTATACCCATACTGTTCAGGGTCAATTCGGCGACGCGGATTCCCAGGCAGATGTTGCGCACGGCCTGATCTCCCACCAGCGGCACTCTCGCCCCATCCAGCGCCAATCCCGGCGACTCGTAAGCGAAACTGCTGCCCGCACCATCGACCACCAGGGTTTCCCAGCGCACCTCGTTGTCGAACAGGCGCAGCTCAGCTCCGGCGCTTTCTGCTTCGGCCCGGATAACTTCCAGCGCCTCGCTCCTGTTTTCTCCACAGAGAAGCGGTACGCCTTTCTTTGCGATTCCTGCTTTCTCGGCGGCGATTTTTGCGATTGTATCGCCCAGATATTTAGTGTGCTCCAGCGCAATCGAGGTTATCAGGCAGGCAGCGGGAGATACCACGTTGGTGGCGTCGAACCGTCCGCCCATGCCGACTTCAACCACAGCGGCCCGCGCTCCGGCCTGCCCAAACCAGTCGAACCCCAGCGCGGTGACCACCTCGAAAAAGGTGACCCTGTGCTGCTCCACAAAGTCCCGGTGGCGACTCACCCAATTGCCAACGAACTCCGCCGGTACCTTGCAGCCATTGAGCCGTACCCGCTCGCGCATGGTGACCAGATGAGGGCTGGTATAGAGGCCGCAACGCACACCGTGGGCGCGGATTACGCTATCCGCCGCCGCGGCGGCGGTACCCTTGCCGTTGGTGCCTGCTATGTGACATGAAACGAACGAGCGGTGGGGGTCGCCCAGCTCCTCCAGCAGACGGCTGACTTTTTCCAGGCCCAGTTTGACGCCGAAACGCTGAAGACCGAACAGCCAGCTTGACGCCTGCTGGAAAGAGGGCGGCATGGAGTAACTCAGTTAAGAAGTTCGCTGTAATTATGGCTTATCTTGCGCACTGCCTCTACTATCTGCTCCAGACCCTGGCGATCCGACAGCAAAAGATTCTGCAGCAACCAGAGAGCCTCGCCGCCAGTGGCGCGCTCGGTCACCGGGCAGTGGAAATCGGCATAGTCGATCACTTTGCCCTGGAACTCGTGATGCGCAATTTGATTGAACGGTCCGGTGTTTTTAGCCAGCAGCACGGGCTGACGGTAGACCGGGGCGAAATAGCCACCGTGGGCCGGACGGATGCCCTCGGCGTTGAGCGCCTTGACAAACTTGTCCCTGGGCAGACCACCGAACGCTTCGGAGTCGTAACGGATAATAAAGAGGTGGCAACTGGAGGCGGTGGCGTAGTCCGGCATGGCCAACGGCGCTATTCCCTCGATTTCTGCCAGGGCTGTGCGAAGGTAGGCGGCGCTTGCCTGGCGGCGCTCAAGCATGGAGTCATAGCGCTCCAGCTGGGCCAGGATTATCGCGGCCTGGATCTCGCTCAGACGGTAGTTGCCGCCCAGCAGATGATGCTCATGCCAGGCTCCGCCCTCCACACGTCCGCAATTGACCAGGCTGATACAGCGGGCGGCCAGCTCCTCGTCATCAGTGACTATCATCCCGCCCTCACCGGCGGTGATATGCTTACTGCTCTGGAAACTGAACGTACCCATCTCGCCGATAGCACCCACCTTGCGGCCACGGTACTCGCTGCCCCAGGCCTGGCAGGCGTCCTCGATCACCACCAGCCCGTGCTTATCCGCAATAGCCTTGATTTCGTCCATCTCGCAGGGCAGCCCGGCGATATGCACCGGCATAATCGCCCCGGTACGCTCGGTGACTACGCTCTGGATGCAGGCCGGATCAAGTGTGTAGGTATCGGGGTTTATATCGGCAAACACCGGCACCATGTTGGCTTCCAGCACGGCGGTGGCACTGGCCACAAAAGTGTAGGACGGGATAATCACCTCGGCGCCCGCCTCCAGACCGGCGGCCAGCAGGGTGGCCCGCAGAGCCGTGGTGCCGCTGGTGGCCGCTATTCCGAAAGCCGCATCCTGGTAAGCGGCGAATTTATCCTGCAGGGCCAGAACCTTGCCGCCGTTGGACATGCCCCACTTGCCACTGCTGATAACCTGTCGCGCGGCTTCCAGTTCACCGTCATCCCATACCGGCCACGCAGGATACTCGTCCACCCGTACCGGCTTGCCGCCACCAATTGCCAACTGTGCCATCGTACCTCCGCAAAAGCTTTACTGATCAATGATTATTATTGTGGTAAATAAACCTTAACCTCGGCCTCGGGTAACTGCCCCCGCACCATCGAGGCTATCTGCTCAAGGCGCTCCGCACCGACCGCTGCCAGCGCACTGTCGGCAGGTATGCGATCGAATGTGTAGAGTTGTACGGCCTGGGGCTTGATCACTGCAAGGTGGCCCAGCCAGGCAGCTACCTCTTTCTCGCTGGAATTGTCCACCGGCCCGGTTACAAACAGGGTTTGGATTTCCAGACGGCTCAGCTTGACCAGGCTGTCGATAATCTTGTCCAGATGGATGCCGGGGCGCGGACGGTTGAGCAACTCGAACGTCTCCTGAGTACCCGCGTCCAGTTTCATAATAGGCCGCTCCAGCATATTGAGCCCGGCCCGCACATCGGCGCTACCCACGGTGGAGCTGTTAGAGAGGATGCAGACCGGCAATCCGGGACGGTACATGTTACGCTGGCGAACCACAACTTCGCAGATTTTGAAGAATTCCGGGTGCAGGGTCGGCTCGCCGTTACCCGCAAGTGTCAACACATCGAAATTCCCCGTCGACGGTAACGCATCCATCAGCGCCATCGCCACCTCGCCGGGTGAGGGCAGGGCCTCGCCACCCACATGCCAGCGCTCTTTCTGGGTAGGTGTAAAACCGTACTGGCAGTACAGGCAGTCGAACGAACAGACCTTATGCTCAGTGGGCAGGATATTGACTCCCAGAGACATGCCCAGCCGGCGGCTTTCAATTGGGCCATAAATGATTTTCCGCTGTAATCGCCTTTTTTCCATGTCCTGATCAGTCATTGCTAAAAATCACCCTGGCGAAACGCCGTTTACCTACCTTGACAAACACCGAACCCTCGGGTTGCAGCTTATAATCATTACTTTCCACTTTCTTGTCGTCCACACTGACTGCTCCCTGCTTGATCATCCGGTTGGCCTCGCTGGTGCTTGTCACCAGACCGATATCGCGCAGCAGCCCCGGCAGCCAGACAGGCTCGCCACCCGCGCTCACCCGGTGCTCAGGTACATCCTGGGGGCGGTCTTTCCGGATGAACACACGCTCGAAATGCGCCCGTGCATCGGCGGCGGCGGTGTGACCGTGGTAGAGCGCCGCTACTTCCAGGGCCAGTTCGTGCTTAAGGTCACGGGGATTAGCGGCGTCGCTCTCCAGCTCCGTCCGAATCTGTGCAAGGCGCTCCAGGCTGACCCGGCTGACCAGTTCGAAATAAACCTGTATCAACTCGTCGGGAATCGAGAGTATTTTGCCGTACATGTCGATAGCCGGTTCGTTAATTCCCACATAGTTACCGTAGCTCTTGCTCATTTTTTTGGTACCGTCGGTGCCCACCAGCAGCGGGACAGTCAGCACCACCTGCGGCTCCTGCTTCCAGTGGCGCTGAAGTTCACGGCCCACCAGCAGGTTGAATTTCTGGTCCGTGCCGCCGAACTCCACATCGGCCTTGAGCGCCACCGAGTCGTAGCCCTGGAACAGCGGATAGAGGAACTCCAGGATCGAGATCGGCTGGCCATCCGCGTAGCGCTTGGAAAAATCATCGCGCTCCAGCATCCGGGCCACGGTGTGCATGCCGCACAACTCCAGCACACCCTCCACGCCCAACTCACCCAGCCAGCGGCTGTTAAAATCGACCACCGTGGCCTTGGGGTCGAGAATCTTGAATACCTGTTCCTTGTAGGTCTCCGCGTTGCGGAGCACTTCCTCGCGGGTCATCCTCTTGCGCGTTTCGTTCCTTCCGGTGGGGTCGCCGATCATGGCGGTGAAATCGCCGATCAGGAACACCACCCGGTGGCCAAGCTGCTGAAAATCCCGCAGTTTCTGGATACTGACAGTGTGTCCCAGGTGGATATCCGGCGCGGTGGGATCAAAACCCTGCTTGACTGTCAGCGGCTTGCCGGATTTGAGCGAGCGGACAAGTTTCTTCTCCAGCTCCTGTTCGCTGATAATCTCATGCAGCCCGCGGCGGATAACATCCATCTGTTCGTTTAACGCTGGAAAACCCATCTTCAATCCTGTCGTTGTCCGGTTGATCGAATTATCCATAAAATAGTCTAATATACTATTGTAGAACCATTTAAATAACACCAGAGTTATCAGAAAGCAAGGCATTTCTGTAGATAACAGGCCGGACTGACCAGCGTCAACCGGCCTTAAGAGCTTGCCTCAGGCAAGCTCTTAATTTATCTTGCCAGCTGGCTATAATTCTTCACTCGTTCCGGGATAAAAAAACACCCTATGACGGATAATACAGACGAACAGCAAGATGGCGCCCCAAAATCAGGTAACCTGTTCAAGATCGTGATGCTGGTGGTGATCAGTACGATCTTTTTCGGGCTGGGCATGGGCTACCAGTTATTTCGCTATTTCAGGTCCGAGCTGCCATCGATTGCCAAGATGGAACTGGAGCCGCCCAACCTGGTCACCCGCGTGTTCGCAAAGGACTCCACGCTGCTGGCCGAGCTTTACACCGAGAGGCGCACACCGGTGTCACTGGAGGTAATTCCGGCCGAGCTGAAACAGGCGCTGATCGCGGTGGAGGATCGTAAGTTTTACAACCACTGGGGTATCGATGTCTGGGGCATCATCCGTGCGCTGTATATCAACCAGATCTCCGGCACTATCCGTCAGGGCGGCAGCACTATCACCCAGCAGCTCGCCCGTGAACTGTTCCTCACCCGCGAGCGGACCTACACACGCAAGATCCGCGAGGCGATCCTCTCCTGGCAGATCGAGCGCACCTATACCAAGGAAGAAATTCTCGAACGCTATTTCAACCAGATTTATTTCGGCAGCGGGGCCTGGGGTATAGCCGAGGCCGCACGCACCTACTACGACAAGGACATAGCCGACCTGGACCTGGCCCAGTGCGCGTTGCTGGCCGGCCTGCCCAACGCGCCCAGCCGCTACAGCCCGCTCAACAACCCGGCCAAAGCCATTGAACGCCGAAACTGGGTGCTGACCTGCATGACAGAGACCGGTGCGATCACAGTAGCTCAGGCTGATTCGGTGGGCAAGCTGCCGGTCAGTGTCAATCCGGTCAGCCGCGAGGCCTGGAAAGCGCCATATTTTGTCGATTACGTGCGCAGTCAGTTACTTGGCATCTACAGCGAGGACGAGCTTTACCACCAGGGCCTGCAGATCTACACCACGCTGGACCCCAAAATGCAGCAGTACGCCGAGCAGCACCTGGAGGAGCACCTTCAGGTTATAGAGAGCGGCCAGCTCAGGCTGTTCAACCATCGTACGCGGCTGGATATTATCGGCGAGGACAGCTTGAGAGTGCGAGAGCTGAGCGACACGGACTACCTTCAGGGCGCGCTGCTGGCGATGGACCCCGGCGACGGGGGCATTCGGGCGATGGTGGGCGGGAGAAATTTCTGGGAGAGCAAGTTCAATCGCTCTGTGCAGGCTCTTCGCCAGCCGGGCAGCGCGTTCAAGCCATTTGTCTACAGCGCGGCGATCGATAACGGCATCCCCGCCTGCCAGGTGGTCGAGGACAGCCCGATAGCGATTGAACAGGCCGACGGCACCCTCTGGCGACCGTCGAACTACACCGGCGAATTCCGTGGCTCGATAACCATGCGCTCCGGGCTAGTCAGCTCGATCAACCTGGTGGCGATAAAAACCCTGATGACCGTGGGCGCAGAAACCGTCGCCGCCTACGCCCGCAGGATGGGAATCACCACCAAAATTCCGGCCGTGGAATCGATTGCCGTGGGCAGCGCGGATGTGTATCAGATAGAGTTGGTGAGTGCATACACCACTTTCGCCAACCTGGGTATCAGGGTGGCGCCGATGGCGATCACCTCAATAGCGGACCGCAACGGCAACCTCGTGCGCCGCTTCCGTCCCGTGCGCGAGGAAGCCCTGGGCAAGCAGTCGGCCTATATCATCCTGGACATGATGCGTAACGTGGTCGATTTCGGCACCGGTGCGGGCGCCAGGAAGCTGGGATTCACTCTTCCCGCCGGCGGCAAAACCGGCACCACCAACGATTATACCGACGCCTGGTTCATGGGCTACACCGCCGACCTGGTCTGCGGCGTCTGGGTCGGGTTTGACCAGCCTCAGCGGATTATCAACAGCGGAACAGGCAGCTTGCTGGCCCTACCGATCTGGGCCAATTTTATGCGGGACGCCCACGAGTCGCTGCCCGAAATCCACGAGTTCCCGGAACCGCCCGAGGGACTCACCACCCGGCTGGTTTGCAAAAGCTCCGGGCTGCTGGCCACGCGCTTCTGCCCCGAGGACAGGGCATACACCGAGATATTCAAAGTGGGCACGGAACCCGCCGACAACGAACAGTGTTACGTGCACAAGCCTTCGATCTATTCCCGCTGACCAATCCGGGCGGGACAAGCATCAAGCTCACCAGCATTGAAAGGAGCACCCGATGCCCCGCCTCCTTCTGATATTAATAATCCCGGCAGTCTGCCTCTGGGCCGCCTGCTCCAAACCACCCCACTATGACATTATTGTCCGTGGAGGTACTATTTACGATGGCAGCGGTGCGCCCGGCTACCAAGGTGACCTGGCTGTCTCGGCGGACAAAGTGGCCGCGGTGGGAGAGCTGCCCGCCGGCGCGACAGCGGAGCTGGAGATCGATGCGGCGGGCATGGCGGTATCCCCGGGGTTTGTCAACCTGATGAGCTGGGCCAACGAGTCGCTGATTGAGGACGGACGCAGCAAGAGCGATATCCTGCAAGGGGTTACGCTGGAGGTTACCGGCGAAGGCGAGTCGATGGGGCCGCTTAACGACCAGATGAAACGTGAACTCAAGGCACGCCAGGGAGATATCCAATACGATATCCAGTGGACAAGTCTGGCCGGGTACCTTCAGTTCCTGGAGGACAAGGGCGTCTCCTGCAACGTGGGCTCCTTTATCGGCGCGGCCACCCCGAGGATCAACGTGCTGGGCTACGAGGACCGGGCGCCCACACCCGAAGAACTGGAACGGATGTGCGGGATTGTGGAGCAGGCCATGCGCGAGGGCGCGATGGGCCTGGCAAGCTCGCTGATCTACGCTCCCGGATTCTATGCGGACACCGATGAGCTTATGGCCCTGGCCCGCGCCGCCGCCAAATACAACGGGCTTTACTGCTCGCACCTCAGGAGCGAAAGCTACGGCCTGCTCGAGGCGCTGGATGAGTTCCTGACAGTGGTGCGCGAGACCGGTATCCGCGGCGAGGTTTACCATCTCAAGGCCGCCGGTGAGGACAACTGGCCCAAAATGGTCCAGGCTATCGAGAAGATTCAGCAGGCACGCGATGAGGGTCTTAAAGTTACAGCCGATATTTACACCTACACCGCCGCCAGTACCGGGCTTGACGGGGCCATGCCACCCTGGGTGCAGGAAGGTGGCCACGACCAGTGGGTGGCCAACCTGAAAGATCCCAAAATCCGCAAACGGGTTGCCGATGAGATGAACCGCAAAGGTGAGAGCTGGGAAAACATTTTCAACCTTGCCGGGCCGGACGGTGCCCTGGTGGTGGGACTCAAGCAGGACTCGCTCAAACCACTGACCGGCAAAACTATCACAGAGATCGCGGAACTCTGGGGAATCGATCCCGCCGAGGCGGTGATGGACCTGGTGGTCAAGGACGACAGCAGGGTGCAGATGGTTTATTTCGTGATGAGCGAGGACAATATCCGCCTCAAGCTCTCCCAACCCTGGATCGGTATCTGCAGCGACATGGAATCCAGTGCCCCGGAGGGCGTGTTCCTCAAGGCCAGTACGCATCCACGCGCCTACGGCTCGTTCGCCCGCTTTCTGGGCCGCTATGTACGCGATGAAAAAATTGCCCCGCTGGAGCAGGCGATCCACAGGATGAGCGGAATGCCTTGTGAAGCTCTCGGCCTGACAGACCGTGGTCTGCTCTCGCCCGGTTATTTTGCCGATGTGGTGGTGTTCGACCCGGCCACGATCCGGGACAACGCAACTTTTGAGCAGCCGATGCAGTTCGCCACGGGAGTGAAGTACGTGCTGGTCAACGGTACGCCGGTTGTCTCAGGGGGCGAGCACACCGGTGACATGCCCGGACGCTTCGTGCGCGGGCCGGGATATCAACCATAAAAACAGGAAATCAGATGACACACAAACCGAACAAACTACGTAAAATCCTGGCCGCTGGCGGTCTGGCGGTGGGCACGGCTGTCCACTCCTGGAGTCCGAATATTGTGGAGATTGCCGGGCACGCGGGCCTGGACTTTATCCGGATCGATGGCGAGCACTCGTGGCGGCGCGATTTTACCGCCGAAAACCTGATCCGCGCCGCGGTTATCGCCGATATCTGCCCCGTGCTGCGAGTGGACAAGGATGACCCCTACCTGGTGCGCAAGGCGCTTGAGATAGGGGCCGGGGCCGTGCTGGTGCCGACAATCAACACAGCGGCCGAGTGCGAGGCGGTGGTGCACGCGGCCAAGTTTCCGCCCCGTGGCATGCGCGGTTACTGCGGCGACTGTTTCTCAGCCGATTGGGGCACCGCGGCGGGCGAGGAGTGGGTGAAGTGGAGCGACACGGAGCCGATGATCGGGGTGATGATCGAGCATGTGGACGCCATGCCGCAACTGGATGAGATTCTGGCAGTGGACGGGCTGGACTGGGTGATGTTCGGGGCGGCGGACTACAGCATGTCTATCGGCCTGGGTGGCCCGCAGCGCTATAATGACGAGGTCCTGAAAGCCACGGACAGGGTTATTAATGCCGCCGCCAAAGCCGGTGTGCCGCTGGCCCTGCCCTGCGAGATAGAAAACGCGGAGCGTTACCACAAGATGGGCGTCCAGATGTTCGAGATATTGAGCGACCTGATGACTCTTCACGAGATATGGGTGGAGCAGGGCAAAACCGTGCGGGGGTTGGGGAAATAAAGAGGCCTCGGAGGTGGTGAACACGAGGTTCGCCCGCATGCTTACCCGAAATGCACACACCCCGTCCGCTGGCGCGGGCACCCCTCTTGATAGAGGGGATTTTTTCCGGAGCAAGTTCATAAACAAAAAAGTGTTGGAAAAATGATCGGTAAAAAAGAGTGGTTCACCACCAAGAGGTATTTCGGCTGGGGTATAAGACCGATAACCTGGCAGGGCTGGATTTACGTGGCCGGGTATTTAGCGGTGATGTTGTTTATCGTCAACCAACCGTTTTGGGCTCTCGACAATAATGCCGGATTTGCGTTGGTTGTCGGCTGGACTGCTTTATTTTTGGCGGACACGATTCACATCTGGGTGTCGCTGAAGGGGAAATAGATACTTACCGTAGGGGCGACGCATGCGTCGCCCATTTTTATTGGATCAGAATAATGCATGAACAACCCTCCTACCCAGGCCGCAAAAAGATCCGCTTACCTGACTACGATTACACCTCACCGGGAGTATATTTTGTCACCATCTCCACTAAAGACAGTCAATGTTTTCTCGGAGATGTTATTGATGGAAATATGAAGTTGAATACCATTGGAAAAATCGTTCATAGCTGCTGGGTTCAATTACCTGATTTCTTAAAACATGTAACATTGGATCAGTTTATTATGATGCCGAACCACATCCACGGATTGATCAATATCAATGATAACCCAGCGGGCGACGCATGCGTCGCCCCTACACAGAAAAAATCAGGACCAGCTAAACGTTCTCTCGGTGCCATCGTAGGCTCCTTCAAATCAGCCGCAACAAAGAAAATCAATAACTTACGCAATTCCCCTGGAGAACGGGTTTGGCAAAGAGGATTCTACGAGCATGTTATTCGTCAAGGTGATGATTTGCAGGCTATTCGGGAATATATTGCTAACAATCCACTGAGCTGGAAAATGGACCAAGAAGAATTTCCATAGACCGCAATAAAACAGGTGCCATGTGGGCGACGCATGCGTCAGCCCCTACATTGGTATTCTAATTTCGTCGGGGCGAACCTCGTGTTCGCCCGCATGCTTACCCTAAATTCACACACCCCGTCCCGGCATGCCGGGACACCCCTCTGATAGAGGGGATTTTTGCCGGAGCAATCACACGAACAAAAAGGGCGCTGAGTAAGCGCCCTTTTCTGTACTAAAATATGTTTTTCGTCTCAGTCCTCAAACTGCTGCACCGTGCTGGCCAGTTCCAGTTCCTCGGCGCTGAAATCATCCACGTAACTACCGCCGCCGCTGCTACTCTCGCTGAGGCTGCTTTTGATACCCGGCTTGCTACCGGAGTTCTGCTGCTGCTCCTCTTCCATCTCCTGGATAGCGCGCATCACTTCGGTAATCTCATGCACCAGCCTCGCGGTGTACTGCGAACTCTGGGTCAGGTACTGCACGTGGCGCAAAATCTGCCCAAACACGCTCACCTTGTCGATCAGCGCGGCCAGCAGCAGGATAATCACACCGGCGGACAGCGCCACCAGGGCCGTTACCCGCACGGCCAGATCGTCACTGGTCACCATCACCAATACAGCCACTGCCGCTGTGGCCAAACCCACGGCCAACACCAGCACCCGTCCGATTGAAGCCAGTTTCTGCTTCATTGCCAAAACTCCCGGTTTAGACCCGGCTCAACCGTTGAGCAAAGCCTGTCAACTTCATCGTAATTCGATAGATTGATGTATTTTACCAGATAACAGGGAGTTATGTCAACCACCTTTTTTTGCGGCTAAAAATCAACACTCATGCCCAGACGGTGGGTGGTGCCCAGGCCGCTGCCACCGGCGTCGATCTCGGCGGCGTAGTCGATATGGAACTCGCCGGGTGTGAACCCCAGGCCGAAACTCGGATAAGTGCGGTCGAACCTTCGGGTGAACCCGCCGCGGACGGTGGCCATCTCCGGCATCAGCACGTACTCGGCGCCGATTGCGAAAGCGTTGTAGTTGCCGCGCTCGTACCTGAGTTCCACAGCCGCGATCAGCCCTTCGATTATCAGGTAACTGACCCCGGCCTCGATCTCCACGGGAAGCTCATCGCCCAGGCCGGTGTCCCACTCCACCCGGCTGAAAGCGTTGCGCACCACCAGGCCAACCGTGGTCCAGGGGTCGGGCTTGACAAACAGGGCCAGGTCCAGCCCGCCGCCCTTGCCCCCGGCGTCATCGATATCCGTGGTGATAAAGTACCCTTTGACCGCCACGCCTAGCGCCACATACTGGCCGATCCTCTTACCCAGGGCATAGCACAGCGTGTTCTCGGCGTAGCCCAGCTCACCCACCCCACCCGGGCCCTCGACCTCCGTGCCGCGCCAGTTCCAGTACATCCCGGCCGCGCCGTAGCCCCTATCCGGCTGGACATACTCAAGATATACATTGCGCACCAGGCCCAGGCCACTCATGTCCGCGTAGCTGATTCCCCCGGCGCGCGTGTCCACAAATCCCAGGCGGGCGGGGTTATGGTACGCGCCGCCCAGGTTTTCCACTATCGATGAGTACACGCCGCCCATCCCGGCACCGCGCACGCTGACAGGGTAACTGGCAAACGCCCCTGAGGTGACCGAACTGGAGGCGGCATGGGCGATACCCGCGCCTGCGCTCAGCAGCAGAACGGCAATTATCGCCGCGTATGTGGCAGTGCTATTTTTCACCCGCTAAAAATTCTCCATGTTATCTTCGCGCCACGGCCAGGGTTTTGCGGATTCTCTCCGTGTGGCCATCGCTGAATTTTACTTCCCAGTAGTAGATAAACACGCCGTTGTTAACATACTCGCCGCCATCGTTGGCCAGCAGCCACTCGGCACTCACCTGGTTGCCGTTGGAGCCGATCCGGCCGGTTACGTCGATCTTGCGCACCAGGTCACCGCGAAGGTTGAAAATGCGCAGTATTGCCCTCGTTATTGTCGCTCCAGCGCGGCCTGAGACAAACGAGATATTGGCGCTCGTGCGTGCCGGAACCTCCTCCACAAACGCGCTGCTGACCCCCTGGCCCGCCCCCTCGTTGTTGACCACCGATATATTGAATGTGGCGCTCAGCCCCGCACGGTCCAGGGCGGAGAGGCGCAGACGGTTAAGTCCGCCCTGGCTGAAAGGCGAGAGGCTGAACTCCACGGTGAAATCATCCAGCCAGCGCTTGCTCAAGGGGGTAGTCTCGTGTCCCGCCTGGTCGACCACCATCGCGGTAGTGGCGTCCCTGTCAATCCCGGCCACCCGCGGATAACTGCCGCCGTCTGTAAGCTGAACTGTAACCAGTGTGCCTCCGGAGGAAGGCTCCACTGACACACTCACCGTATCAGGCGGAAGGTTGTCAAACGTGAACAGCGTGGCCACGTCTCTGGCCGGCCCCAGCGAGACAGCATCGAACAGGCCAGTTATCCGGTACAATCCGTCATCGCCACCGCCGGAGGAAAGTGTGTCGTTGAAAGCGAACACGATGCTGTCGCCGAGAATGTTCAGCGTTCCGCTGACATTTATCCCGTTTCGGGTAACGGTAAGCGCACTATTATCACCCGCACTCTCGCCATCGGGCAACCCCAGAGCCTTAAGCACTATCGCGGCCAACTCACCGGCTACAACCGAGCTGTCGGGCGGGAACACGCTGAGCAAACTGGTGACATTGAGCGGGAACGGGATGATCACAATGCGACTGTTCCCGGCTGCATCGGCAATAGTGACCGAAAGATTATATATCCCGGCTGTCTGGGGTTTACCGCCATCGATAGTAACGATAACAGTATTGCCACCGTCATGGGTTGTTGTGGTGGCGAGCTGCTGGCCATCGGGGCCTGCCAGTGCCGCCACCGCAGCCAGAATCAGCACGCCGGAGGAGTCCCTGCCCGCCACTGCCGGACGGTCGGTGATACTGACCCGGATCGTGCTGCTGTCGTTGCTGAACACCACGGCCGAGGTGTCTGGAGCGATGTTATCGAGTACAAAACTCAGCGTGCTGTCCAGCACACCTCCCACCCTGTTGACCGCATGTACGTTCAGCGTGTAACGGCCGTCATCCTGGCCGCTGTTGCTCAGCAGGCTGCCCAGAGCAAGTTGCAGCGTGTCTCCCGAATGGGAAACTGCTCCGGCCAATTCAGCGGAATCAGGGCCAAGCAGTGATGCGCCGGTCACGTCCCAGTCAATCCCAACTCCCGCTATATCTTCCAGCAGCACCCACGATACTAGCGGCTGAGTCAACGACTGGGTCCGTACCGAACCACCGAACGGCCCGGAAACCGCGCTTATCCGGGGCAACACCTGTACGCTGCCAACCGTGAACTGGCTGGTTACCAGACGAAAGTTTCCCGCCCTGTCGATAACCGAGATATCCACCGAGTAAATCCCCGGCTCGCTAAGCGGCGGGTCGAACTCGGCAAACAGGGTGCTGTCGCCATCGTTGGTAAATGAAATCCCAGGCAGAGCTACTCCAGCAGGGTCGCGGACATCCAGGCTGCTGGCCAGCAGGTTGATTCCCGATCCGGGGGCCAGGTCCCGCAGGGTTACGCCCAGCCGCACGGTATCGGCTGAAACAGAGAGCGTGTCCGGGCGACGGGTGTCGTTGAACAGCGAGTCGGTGGTGACCAGCGTGGCGGTGGCCGGATCATTATCGTTAACAGTGAGCAGCAGAAGGTACCAGCCGTCCATCGAGCCGTCGGTGGCGATAATCTGCCCAACCGTAAAGACGATATTCCCAGCGGACACTGCCCAGCTTCCCTCGATAAATTCCTGGGTCGTACGGTTGATCATCCGCGCCTCGCTGGTGGCGCTGTCCAGCCCTGTGCCGCTGTGGTCGCGGATATGGGCCGTGAACTCCCACTGGCTGCCGGGCTGGATCAGATCGAGCCGGCTGTTGAGGAACCCTCCGCGCGGGAGGTTGACACTCATGCTGTCCAGCCCGGGGGCCGGCTGGGCCTGACCGAGGTTGAAAACTACACGAAGAGATCCCTGGTTACCCAGACTATCGGCGAATGTGGCGATCAAGGTGTCCGTGCCCAGCGCTAACTGCTCAGCCGCGGGAACAAACCGCACTGTATCCGGTTCAATCCGCAATACGCTACCGCTGATTTCCCGGCCAGAGGGGCCGGCCACTCTCAGGCTGGTCTGGCTCAGCTCGACTCCCGTAGCGGCCCCGGAAGTGTCAGAGAGCACTATTTCGAGTGTATCGGAGGGGCCGAACGAAGTAAGCAGCGTACCGCTCAGGGAAATTCTTTCACCACCCGAGCGAATTACGGTATCTACCGCCACCGGTGGCTGAGTGTCCAGGATAACTACCTGGGTTTCACTGACAGTGGGGCCGTTACCGACCAAATCAAAACTATGCGCGTATATACGTTTAACGCCATCCCCGCCCAAAGCAAGCTGAACTGAGAAAACACCTGTAGAATCCGCCTCTGTGATATTCAGTATTTCAGAATTGAGATAGATTATAACCGAATCGTTGGCACTGGCGCGCCCGTCCAAAGCCTGAGAAGCCTGATTCGTTCGCCTCGACAATGGAGAAAGAAATATTTCTTCCGGCGGTGCATTATCTACCCGGACCAATGCTCTGGATTCGGTAGCCTCAATAGTTATCGGGTCAAAAATCGAGAGGATTATCCGGTAGTTCTGTTCCAGATTTTGGCTGACGAATCCACCAACATCATTCTTACCATCCCAGGTAATATTGTGAGACCCTTCCTGTTGCTCGCGATTACTGTACAAAGTTCTCACCAGATTATTCTGGACGAATGCGGTGCTGTCCCTGAAAATCTGCAGCGTCACTGTACTGGCACGGTTTATGGAGTAACTTATTGTGGTTAAATCCAATCGATTGTTCTGGTCCGCGGGGCTGATAGTATCCGGAGCGGCAACCAGGCCTGATATCGTTAGAGCATCGCTGATAGCGGTTACCTGGCCTGTCTGCCGGGCCAGATTTCCGCTCTCGTCAACAGCGGTGATGATGAAAGTGTAGGTGTCGTCGGGCAGTTCCTTCGCCAGCGATGCGGTATATGACCCGTTACCGATAAACGGGGGATCGAGCTCAAGGTATGACGCCACCGGTTCGTTGGAGCTGTTGTTCACTTCCACTCGGACGTTCCCGGCAAACGTGCGCACTTCCACAAGGTTACTTGGATTGTCGTTAAGACTCCCATCCCAGTTGAATACCTTATCGATGAAGCTGAATGAAACCAGCGAAGTCGCACTGCGGTCCGTTGGATTTTCCTGATCATAGCCGGGAATTTCCACATTGGACGTTATCGCCACGGTGTCCCCTGAAGCCAGTACTCGTCCGCCCTGGATAACAAAACTTATATTCTCGATGTTCAGGGTTTTCGGAATGAACTGCAACTTTATCGGCGCAAAAGGAACGACTTTAGTGGAGTCGCTGTTGTGAAATGCTTCGGTCGTATTCCCGGTGTCCAAATTGAACGATTGCGGAATACCATTGTCGTAGGTGATGCTGAAGGCTATATCGCCAACTTTCGCGTTATTCGGCAACCCAGAGAGGGTAAATGTTATATTCGCATCGTCGTTTATATTATCCCCATTGGGGCTGAACGGGTTGGGTGAAACTCCGACACTGCTGATCACCGGTGGGTTGCTGTCAATCTTGAAAGTACCGGTAACAGGCCGGGTGGAGAACTGGTCGTCGATATCCAGGTCCTCGGCGCGGACCAGGTAAGTCCAGGTGGAGTCAGGCAGTTGGGTGGCGCCAAGTTTCCCGTCCCAGACATATTCATTGAGTCCGGAAACAGCCGAATTGTTCAGGTAGATCGTATCCGAGGCGAACGCTACATCACTGTCGCCAAGGCGGAGCGTATCGTTGAGCTGCCCCATGTGGAGCGTAATTCCGTCGATCACCACCGGATCGGAATACCAGACAATCTCGATCGTAACAGCCGAGGCTTCGCTTAGCGTAAAACTGAACTTGGTTGTCTCGTTGACACCATCATCGTTGGGGCTGAACGGGTTGGGCTCCACTTTTACATTGGAGACCACAACGGGCTGATCCTGGGCGAACGAGGAGGTGGAGCAAAGGAGGCAGAAAAGCGACACCAGAGTGGCGATTGCTCCGATGAACACGGGGGCTGACCTGGCTTGAAAATTTTTCATTGGCATGACAGGCCCGAATAATGGTGATATTGCCCTTTTTCGATGCTGGACCGGCTGTTGCTTCCGGTGTAACCCGTGGCCCCGTAACCGCCTGTGGGTAAGAAAGCTCACCCATTTCACGTGGCCAAATCCATAAAACGCCCCGGCTACTTAAGAGGGCACTCGGCTAATCTTAATCTCCCTGCTGCAAAAACACAACCCGCAAAACCGTGGCGGCAACCCGGCCCCGCCTATTCCAGCGCCAACTCGCCGAACAGGTCGTAGTCCCCGCTGTCGGTGATCAAAACAGGAACTATCTGTCCAGCAGAGATTGAAATTGCTCCCTCGGCTGGATCGGCAAAATAAACCTGGCCGTCCACATCCGGCGCGTGGGCAGCGCTACGGCCCGCCCAGGCGTACTGCCCGTCCGCTGACTCATCCTCATGTGTCTGCCGCTCGATCAACACCTGCAGGGTCTGCCCCAGCCGGGTGACGTTGAGCTCGGCGGAAATCTGTCGCTGAAGTTCCATCACTTCGCCCAGGCGACGTTCTTTCTCGCCCCGCGGGATGTTATCCTCGCTTGAAGCCGCGGCGGTACCCTCCTCCACGGAGTAAGCAAACGCGCCCAGACGGTCAAACCTCACGGTGGCGATAAACTCCAGCAACTGTTCAAAATCACGCTCGCTCTCACCCGGAAAACCCACCATCACGGTTGTCCGCAGCACCGGAGAGTCAATCAGGCGTCGCGCCAGCTCTATCTTTTCCAGCAACTGGGCCCCGGTCACTCCCCGGCCCATGCTCTTCAGGATCTTGTCGGATACGTGCTGCACGGGCATATCGAGATATGATACGATTCTGCTCTCTGCGCCGATCAGCTCCAGCAGGCTCTTTTCCAGGTGGGCGGGATGGGTGTAGAGCAGCCTGATCCACGGTACGCTGGTTCGCCCCAGCAACTCCTCCAGCAGGCTTGTTATCCCGCCGGATTCTTTTAGCGTGTCCGCGCCCCAGGCTGTTACATCCTGGGCGATCAATACCAGTTCCCTGGCCCCCTGCTGCTCAAGAAATTGCGCTTCCTGGATAATCGACTCCCCTGAGCGGCTGGCCAGCGCACCCCGGATCAACGGGATAGCGCAGTAGCTGCAACGGTTGTTGCAGCCCTCGGAGATTTTTAGATACGCCCAGCCCTGGCTGGTGGTTTCCACCACGCGCGGCAAGGGCGGGAAATCGAAAGATGGTGGCGCGGCCAGTCCCAGGCACTGGCGAAGTTGGCTCGGGAGCGAGCGCTGCTCGTCACCCACACCGATAAAAAGGTCCACCTCCGGCAGGCTTTCAGCAAGCTCCTCGCGGTAACGCTGGGCCATGCAACCCACCACCGCCAGTACCCGGCAGGCTCCGGTTTTTTTAAGCCCGGCGGCCTCCAGAATGGTCTCGACAGCTTCCTCGCGCGCCGGTTCGATAAAGGCGCAGGTGTTAACTATCACGGCCTCGGCGGTTGCCAGATCGGCCACCGGCTCGAAACCCTCGCGCACCAGGTCGGCTATCATGTACTCGCTGTCCACCTCGTTCTTGGCGCAACCGAGCGTGATCAGGCCCACACGGGCGGATACACGTTCATCTATAATTATTCAACTCTCTTTCTGTTCTATTTTTATTATCACAGGGGCTGACAGCAATCCAGGGCCATGTGATTAATCCCGGCAAACAATCAGACTTTTGCTCTCAGCGGTTGTCGATAAACAGCGCCACCAGCGCGCACCTGGTCCAGAGATCGATAAAAATACCAAGCACTATTCCGAGCGGAACGCCCACGATCTGCAGCATCAGGCCCAGCGGCGACATCATGCCGCCGAGCATCTTGCCGCCCATCGAGAACGGCGCAGTCACACCCCAGCCGAGCACACTGAGCAGCAGCAAGGCAACCACGAAGAAGACAACCAGCTGCCAGCGCAGCTTGAAAAAACCCCAGGCCCGCCCCAGCGACGCTCTTGCGCCATGGCCCTCCACCCGCAAAGCGACCAGGGAGAATTTATACCAGAGAAAAGCGATCCAGCCCGTAATCAAAGTCAGCGCGACAGCCGCAACGGCCAGCACGATACAGAGCAGCACCCACAATGTGCGGATATCCAGCGCACCGGTGATCAGTGGCCCGATGCTGAAAGAGAGCACGAAAACCAGCACCAGCAACACAACCATCGGCAGCAGCGGCAGCAGCGAGGCCAGAGTGGTGATAGCCACGCCGGGAGCGAACATCCTGCCTCCCTCGTCGATAAACGACGAGGCGCTCACCTTGACAGCGCCGCCGCTGCCAGCGCTAAGCCCCCTCACAGCCACTCCGGTCAACGCACCATGGTAGAAAATAAGCATAACCAGGTAAAACCCGAAGCCGATAGTGAACCCCGCCATTGAAAACAGGACCAACGGTAAGTGGCCCAGCATGAACATCAGCGGATCGCTGAACAGCAGGCCCGGATCGAAAGAACGCCCGCTGAGCCACCAGATCAGCACCGGCAGCCCGGTGCCGCCCAGCAGAAAAAGCGGGGCGCTGAACGAGTAGAGAAACGCCCAGCCCAGCAGCCAGATATTCTTTCCGATCAGTATCGCCGAGCGGCGAAGCGAGGCGACAACGAGTTCCACCGTATTCATTTGAGGCCTCCCGTGGAGATCAGCCTTTGCTGTACCTTGCCCCCTGTCAACTCACGAAGAGCACCGTTGGCCACCCAGCGCTGGGCTTTGCCGCCGTTTTGAGCCAAACTCACCGCCAGCTCGATAGCCCGGGCGTTGAGCCGCACGTTACGCTTGCCAATCTGCCGCAGCGCCCAGTTGACAGCTTTCTTTACCAGCGGGCGCTCATCGCCGGCCTCGCGGCTGATCAGGGTCAGCAGCTTGTGGAATTGGGCGTCGGATGCTTTCTTGTCGTGGACCGCCAGCCAGGCCATCATCGCAAATCCCGCGCGCTTGACATAGAGTTCCTCGCGGCAGCACCACTGGCGGGCCATCTCCCAGGCCGGACCGGCTTTACGAAACAGGCTGCCGCAGGTGGTGTCACAGAGCGCCCAACTGTCGAACTGAGCGGCCCAGCGCTCCATCAGAGGCCCGTCCACCAGCAGCGGATCAGCCAGCAGGGCGGCCAGCAGACGGCTTTCGTGGTACCCGGCGTCCCACAACTCCAGGGCCAGTTGATGGCTGGTTCCCAACTCCCGGGCCAGGGAACGAATCGTGGCCATCGAAACACCCAGCGCACGCCCGGGTCTGATCCCGTAACGGGACATACCCTCGATATTGGCAGCGCTGCCCATTGTTTCCAGTTTGCGGATAATCTGACTACAGGTCAAATCCGCTCCCGGTTAAGCTTCCCGTTCAGTTGCCGTCTCGCTCATGGTCCGGCGCTTCCGGCCGGAGAGCCGGCTTCCAGCACCTGGGCGTTATCAGGCGGTGTGAACCTGAACAACTCAGGCGACAGCGAGGTGTCCGGCTTGATATCGTCCAGGTCGAACGTGTTGAAATTCCCCGTCTCGTCTTCATAACGGATAGCACGGGTGGCGAATGTGAGCTTGTCCACCCAGGCACGAAGAGAACGGTAATAGCTGTTGCCACTCCGGGGCTCAAGCTCCAGAAGATGGCATTCGGCCCCGCCCCTGGGTTCAGTGCCCAGCAGATGGCCGCCGAACCGCTCGGCCATCCTACCGCCCAGCACATAGACCGGCGCATCGCCGCCGTCGCCCTGCATCGGAGCACGAAGCACCTGGGGGATATCCTGCTGTGGCATGTAGAACCACCAGTTGGTCCCGTCGGCAACCATCAACTGACCCTCCGGCTTGCGGTATTCCAGCCTGATCAGGTTCGGCTTGAGGAAATAGAGCGTCCCGCCAAAATTATCGCTCTTCTCCAGCGCGGGCACCTCCACCACCTGGGTAAAAGAGGCCCTGAGGCTGACAATAGACTCATAGTAACGGTCAATACCGGCCAGCACTGACTGGAAATCAGCGGCGCGGCCCGCAACCGGAGTATACATAACAGTCAATCCGAGCAGGAGCGAAAACATGTGCAAGCGAAAATAATTCATCATCGATTTGTTTTTAGATAGTTCATTATAGTTCATTCCAAAATATAATGTAGGGGCGGACCCCTGTGTCCGCCCGCGGGCGAGGCATGCCTCGTCCCTACGACAAAAAACTTTTCTATAATATTATTACCGGCCGCTCTAAGCTAACTGCATACAAGCTATTTTGTTCGGCCAGTAGGATCATAGAGAATTCCTGTCCGCTGGCAATCCTCACACCCTGCGCCCTCGCAATAAGGACATGTATAAAAATAGTTATGAATCGGGCTTTCGTTGACTCCTTTACAACGTTTACCATTAATTTTTTGACCGCATGGACTGTTCGTTGTATTAAAAACATAATGGCGGCAAGCGGTACAAACAGCTGAAGGGTGTTTCATAAAATCCCCCGCATTATTTCCCGGTGGTAAGCAGCAAAATTATTCGATTCCGTAACCGGCCAGGTCCTCATCGGCAATCAGCACCTCGCGCGCCTTACTGCCATCGGGCGGACCCACTATCCCGGCGCTCTCCAACTGGTCCACAATCCTGCCGGCACGAGCATAACCAACTTTGAGCCGCCGCTGGATCAGCGAGGTCGACCCCTGGTCGTGACGCACCACCAGCCTGGCCGCCTCGGCGAACAACTCGTCACGGTCCTCGGCCTCCCCCAGATCGTCGATCCGCGGGGTGAGACTGTCGAGAAGGCCTTTGCGCAGCCCCTGAGCATCATCATCGTCGCCGTCCGCCTCGCCATCGGTGAACCACGGCTGCTCACGCCAGTGCGCGGCCAGTTTTTCCACTTCCTCGCCGGAGAGATAGGCGCCCTGAATCCGCATCGGGTCGCTCTGGCCGGAGGGTACGAACAGCAGGTCACCGTTACCCAGCAATTGCTCGGCTCCACTGACATCGAGAATGGTGCGGCTGTCGGTTTTGGAGTAGACCTGGAAACTGAGGCGGCTGGGGAAATTGGCCTTGATCAGCCCGGTGATTACATCCACCGATGGCCGCTGAGTGGCAACCACCAGATGGATCCCCACGGCTCTGGCCATCTGGGCCAGCCTCACCAGCCCGGTCTCGATCTCGTTCTTGACATCGCTGCACATCAGGTCACTGAGTTCATCGACCAGAATAACAATATATGGCATCGGGGCCTGCTCGTCCTGCAACACCCCGTCCGGCCCCTTGATCGGCTTACCGGAGGCCAGCTTGGTGTTGAAGTCCACGATACTGCGCACACTGTTTCGTGATAGCAGACGGTAGCGGCATTCCATCTCGACAGTGGCCCACTTGAGAATACCCGCGGCTTCACGCGCCTCTGTCACCACCGGGTGCAGCAGGTGCGGGATGTCGTTGTAGAGGTTAAGCTCGATCATTTTCGGGTCGATCATCAGCAGCCGCACCTGGTCCGGGCCGAACTTGAACAGGATGCTGGCAATAATCAGGTTCATGCATACACTTTTGCCGCTGCCGGTGGTTCCGGCTATCATCAGGTGGGGCATACGCGTAAGGTCGGCCACCCTGATCCGGCCCTCCAGGTCCTTGCCCAGGCCGATCGGCAAGTGCTGGGTGCTGCGACGGAAGTCATCGGTGGAGAACACATCGAGCGCCGAAACCATTTCCAGCACGGGATTGGGCAGTTCCACACCCACCACTCCCTTGCCGGGGATCGGTGCCATGATCCGCACTTTCTTGGCATGCATCGCCATCGCCAGATCATCGGCCAGCGCGGCGATCCGGTTCACTTTAACGCCGGGTGCCGGCTTGATCTCGAACGTGCTGACCTGCGGGCCGCGGGTAATATTACCCAACTCGCCCTGCACATTGAAATCGGCCAGCTTGCTCATCAGCACCTTGCCCATTTTCTCCAGCTCATCGCGGCTGACCACTGAGCCGGTATGGCTCCTGTCCTGAAGAATATCCAGCGGCGGGAGTTCGTAGCCACCCTCACCCGCCACGCCTGACATGCGCGGTTCAGCTTCACGGCCTGTGCTCTCGGCGCTGCCATTGTCATCTTTAGCGGGCTGGGCGCCTTCCACTACAGCCGGCTCCTCGTCCATGATCCCCAGATCGAACTGGAAATCCTCGGCGGGTTCCTCGGCAAATGGATCGTAGATAGGCTCCGGTCCGGCGTCATCGGGTTCCTCGGGTCCGGGGATTTTCTCCGCCGCCTGTTTCTTGTCGCGCTTAGGTTTTTTCTTCTTCACCGGACGGTCGGCCACAGCCTTGTAAGCCGACACTGCCCACCCGGCCACTAGCGAGATGGCTTTTGCTCCCCAGTCGGCGATAGTACGGAACGAAAGGCCGGAGTAGAAAATCAGAAACAGCAGCAGCACCGCGGCCACGGCCACATAAGCACCCACCGGCCCCAACCCCAAACTCAACACTCCTGCCAACCAGGCTCCCAGCCGGCCGGCGCTCCAGTCAAGCGAACCGGGGGACGGCTCGCTTCCAAGGCCTGTAAGGATCACCGCGCCCAGACCCAGCACCAGGGCGTAAACCGTAATCCGCGCATAGATTTTAGATTCCCGTCCGCTGAACAGCCGCCAGCCCCAGAGGGCCAGCATAACCGGCAGCGCATAGGCCAGCACGCCTGCCAGGTCCTTGAGCGATTCGTTGATAAACTGGCCCAGCAGACCCACCAGGTTACGGTAGCCCTGGTCCGCTCCAGAACCGAAACTGGCGAGAATCAGGGCGGGCATCATACTGAGCGCACAGAGAAGGCTCAGCGCGATCAGCAGGACTCCCAGGGCTTCCTCGCGCAAATCTCGTTTTTTTCCTGCTGATGGTTTACGGGGCAATCTTCCGTCTCCGCTGAGATATTAGATAATAAACGTCAAATTCGCAGACCACGCATACTTCAAGCCTGACTCAAGATAAAGCCGAGTATATACCTTGTCAATCCGGCGCTTAGCAGCCGATTGCCGGCCAGGCTTGAGCCAGGGGCCAGGTTGGATGACAATAGTGTTACCCGGCCAGATACACCCGGCGCACTGTTGTTACCAAACAACTAACAGATTTCTGACAGGGGGTGACTGATTTCAGACACTCAAGCACTCGAATTCGCACATTGCACAGCTGGAAAGTTCCGCTGCAAAGGCAAGCTGTGCAAGGATTCAATTAAAATATATTTATCCACGCCAAGAACTTGCGCAACTGAACCGCCCATGATGGCAATGGGGCAAGAGATTCGAGCACACTTCTTGCATTACTGACGTGACAGATACTTAAGAGCGAAGGATTTTTCAAGGAGAGAAAGCGATATGGGAAATACTCTACTGAGTAGTGAGCAGATCAGGCAACTTGTCAATTCGTGGAAAAACTCAATAGCTGGTTCGGAGGAACAGAAACTGATCGAGGACTTGTTCCTGATCACGGAAACTCCCATGCCGGTCCGGGTAGAAGAGCGAAGCGTGGTGGCCGCCTGAGCCGGCCTAGCCACCGGCCTCATCTATTAACCCCCGCACTTCGTCCAGCCTTTCGTGCAAGCCCTGGATATCGAACACTTTTTCGTAGCGCTCCAGCACCTCGGCCAGGTCCGCCAGCACGACAGCTCCACCCAGCTTCTCAATACTGCCGCCGGAAGTGGATATGTTGGCTGTCAGACGTGACACAAGCGATTTGATCCGGCTGGCCAATTCGTTTTTTTCGTCTGCTTCGGTATTGCCAGCCCCATCAATCCGGATTTTTTCCAGTTGATGCTCGGCCTGCTCCAGATCGTCGAGAATCTGCTCGTTTTCCTCGAACAAACTTGTCATGCTTTCTCTCCCTGCTGCTCTATATTGAACCTCTTGTTGGGCATTATAAGGATACAACTAATATAGCACAACCTATGAGCAAAAAAAAAGGGACCGTATCCGGTCCCTTTTTATGCCGCAGGTCACCCCATCATCCACACCCTATATCCCCTGCTGCAGTATCTGTCTTACCCGCTCGCGCGATACGCCGATCTTGCGGCCGATCTCGGCCTTGCTCAGCCCCCTCTTTTCCAGCAGGAAAATCTTTCTGCGCGTCTCGGGTGTCATCTTGCGCCACTTGGGTCTGCGGGCGCCGAACTCGGTAAGAACCTGCGAGATTCTGTTCTCGGTCAGGTCGTATTTATCAGCAAGCCGGCCAATCGCATAGCCCTGCTTAAAATCGCGGACTATTTTATCGTTACGCCGTTCGAGCGACTCCCTGTCGTCCGGCCTGATCTGAAAACCGATCCTCAGCTTGTGCCCCAGCAGCCCCAACGCCATATTCACGGCCTTTTTCATTGCCGCCACCTCGCTTCCATTTGGGCCTGTAATGCTACGGCTGTTGCTCCTGTATTATGTATACCGCACGATCTGTGCCAATGTTTCATTTTTTTATGGACAGCTAAGCAGGATCAATCTTCACAAGTGTTTGCTCAGATTGGCCTTGAACTGTCATTATCAGAAAAGGCAAAATACCGCTAAAATTATTGACAGTGGTCACCATGCAATTAACAGTTGCCCCAGGGGAGCGGTTGTCAATAGGGCAACAGCCGAAAAGCAGGATGGTTTTCGGCTGAGACACATGTTGGCAGGCGGTGAAGACAGGCATTTGAAATCAGCGGCCGGGTAACTCATCAGCAAGACTGGTCAATCGGTACGGCGCTCACTTCCACAAAACGCTCCGGCTCGGAAGCCATGGCGGCCAACGCTTCAGTGATTTCCTCCACGGCTGTCTTTCTGTCCGGGGGATCGAGCACGATTGCCAGCGGCTGGAGACTGACCACTTTCTTCTCTCCTGTGACCCCCTCCAGCACGGAACTTACCTGCACCAGGCGGTAGCGAATCTCGCGCCCGAAATCCAGCTTGCAGTACCCATCGCCGATAAACACACTCTCCATTCCCAGCAGCGATGCGTGCACCCTGAGGCGGGTTTTGGCCAGCAGGTTTATCGCCTCCTGGGGCATCTCGCCGTAGCGGTCGGCCAGCTCGGCAGCCAACTCGTCCAGTTCGGTAGTTTCGGAGATGCGGCTTATGCGACGGTAATGGGCCAGTTTCTGCTTGCTGTCAGGCACGTAGTGATCGGGCAGGAACGCGGGCAGGTCCAGGTTTATCTTGGCGGTCTGTGCTGTTTCGGCCGGCAAGGGCTCGGCCCGGACAGCGGCGATAGCTTCCTTGAGCAACTTGAGATAAGTATCGAACCCCACGGCGTTGATAAAACCGTGCTGCTGGCTGCCCAGGATATTGCCCGTACCGCGGAGTTCCATGTCGCGCATGGCTATCTCGTAGCCGCTGCCCAGCTCGGTGTACTCTTCCAGCACCCGCAGGCGTTTTACCGCGTCATCGGTAATCAACTTCCTGGGCGGCACCATCAGGTAGGCGTAGGCCCGGTGGTAACTTCGCCCCACCCGTCCGCGCAACTGGTAGAGCTGGCTGAGCCCGAACCTGTCTGCGCGGTTGACAATGATCGTGTTGGCGTTGGGGAAATCCAGCCCGTTTTCGATAATCATCGTACTGAGCAGAATGTCGATTTTCCGCTCTTGGAAACGACGCATGGCGCTTTCCAGTTCCCGCTCGGGCATCTGGCCGTGGGCCACCGCTATCCTGGCCTCGGGCATGATCCGGCGCAACATGTCGTAGACGGCGTGGATGGAGCCGATGCGGTTGTGGACGAAAAATACCTGGCCATCACGCGCCAGCTCGCGATGGATGGCCTCGGTGATAATGCCCTCGCCGAACGGACAGACCTGGGTCACGATAGGCAGGCGGTCCTGGGGAGGGGTGGTGATCAGCGACAGGTCTCGCACACTCATCAGGCTCATGTGCAGCGTGCGGGGAATCGGCGTGGCCGTCATAGCCAGCGTGTCCACTGTGCGCTTGAAGCGTTTAAGCTTCTCTTTCTGACGGACCCCGAAGCGCTGCTCCTCATCGATTACGAGCAGGCCGAGATCACGGAATTTCACATCATTGCTGATCAGCCGGTGTGTGCCGATAATAATGTCCACCTTGCCCGCGGCCAGGCGCCCCAGAATCTCTTTCTGCTCCGCCGGGCTTTTAAAACGGCTTAATGTCTCCACCACAACCGGGAAATCAGCCAGGCGCTGGCTGAACGTAATATTGTGCTGCTGGGCCAGCACGGTTGTGGGCACCAGCACGGCCACCTGCTTGTTATCCTGAATGGCCTTGAACGCCGCGCGCACTGCCACTTCCGTTTTGCCGAAACCTACATCGCCGCAGAGCAGACGGTCCATGCAGGTGGGGCTTTCCATGTTTTCCTTGATCTCGTCGATAGCGCGCAACTGGTCATAGGTTTCCTCGTAGATAAACGCCTCCTCCAGCTCACGCTGCCACTGGGTGTCCGCGCTGAACGCGTGGCCGCCTCTTACCTTGCGTTCGGCATAGATCTCTATCAGCTCCGCGGTCATGTCCTGGATAGCCTTGACCGTTTTGCTCTTGACCTTTTCCCAGGCGTTGCCGCCAATCTTGTGGATAGCGGGCACCGCGCCGTCCTCGGCGGTGTAGCGTTCGACCAATCCCAACTGGTCCACCGGGACATAGAGAAAATCGCCATCGGCATACTCCAGCCACAGGCACTCCACGGTGGTGCTTTCGGTGGTGATCTGTTTGATTCCCCTGTAACGGCCTATCCCGTAGTCGATATGGACCACGTAGTCGCCCTCGCCCAGGCTGGAGAAGTTTTCCAGGGCCGGGGCGCGCTTGTAGCGGGGGCGGGTCCGCAGGTGACGGAAGCGGTGGAAAATCTCGTGGTCGGTATAGACCGCCAGCGCCGCCCAGCCCAGCACGAAGCCTGTCTCGAGACTGCCGATAGCGAGTTCGGCGGCCTCGTTGGCGTCACCCAGCAACTCCTCCAGACGATCCAACTGGCCCTTATTGTCACAGATAATCAAGTTCCGGCGGCCCTGGTCGTGGTCGTCACGGATGCGGCCACGCAGAAGGCTGATATCGCGGTTGACAGCCGGCGGCTCGCGTGTATCGAAGCGGACCGAAACCACGGGCTTTTCGGCGCGCTGGTGCAGGGAGCGGATGTCGGCGCGGATGAACCCGTCAAGGCGCCCGGCAAGCTGGCCGGAGGTGAGGTAGAGTTCATCCGGGGTGCGGACCAGCGAACCTCTGCGCTCGAACGCAGTGCGGTAGTAGCCCTCCACTTCTTCCTCGAACCTGGCGGCCTCCTCCATCACGGCCTCGTAGTCATCGAACAGCACCACACTGTCGTCATCCAGGTAGGTCAGGATATCGATCAGTTTTTCATCATCGCCCTGCTTTTTCTCCCAGCCGAAACTCTCCATCACAGGCAGCAGCACAGTTTCATTGAGCTTGGCCACCGAGCGCTGGTCGGCTATTTCGAACGAGCGGATTTCCTCGATAATGTCGCCGAACAGCTCGATTCGCACGGGGTTTTCCATGCCGTAGCCGTAGATGTCCAGAATGCCGCCGCGAAGGCTGAAGCTGCCCACCTCATCCACCATCGCCTCACGACTGAAACCCATCTCCACCAGGTCGGAGAGCAACTGTTCCAGATCGAGGTCTTCGTCCACTTTAAGCGTACGGACCTTTCCGCAGAACTCCTCCGGAGCGCTCACTTTCTGCAGCAGCGCGCGCACAGGTGTGACAGTGATTCCCGGCGTGCGGTCCATCAGCGCCAGGAACACCTCAACACGTGCCCCTGCAATACCGGGTTCAGGCCGGGCGTCCTCGTAGGGCAGAATCTCCCACTGCGGGAAATTGCGTACGCGGTCAGCGGGCAGGAAATTGAGCAGGTCAGCCTCAATTTTTTCCGCCTGACGGGAGCCGCGGGTAACATAGATCAGGCTTTTACCAAGCTTACGGGCCAGAGCGGCGGCTACCAGGTTTTTGGTGGAGCCGTAGAGGTTGCCCAGGCGCAACTGGGCAGGGATTCCTTGCCGTGCGGCGCTTTGCACATGCTCGAGAGTCTGGTTGAACGCTTCGGAATTGTCAAGCAGGTCCAGCAGTTTTTTTAGTGTGTCCATTTAAATATCAATACCAGGTTGGTTTTCAATTATGATTAGCTGCAAAAACTTAAGAAAGTATAAAAAGCTTAAAGCAAATCCCTCTCAATCCCCCTTTTTCAAAGGGGAGTCAGGGGGGATATTCTTGTCCATTTTGACAGAGCGCGACACTATTTATCACCACGATTGGCCACAACCTGCTCCACACCGAGTAACACAAGCGCCGCCACCAGCAACCAAGGCCAGATCTCCACTCCCCCCCGTCCCAGCAGAACCGCTTCGGCCAGTTCCCCGCCGTCGGGCACATGCTGGAATTCCAGTCCATCGAAAGCCTGCTCGATCCGGTTCAGCGGCTCCAGGCGGATATCGCTCTCAGCCGGGTTCAGGCTCACGCCGAACCCGCCGGCAAGCTCACTGTCACGGTATAGCCAGTAGGCCCCCGGCTGATCTGTCTGTGCAAAATCCCAGCTCTCGCGCTCTCCGGGGGGCAGAAGGTAGCGGGCGCCGCCGGGGCCATGAATTTCCATCCCCGCCGTGTTGATACTCTCGCCAAAAGAAAACGATATTTTTTCACCGACTGAGACTTCCTGCCGCAGCAGCGGACCACTGCGGGTCAACATTGTAACCAGTGAGTGCACCAGCGGCACAAACAGCGGAGTTCCCGGCAGTTCTGTTTCCTCCAATGAGGAAATATCCGCACTGGAAACAATCAGGTTGGCTCCACGCCCGGCGCGCACCATTCTAAACAACTGGCGGCCTCCCCCGGTGCCAAGGTCCCAGACCGGCTCTCCTCCGTTTGGGCTTACAAGTTCACGAAGACCGAACAGCCTGACCCTGTCCATTGCCCTGACACTGGTCAGCAGCCTGTCGAACGCTCCGCTGCCTCCGGAAGACCTGCCACGAACCGGTTGATCGAACCCGCTGCCACCGAATTTTTTTAGCGCACCGAGGCCCAGCGGGAGGTCCATTCTCCTGCTGGCAGCGTTGAACGCCACCGGCACAGGCTGGTCGGAGCGGGGCACGAACAGGGCATGACGGCCCTGGCGGCGGAGTTCCGTGAGAAACGATGCTAGCGACCGCGCGGGATGCTCCAGCCCGTGAACGATATACACATCGGACTCCGCCACGGCCCCCGGAGATACCGGCAACGTGGCCGCTCTTTTGAAGCGGACAGCCCCTGCCGTACGCGAGGAGAGGACCTCGAGCGCCGCGCCGAGATAGTCAGTGCCGGGCGGAAGGCCCCGTTGAACCAGAGTGACACGCGAGACGGGCGGAACCCAGAGCACAATCACCCGGCGGTTATCGGCAGCCAGAGCGTCGGCATCGATCTCCGCGGCCAATTGATGGTAGCCCGGCTCCAGGGGAGGAATCTCAATCACGTCCGAGGCAACTCCATCCGGTTCCAGTAACAGCTCTCCCTGGCCCACCAGCCGGTTATCGAGATAGATGCGCGGAAAAACGGGGACGGTGGAGTCCCCTCCGAACCTGGCAAGCGAAACTGTCACCTCCAACGGGGAACCGGGACGGACAAGCTCACCGGGAAACCCAACCTGCTCTACCGCTATATTGTGCGGCTCACTACCGTTGCAGTCGAGCAGGTAAAACCTGATTCCAGCGCTGCTGTCAACCGCCAGGCTGTCCTCGCCCAAAAAACCGCGCTGACGGTCAGTGAGAATATAAATCTCACGCTCGTAATAATCATCGCCGGAAAACAATCCAGCGGCCTGCTCCAGTGCTGCCGCCAGAGATGCGTGCCCATATCCCGGACTTTTTATCGCCCTGAAGCTCTCCTCATCCAGCGTATTCCCCGGAGAGAGCCATTCTGCTGTTTTCATATCCACGTTATCATCAACACGCAGCAGCCTGTAACGGTCGGATTGGCCCAACCACCCCGTTATTTCCGCGAACCGGGCGGCCAGTAAATCCGCAATCCGTCCCCGGCTGTCAACATAGCGTGTGCTGGCTGAGATATCGGCCAGGAAAACCGCCTCGACCGGGAGATGATCCCGTGGGCCGGTGCCCAGCAGCCCCTGTACCGCAGGCCGGGCCGGGACAAGCATAAGCAGCGCGATAATAAGCGTACGCAGCACAATCAGCAGCCACTGACGGGTGCGAAGGCGGCGGGCGTTACGGCTCTGTACTTTCCGCAGCAGCAGCAGGCTGCTGAAATCCATAGTGTTTGTACGCCAGCGGCTCAGAAGATGGATCAGCAGCGGAAGCGCCGCCGCAAACAACCCGAACAGCGCCAGAGGATTCAGAAAACCGAGCAACTATCCACCCACCCGTCTTCGCCCCCACCCGGGACGAGTAACAAATTGACAATAAGCGAAGAATCTTAAGATAATGCCGGATGCGGTTCAATCCAAACCAGAGCTTATTCTTTTCCCTGGCGCTGCCACCCGGTTATCGAAACCGGCAGTCAGCGCGGGGAGGCGGGCCGGCACGATGCTTGCCAGAGCCGCTTCTGGAGTGGACTTGCCGGGCTGGGGGCGAAAAGCAAGCATCGTGCCGGCCCGCCCCCTCCCACCGCTATCGAGAAAACTCAAAAAGGGGCCGCTCGCTTTTTCGAGCGGCCCCTGAAATTAAAGCCTGTTCATTTACCGAATGCTAGCTGGTCAACCGTTCGGGAACGGGATAAATCTCGCCATTGGCTTCCAGTTCCTGCTGCTTCTCTTCTGTGAGCCCGATTTCCTCATCGGACAGGTAGCAGGCCGGGTCCGGGCCAAACGGATCGTTGTACACGCGCTGGCTGCGCACACGCATGGCTCCGCCGCAGAGCTTGAAATATTTGCACAGACGGCAGCGCCCCTTGATCTTCGAGGACCGGTCCTTAAGCCCCGCCATCAGCGGGTCCGAGGTGTCGGTCCAGATATCACCGAACTTGCGCTCACGCACGTTACCGAAAGTGTGATCCATCCAGAACTGGTCCGGGTGGACATTGCCGAACCAGTCCACCTCGCCGATACCGACTCCGGTGGAGTACATTCCGCCCTGGTTCCACTCCAGCAGCTTGCGCACCTCATCGGCCCTGGGGTCGCCCTCAGCCTCCAGCTTGCGCAGGATATAGATACCATCGACATGGTTATCGACCGTGAGAATGTTGATATCCTTGCCGCGCGCCTTGAAATCGCGGGTACGGCGGATAATGGTATCCATCGCGTCGCGTGTTTCACTGTGCGTCAGGTCGTCATCGGATATGGCCTCGCCGCGTCCGGAGTAAACCAGGTGGTAGAAACAGGCGCGGTTAATTTTCTCTTCCTCGATAAAATCGAATATCTTATCTAGGTCCTGGAAGTTATGGCGGGTCAGGGTGAGCCTGAGGCCGACCCTCTGGCCCAGCTCCACCAGATTGCGGAAACCGCGCATGGCCAGCTTGAACGCACCTTTTTTGCCGCGGAAACAGTCGTTAACCTCACCGATCCCATCCAGACTGATCCCCACGTAGGTAAATCCGCTGGCCTTGATCCGCCGCGCCACTTTTGCGTCAATCAGTGTGCCATTGGTGGACAGGGTGGGGCGAAGGCCCTTGGTTACAGCATAGTCCACCAACTCGAATATGTCCTTGCGCACCAACGGCTCACCGCCGGAGAACAGCACGGCCGGTACCTCGAACTCAGCCAGGTCGTCGAGCAGTTTCTTGCCCTCATCGAGCGTGAGCTCACCTTTGTAGACCTTGTTGTCACTATCGGTGTAGCAGTGCACGCAGCGAAGGTTACAGCGTCGCGAAACGTTCCAGACAACTACCGGCCGTCGCTCCGCCGCGCTTCTGGGCACGTGCTTTGTTGTGGACTGCTCCCCCCGGCCAGTCTTGTCTTTGGCCACTTGCCCGTAGCGGATCACATCGCCGCCCCAGCTATCACCTACAAGTAATTTCGTAACATCGATCATCAATCCTCCATAGCTTTTAGCCTCGTTACTCTTACTTCCCATCCTGCTAACGGCCGGGAAAAGCGCCGTGTTGCACTCACTTTCCACACCCACGGGATTGCATCGCCGGCCCCTGTGGCGTAAATTACGATATCAAAGCCCTATTGGCCGGATTCGTTAATTTACCCGCTTTAGCGTGGAGTGTCAATTCAGACCCTGCCCGTTACGAGAGCGGGAATTGCCAGCAGGCGAGGGAGAAGCTGAAAATGACAGACAAAGTTACCAGATTCGGAGTGTCGATAGAGAGAGAACTGGCTGAGAAATTCGACAGCCATATCGAGCAGGAAGGTTACAGCAACCGCAGCGAGGCGATCCGTGACCTGATCCGCGAACATCTGTCCATCGAGAAGCTCAGCACGGACCGCACCCCGGCAGTGGCGTCGATGAGCCTGGTCTATAACCACCATCACCGTGAACTGCCTGACACGCTGAACAATCTGCAACACGAGTACCAGCAGATTATCATCTCATCCCTGCACGTACACATTGACCACGATAACTGCATGGAGGTGGTGATTTTCAAGGGGCCGAACTGCTGGATCAAAAAAGCGGCCAACCGTCTGATGGCTACCCGGGGAGTGAAACACGGCAAGCTGACCATGACCACTATCAGCTGAGTTTATAGCACACTCCCCCTGAGGTTCACTGTTCCCGAGATTAACCGGGGGCGTTGAAATACTGCACTTCCAACGCCCCGAGGTTCAACCCGATTATCTCAAAATAGCATTAGAACCACGCCATCAGCGGCACGAACAGCAGCGCCATCAAAACGAAATATGAAATCAGTCCCAGCACGGTGTTTACCACTACCCTTGCCTTGCCCAATCCGAACTTCCCGGTCTTATTCATTGTCGTAATCCTCTCGAATCTAAAAATAAAAAATGGCAAAAACCCCGCTTCGTCCCAATCGTTCCCCCAGTGTGGAAAACACACGGATGAATCCTATTTAACTCTGAGAATCATTCTTTGTTACACTTTTATTTCTTGACGGGAAAATTAAAACGACGGACCAGCATATTACGCCGGTCCGTCGTATAATTACTGATCTAATCCATGCTCCGTGCCAGAACAGTTACTGGTCAAACTACTCCAAGGGTTGTTTTTCATAATTTCCTTAACGAATCCAAGTTGCCTTTGATTGGGCCTCAGTTTGCCGACAAGGTCCATGGTGACATCTACTCGTTCGGCATGCTCATATTCCGCCAGAGCTTCTTTGTCCCACTTGCTCACAATGGCAACCACTCCGGCCTGTTTTGCTATTTCGTGCATTTCGTCCCTGATGTGCTCCAGAATGTCGTCCACAGGGTCTTTGCCGAAACTCTGCCTGTGAATTTTTTCCTGACGTCCCTGGCCCTCTGCCTCCAACTGGGCCACCTTTGCGCTATCACCGTCCGCCTTGGCCAGTTTATGCCGGGCCATCAGATCCTCAAGATAATCGCTAAATATCCTGGTGCCGACAAAGGCCACGGCCACAGCCCGCGAGTCGTAGACTCCCAATTTCTGTACGGAATTACCGGCTTCATTCTCCTGCTCTTTTTCCACCGCACATCCCTGGGCTGCCAAACAGACTGTCAGGCAAAAAACTATCCCAAACCATTTCATCCTGTTGCTCCTTTCCAGTTGGTGAAAAGACGGCTGTACCAATATTACTCATTTCAAATTGAATGAGCGCTCTATATCTCAGAGTTCGTGTTCATTCATGCTTCGATCCTCCTGATATATCCTGAAACTATCAGCGCTACTCCCGCGGCCAGCGGGATTCCATAGACCAGCAGCGGTGTAAGCGATAACCAGTTGCCGGGATAGTTGAAAAACGGCTTGCTGCCCACTAGCAGCAAAAGAGGACTTGCGCCCCACAGCGCCAGCACCGATCCACCCGCAACAGGCCAGCGCCAGCAGGCCAGCCCGAACCCCACCATCGGAAGGCCGGGCACCAGCGTGTGCATCAACATGCCCAGCGGGTTTCCCCACTCGCAGGCCATCCCGAACCAGGTCCAGAACAGGCCGTTGAGCAGGATCAGCGAGGCGGCTACTCGGATTGTCCAGCGGGAGATTGAGTTCAGAGTGCTGCTCATCGTTTTCTCCAGGCCACAGTTTCATTTGAAATTAATATGCTCTCCACCCTCTGGATCACTAAACTGCCACAGGTTACGAAGCCAGTATCCGAGAGAGAGAAATATCACACCGAAGGCAAGAAAGAGCAGGATACGCCAGAGTGAATCGACACGCGCCAAATCTACTATCATAAGCTTGGCCGCTGTCAGGAGCAGGGTGGCCAGGCCTGTGGCGCGAAGACCTTGGTTGCCTTTCAGCAAGCCTGGAATCAGCAGGGCCAACGAGTACAACCCCCACGACGCGCTCACCCATCCATCACCACCGGGCAACCGTCCCAGTTCGCAGGCCAGCCAGGCAAGCAGGCCAACGTGCGCGGCCAGCCGGTAGAACAACGGAATGGAATCATCTTCATGAGGTAAAAACGAAATGGCCACCAGTATGGCAATAACCGCCAGCTCCGCCAGTGCCGAGGCATTGAACACGGCAGTGGAATCTGCCGCCGGGGATACTGCCAACAGGCTGTAAAGCAACCCGCCGACCGCCAGGGCTGAAACCATGTGAGCCGAGATTTTCAGAGCCCTGTCGCCCAGACGCCTGGAGACCAGATGAACCACGACAGCCTCGGCAGCCAGTGCAACCCGCATCAGGTCGGACTCAAGCAGGCAGGCCAGCGCACCAGTGAGAGCCGCTACAGCGATAGTTCCGTGCAGCGCGGTGAATGATGTTTCCTTTTTTTGCGCGCGGAGCAGATAATATGCTGCGGAATAAACCGCGAACGCACCGGACAAGAACCAGCCCATATTTTGTTCGGAAAGGTCAAGATGCTCGAAAACAACCACGGCTGAAACCGTTGCGATAACGGGCACCGAAAATCTCACGATAAAAGGTTGCAGTTGCGCCGCCGCATCCCGGAACCATTCGGGCAGGCTCTCCAGTCCCGGTTCATCCAGGGCGCCAGCCTGCTCGGCCAGTTCACGGACCACACCGGCCAGCCACAGACCCAGCCAGCCGATCAGCAGAATCGCAGCCAGCACTATCCCCACATCATTCCCCTGCAAATCGGACAACCTTACTCCTTGGATCAGCACAACCCAGCAACCTGCCAGCAGCACCACGAACAGCGAACGCCAGCCCCGGTAAAGGAACACTGCCAGACAGCCGGCCATCAGTACCGAGAGGTAGAGCATCAGCCCGGCCGCTGAACCATCGCCGCTGTACAGCAGCGATGGCGTGGCCATGCCACCCGCCGCTGCAATCAGCGATACTGTTACCTCCCGTGATTTTACCGACCATGCTAAGGCTAAAACGGTCAAAACACTCATCCAGGCCAGCGCCACCAGATGGCTTACAAGGCCGTACATCTGGAATGCCGCATAGCCGCAGATATAAAACGCTACCAACGCTCCGCCCTGCATCAGCGATGAGAGATGGGAGCGTGATTCCCGCCAGCGAATACCGAAAAACGTCAGTGCCAGCCCCGCGCAAACGCCTGTCCCAACCCTGGTCCACGGTGTAAGCCAGCCCCTGTCAATCGCGTAGTCGAAAAAGAACACAATCGCCAGCAGAGTCAACCCGATCCCGATCCGGCCCAGCCAGAACTCGCTGGTTTGCCAGGGGGCGGGCTCCGCTGCTTGTACGGGCGGAACATTTGAAACGAAATTTTGACTGGGTGGTGCAGGCGGAAACCGCACTGGGTGTGGTGGTTTCTCTTCTCGTCCGGCCGGGATGCCTCGCAATAGGGCCATTTCCTGCTCCAGACGGTTAAGCCTGCGCTCGATATCTCCGAGATCGTGTTCATTCATGCTTCCATCCTCCTGATAGATCCTGAAACGATCAGCGCTACTCCCGCAGCCAGCGGGATTCCATAGACCAGCAGCGGTGTAAACGATAACCAGTTGCCGGGATAGTTGAAAAACGGCTTGCTTCCCACAAACAGCAGTAACGGACTTGCGCCCCACAGCGTCAGCACCGATCCGCCCGCAACAGGCCAGCGCCAGCAGGCCAGCCCAAACCCCACCATCGGAAGGCCGGGCACCAGCGTGTGCATCAGCATGCCAACAGGGTCCGGCCACTCGCAGGCCATCCCGAACCAGGTCCAGAACAGGCCGTTGAGCAGGATCAGCGAGGCGGAAATCCGGATTGTCCAGCGGGAGATAGTGTTAATCCAGGCATTCATTTACACCTCCGGTCGGTAGCGATAAGATTTGTTTACATATGAACATTATGGGTAAATCTATGCGCCCGGCTTCCCAGCCGGGCGCTTTTTTTGCCGGGGCAATCTCCTGCTCTACTCCTGCCCTACTCCTGCTTACCCCGCCGCAACTCCATCCCGCGGGTTATCACATAGGCTATCAGCGCGAAAATGAAAAACACCAGCAGCAGCCAGGCCACACCGGCGGCGGTCTCGATAACCGTGCGGTAGACCTCCAGCACCCAGCGTTCCAGATTCAGTTCGGGGATTTTCTGGACAGCTTCCCTTGCGCCCCCGGCAAGCGGACCGCCCTCGCGCTCTGGAAGAATATAGCGCTCAAGAGCGCGAATCCGCACCCCTGCCGAGACACCCACCACCACGATTGCGAACCGGAGATACTTGAGCCAACCCGCGGAGATATCCTCCTGGATAATCCGGTCCAGAATCTTGCGGATAGAACCGGCGAACAGCGCCGAAACCGTGAGTGAAACCCCCAGAGCCACCGCAAAAGTTACGGCCAGCAAAGAGATAAACATTAACCACCTCCTGTTAATTAGCAGCTCGACTGCTGCACGACAAAAAACCTGGCGCCACGATTTTGTTCATATCTAAACTAATCAAGCAAAAAAAACTGAGTATCCGCTTCCAGCTCAAGTCAGGCCCGCCCGCACTCGCGCCAACAGCTCCATCAGCCTGCCACGCTCCTTACCGTCCAGCCCGGCCATCACTTTTTCCAGCATCGGGTAGTACTCTTCCATCGCAGCAGCCAGCACTTCTTCGCCCTTGTCCGTAATCGCCACCAGGTTCACCCGGCGGTCACCGGGGTCGTCCTCGCGGCGAACCAGGCTGTCGCGCTCCATCCTGTCCACCAGCCCTGTTACATTACTGCGGTTGACCAGCAGCAGCTTGCCCAGGCGGATCTGGCTCAGCCGTCCCCGCTCACCCTGATGGTGCAGCAGCATCAGCACGTTAAACTGGGCGTCGGTAAGGCCATGGGCGCGCAGAAGACGTCCGGCGCTCTTTTGCAGCAGCGTGGCGGAGTAGACAATTGCCAGCACCGGCTCGTGGGCCGAATGAATCAGCGGGCGGGCAAAGCCCAACTCGCGCTGGAGGTTTGTTTTGTTTGCTGATTTACTGTTCATATGTATACTATACACCATAAGAACATATTTGTCAAATATTTTTTTCCTGACAGGCGGAATTACGCACAAATACTGACTCATTGACTCAAATTTGCACAATCAGGCCATGCGGCTTGGGATCAAGGTAGAATATAAAACATTACCATCTAATACTTTCCGCCCTGCGGCTACCATTGGCATTTTACTTGCTTATACTGCATATCTATCCGCTAATCATCGACCGTCAGATGTCAAAGTAGATCAAGCAGTCAAAGGAAAGTTAAGATGAACCAATACTCTGTAATGCTCCTCCTGATAATGTCCCTGGTTGCGATTTCTGTACTTACCCGAATTTTCAGCATAGTTAAAATGGCTGGTGTTGAGAAGAAACGCCTGTTGTACGAAAGACTGCTCAAAGAAGCTCGCGGCACCAGAATGATATATATCAAGCGACTGGAGACCTCCGACAACTTCAGGATCAAGCTGGAGGGCTTGCAGGTGGAACTGAAGTCGGAAAAATTCAGGCTGAACACCGTCCGCTGCTCCATCCGGGAGATCATCGAGGATGTTCGCTCCAGGCTGGTGCCCTCGAAAATTGACAAGTTAGAGGCAAAGGTGATTTTGCAGAAAAAAATCACTCTCGGTGAACACTGGAAAGTGCTCGATAACTTCCGCCTGAAATACAATAAGAAACTTGCCTCATTCAGACTGATTGAGAACGAGAGCCGGATCCACTTGCACAAGACGACGGAGAGCTGCGATAAGTGGGAAGCGCAGAAAAGCGTGCTGATGAGTCTCTATGACGAGCTTAAAGGAGTTTCCAAAGTGGTCGATCCGCGTTCGATGCTGGTGGCGGCCGACAATTAAAACCGCGCCCCCGCATTGACAAACCCCATAAGTCCCCACATCCTTCGCAGACCATTTTCCCCCTCGGATCGAAACGAACAAAAAATTTCGTTGTGGCAACTGGTGCAGTAGCGGCTTACAGCCAGCGCCTCCCGGTTAACCCCCAATCCCCGGGCCTGGTGCGCCAGAATCGCCCGGAGGTCGGCATACGAGCCATCGCTGAGCCTGGCTATGCCATGCCCGTCCCCTGCCGCCGCAAGTAGCTCGCTCACATCCTCGCCCACCCGGTAGCATTTGCCGCAAATCGATGGTCCCAGGTACAGTTCCAGCTCCCCGGCCATGATTGAATGGCGAGCGCTCATCATGCGCACCGCCTGTGCCAGCACACCGGATACCACTCCCCGCCAGCCCGCATGCACGGCTGCCCAAACCCTCGCTTTACGCCCGAGCAGAAACACCGGCACACAGTCCGCGGCCGAGACCACACCAAGTAAACCCGGCCGGTTGCCCAGCACCCCGTCGCCAGCGGGATAAGCCCCGGCGCTCGATCCGCCAAAAGCCGGATCATCCTGGTCCAGCACACGGCTGCCGTGCACCTGATGCAGACGGGCCAGCTTATTAAAACCGAGCGCGGGCAGTGAATCCTTCAGCCGCCCGAAGCGCACTCCCTCGCCGCTGCTGTCCTTAAGAGTAACTCCCTGGAGCAGTCCGGGAACGCCCTCCCAGGGCTGATGGCGCAGCAGGGGCAACGGTCCGCTTGTATCTATCCGCTCGCTGATCTTTGAGCTCCAAGTTATAGTGCTTCACGAAAGTTTTATCTTTCCGCCAAGGAAAGAAAAATCTGAAAATGGTACAGCTCCGCGGGCGAGGCATGCCTCGCCCCTACGCTAAAAAACGGCCCTTCACAAGGATAATCACGCGGACATTTCTTTTGAGAAGCGCTCAAATATCGAAGCAGCAAACCCGGCGGTCAGCCGGGTTTGCATTGCGCCACTAGTTAAGAAACAGGTACGGTTTCCATTTCTCGTGAGAGCGGGGATGAAAAAACTTGATAAACGAATAGAACGCCGGCCGTCTGGGCGTGGATCGGATTCTCATCCCGGCCTGCTCAGGGGTACGGTTGCTCTTGCGGTTGTTGCAGAGTGTGCAGGCTGTTACCAGGTTTTCCCAACTGTCCTCGCCACCCTTTGAGCGCGGGATAATATGGTCGGCGGTCAGCGTGCTGGAAGTGCTGCCGCAGTACTGGCAACAGAAGCGGTCGCGACGGATGATATTGCGGCGGTTGAGCACCACCGAACGCTTGTCCGGACTGATATAGATGTGCAGCCTCACCACGCTGGGCAACTGGAACCTGCGGCTTACGGAGCGGACGAACGCCTTGTCGTAGTACTCAACCACCTCGGCCTTGCCCCCCATCACAAGCACCAGCGCCCGCCGGGCATGGCAGACATGCAGCGGCTGAAAACTGCTGTTCAGTACCAGCACATTGGTGTTTAGCAAGGCTACCATCTCAGGAATCTCCGTTTATCCGCTTAACCGTTAAACGTGCCCTCAAATGCTTACCACTGCTGTAATACGCTTGAAATCATGTCGTCAGCCAGCAGGTTAACCACCCGCTCGGCCGCCTCGCGCTCTGACTCCCTGTCCGGCTCGTAAGTTACCCACCTGCTGAAATTGCTGCTTTCCCAGAGGGTTTTGCCCTCCACCCTGTCGGTAAATTCAACCCTCAGCACCACTGTCACCCTACGGCCGGAAACATCAGTGCTGCCCGCGCCGCCGAACGTTTCGGCTTCCTCGAAATAGCGCACCACCGAACCGGTGAGAGCCGCATCGGCCCCGGCGGCGTCGCCCAGGCGAAGGTTCGCTTCGCTCAGAAAACGGTCCGTCACCTGGTCGGTGATCAGCTGTGGAAGGTAAAACTCGGCGGTTTCGTTCTCGAACGTGGGGATATAGACTGTACGCAGATGCTCCGGCAGGCGGCCGGAAGTGCTGTAGTGGCTGCAGGAAAGTAACGATACGGCGCAAAAACACGCTATCGCGCGGACGGTACTCGTCCACGGACGGTATCGATGGATGTTGCGCCGGCTCCGGGGGTTGTTTTGATTGCGGAACCGGTATTTATGTACCTGGGTACTGGCTTTGATCCTCGACACTCGTGCGGGTTGACGTTCGTCAGCTTTAATTTGCTATAATGATAAACCTTATGCATTACGGGAGCAAGAGTTGAAACACCTCGTCGGCCAGTTCGGGGTTGACCACTTCCTTGCCGACCAGCACGGTAATTTCCCTGTCCTCCACATAATCGCGGTAGATCGTCTTACGCGCCCTGTTCAGCGAACCGATTTTCTGGAACTCACTGCGAATCATCTCGCGCCGCTTTTTCCCATCGCGGTAGTACACAAAACTAAGCACAGCCTCCAGGCTGTCGGCATACTGGAACTCGTAGACCGTGTTGCCCTCCGTAAGGCGCAACGTGCTGACACCGCCATCGGTGGCGGCTATGGCCACAGTGCCCGGCCCCCGGAAGCGATTGATCTGGAAAACCCCCGTAATGGCGCCCATGAACTGTGCATCGGTAAGGCCTTCGCTGCCCGCCAGTTTGGTAACCGGCAGCGGGTCCTTGCGTGAGACCCGGATAACTTTATCGTCCTTGGGCAATACCACCACAATAGAATCTCCCCGGCTGAGCATCTGCATCCAGAGCGTGGAGAACGGCGGCCCGTAGATAGAAAGCTGAAGGGTATCGGGGGCGCGGTATGCCATGGCGCCATCGCCGCTGAACGTGCGGCCTTTGTCCAGCATGCGCACCTTGAAAATCTGTTTGTCTGTCTTCAGCAAACCGGCGGCCTGCTCGATCCGGCTCGCTACGCTTTCGGCGTCCACGCGCACACCGGAGAGGTTTTTTTTCATACTTACCGAACAGGCGCTTACAGTGCATGCCAGCGCCAGAATCGCGATTTTATAGCTGAATACGAATCTAGCCATTATTTGTCACTCTTCTCCAGTTCTTCGAGTTTAAGCTCAACCTCGCTATTGTCGCTATCTTTTTCCAGGCTGCTGTTGAAAGCTTCGCGGGCGAGTTCAAGGCGGCCCAGCACCAGGTATATATCTCCCAGGTGCTCGTAGACCTCCGAGTACTCACGGCTCTCCCGCTGTTGTTTCCCGAGGCTTTCCAGCGAGTTGCGAATATACTCCAGCGCGCTCTCGGCCCGTCCCAGCTTGAACAGAACCCAGCCCATACTGTCCAGGTAATGGCCGTTTTCCGGGTCCTTCTCCAGCGCCCTTTCTATCAGCTTCAGGGCCTCGTCCAGATTACGGCCCAGATCCGCGTAAAAATAGCCGAGGTAATTGAGCGCCGGCGCGTGGTCCGGCGATATTTCCAGCACACGCCTGAGCCATTGCTCTGTCTGGCTCTCATCACCCAGTTCGTGGCAGACATTGGCCAGGGCGAACATCAGCTCACGGCGGCCCTCGGAGTTGTTCTCATCCACCCGGGTCAGGCCAGCGCGAAGGACCTCGCCGGCTTTTTCCGGATTCTCCATCAACATCAGCGAGTTGCTGCGCGTCAGATAGGCCAGATAGTAAGCAGGGGCTTTTTCATTGACCACGGCGAACGCTCTGGCCGCGTCCTTATACTGCTTCCTGCGCATCTGGGCCAGACCGAGCACGTACATGCCGTTCTCGCTTATTCTGTCCTGCTTACGGAGCTTATTGAGCACCTGATGAGACTCATCGTACCTGCCGCTGTAGAATTTCATCCAGCCCAGTTGCTCCGCAGCCCAGGCGCTGGTATCTCCCTGGGATATCGCCTCCTGAAGAATTCCCGCCACCAGTTCCGGCCTCTCGGCCTTGAGAGAAGTCTCCGCCAGCCGTTCAAAACTCTCGCGCAACGCCTTCGGCTCCAGTTCAAGAAAACGCGTATAGTAGTCCAGCGCCTCGTCCCACTCCTGCTCCTGCTCGGCCAGATGGCCCAGCATCTGGTGGGCACGCCCCAACGACTCGTCGGCCCGGACAGATTGCTCCAGAAAGCTCCTGCCCTTTTCCCTGTCACCCTGTTTGAGATAGAGGGCCCCGAGCTGAAGAGCATCGCCGGGGAACATGGGAGCCTTCGGATCAATTATATCCTCATAGATCGGAATCATCTCCATGTACTTGCCGGAGCTGAAGTAAAGCCGCAGCAGGCCACGACGCGCGAACTCATCGGCCGGATCGGATTCGGCCAGTTCCCGGTTGATCTCGATCGCCCTCTCAAAACGGCCCACGGCCTCGTTACCTATCGCCATCACGCGCAGCATGGCCGGCCCCCTGGCCTCGCCATCAGTGTCACGGCTGTCGAGCTCGTCGATAAACCCGGCCCAGGCCACCGAATCGGAAACGGCTTCGGCATCATCAGCCGGCGGGGAATAACTCATTGCCTGCCGTGCCGTGATCAGCACCCTGGGCAGCATCTGCCCCGCCTCGTTGGGACGAAGTTTGAGGTAGTCGAGATAGTGACTCAGTGCTTTGTCCCAGTTACGCTCGCTTTCCTCGATATTGCCCAGTAATTGATAAGCGCCGGCCATCTTGCTGTCTGCCCCGATAGATTTTCTCAGGTATTCGCGGGCCGGTTTGCGCCCGCCGATACGAAGGTAGATGGCGCCGATATGGAACAGGTCGAGTGGATAGCTGCGGCTTTCAGGATTGAGCAGAGGTTTGTAAAGGGCGATTAACTCCTGGAAACGCTCCTCTTCCTTGAGCAGTTCCAGCATCCTGCGGCGATTCCACTCATCCTCGGGTTCCGCCTTGATTATTTTCTTATACCAGCTAATCGCTTTGCCTTTTTCGCCTTTTTCCTCGTAGCTGTAGGCCAGCAGGTGCAGCACCTCCGGTTCCGGCTGCTCATTCTTTTCGGCGTCACTTTCCAGCATACCGATCACATCGTCGTAACGCTCCAGCGAAAACAGCGTCTCGCAGTAAAGGGTCCGGATCACCATGCTGTTCTTATCCAGTTTGCGGGCACGCTCAAGCAACTCCAGGGCCTGCTCGTACTTCTCGGTTTCCAGCGCCTGATACCCGGCCATCATCAGGGACACGGCCTCCGAGTCAAACCGGTCATCCCCTGCCCAGAGCGTCGCCTGATCCGCTGCCGTAAATGCAACCAGCAGCGTCAGCAGAAGGGTGTTTATGATTCGACCGCAATTCAAGCTGTCAACTCCATGGAATGCTTAAAAGGCAATAAGTTAAACCACAAGCGGTGAATATACTTCGCCGTGCGTTGAACTGTCAAGCGCGTACGGTAAACCCCGGAGAACCGCTAAGATCAATTAATTCATGCAGTTGGTGGTTCAACCTGGCTATGGAAACCTTTGCCCCGCACCGCCCTCGCATGTATATTACCATTGGTTACGCCTCCGGGTTTCATTCTGTTACTCATTTTATGAAAAAAGAAAAACCTGCAATGAAACAAATTAAAACAGCCGTGATTGGTGTGGGGCACCTGGGCCGCCACCACGCAAGGATATATAAGGAACTTGAATCCGCGGAGTTGGTTGGCGTGCTGGACTCCGATACCGACCGGGCCCGGCAGTGCGCCGCGGAACACGGTGTGCGAGCGTTCTCCTCGCTTGAGGAACTTACCGCCGGGGCCGAGGCGGTAAGCCTGGCCGTGCCGACAGACCTGCATCACGAGTTGGGATGCCGCCTGCTGGAGGCCGGCGCCCACCTGCTGGTCGAGAAACCGATCACATCCCTACCGGCAGGGGCTGCCGAGCTGGTGGAACTGGCGGAGAAGAAAAAGCTGGTGCTGGCCGTGGGCCACGTGGAACGTTTCAACCCGGCCCTGGTGGCGGCGGCCGAAGAAATCGAGGGTGCGGCGTTTGTAGAGAGCGAACGCCTGGCCCCGTTCAACCCGCGCGGCACCGAGGTACCGGTGGTGCTGGACCTGATGATTCACGATATTGACATTATACTGAGTCTCGTGCGCAGCGATGTGACCCATGTAAGCGCGGCGGGACTGCCCGTGTTCACCGATCAGGTTGATATTGCCAACGCACGTCTGGAGTTTGCCAACGGAGCGGTGGCCAATGTTAGCGCCAGCAGGGTAAGTATAAAACAAGTGCGCAAAATGAGGTTTTTCAGTTCAAGCCGCTACGTGTCGGTGGACATGTTAAAACGCAGCGGCTCATCCTACGCCAAAAAGCCTGGAGTGGAAATCTCGCTGGATCGCAATCCGGCCAGCATTCCTGAGATGCGCAAGCTGGTGAAAGTGAGCAAACTCCGCTGCGACAAGAAGCGAAATCCGCTGGCCGTGGAACTCGACGATTTCCTGACCTGCGTACGGGAAGGCGGCAGCCCCAAGGTGAGCGGGCGTGACGGGCTCAGGGCGCTGGAGGTAGCCGAGCGGATCATGCATGCAATAGAGCGGACCGCGGCTGCCCGCACCATCACGGGCAGTTAATAATTAATCCGCTGGAGGTTAAAAGAACCATGAGTCTTATGTCTAACTGGCGCGAGCGCAGAAAAATGATAGCCCGCACCTCCGGACGGCCGCTCTGGTTCCTGATCGCCGTGCTGATAATCGTGATAGTTTTCTTTTATTATCTCGGCAACCTGGAACTCAGTGTCCTCAAGTAACAACCTCACCCGGTAGCGAGGCCGGATGGACCCCCTCAAAATATTCATCTCCGCCGGTGACCCGAGTGGAGAGCGCCATGCCGCACGCCTGATCCGTGCTCTGCGTCAGCTTTCCGGCGAACCGGTTGTAACCGGTATCGGTGGCGAGGCTATGCGCAAAGAGGGCGCACAACTGCTCTGCACCCAGGACCGGCTGGCAATCATGGGCCTGCTCGAGGTGGTCAAGCACCTGCCGTTCTTTTTGGGCCTGCTGAAACGCATCAGAAAGCACCTTACCTCTCAGCGTCCGGAACTGATGGTGCTGATCGATTTCCCCGATTTCAACTTCCGACTGGCCAAAATCGCCAAAGATTTAGGTATTCCGGTTCTGTACTATATCAGCCCGCAAATCTGGGCCTGGCGCACGGGACGCAAACGCAAGCTGGCCAAGCTGGCAGGCCGCCTGGCAGTGGTTTTCCCTTTCGAGGTTGAATTTTATCAGGATGAAAAAATCCCGGTGGAATTCGTGGGCCATCCACTGGTAGCGGAACTGGAGAACGTGACCGAGCACAACGCTTTCCGCTCTGCTCACGACCTTTCCCCCACCAGGCCGCTGGTTGGCCTGATGCCCGGCAGCCGTGTGCAGGAAATAGAACGTCACATGGAATTATTCCTGGCCGCCGCCGGGCGCATGCGCGCCCACCGCGGCGAACTTCAGTTCGCCGCGGCTATGCTTAAGCATACGGCGGCGGCCCTGTCGCCAAAGCACCGCGAAATGATGGACCGCTTGGGGGTGAAAGTGATTCGCGAAGATTCGCTGGGCCTGATCGCGGCTTCCGACGTGCTGCTGACCAAGAGCGGGACCACCACGATGGAGGCTGCGCTGCTGGGCACGCCGATGGTGATTTCTTACCGCACCAGCGCGATCAGCTACCTGATTGCAAGCAAGCTGGTCAAGATAGGCCATATCGGCATGCCGAACCTGCTGGACAGCAACCCATCGATTCCCGAACTGATCCAACATGAAGTGACACCCGGGCGAATCGCTGAACTTGGCCTTGAGTTGCTGGAGGAGGGCGCACCTCTGCGGGAGCGGGTACTGAAGCAGTGCCGAAGGGTGCGTGAATCGTTGACCACGGTTAAACCGGCAAGTGAGCGGGTGGCCGAGATGGCGCTGGAGATGACGGGCCGGGGGGCGGGCTGATGGAAGACTCTTCGCGCGGGAGCATGCTTAACGAACTTAAATGGACATTGATCGGCCTGCTGGGCAGCAGTATTCTAAAGCTATGGTTCTCGACAATACGTTCCCATGAAATCGGCCTCGAAAATCTGGAAAAAGGCCGGGGAGATTCCTGGAAGCCGGTGGTGATGGCTTTCCTGCACGGCCGTCTGCTGGGCAACTGCTGGAACAACCGGGGCCAGGGCGCGTGCGTGATGGTCAGCCGACACAAGGATGGTGAGATTATCACCAGGATCAACCGCTACCTGGGCTACACGGCTGCACGCGGCAGCAGTACGCGCGGCGCGCTCTCAGCGATGAAAGCCATCCTGCGGGCAATAAAAGAAAACCGCGACCTGGCGTTTACCGTTGACGGACCCCGTGGCCCTTCGGGAGTGGTCAAGAATGGCGTGATTTACTCTTCCTCGCATACGGGCTGCCCGGTTATCCCGATTGCCGCAGGCTACAGCTCATGCTGGAAGTTGAACAACTGGGACCGTTTCCAGATTCCCAAGCCATTCAGCAAAATGGCCGTGGTTTACAGACCGCCGCTTCAGGTACCTCCTGCCACGGACATCGAACAGATAGAACTCTGGCGGGAAAAGATAGAGCGTTCACTGGAAGAGGCCTCAAAAGCGGCTGACCAGGCGGCCCGGCCTGTTAAACGCATGGACAGCGGGGCTGGCGGCGGACTGGTTGAAAAATTTCTCACCCGCGGGCGGAACCGTTGGTATCATTATCCCCTGCTGGCTGTGCTGACTCCCCTTGAATGGTTCTATTGTCTGATCTGGCGCATCCGTGAAAAACTGTTCAGCAGTGGACGGGTTAGCACAGCGAAGCCGCCGCTGCCCACAGTCTGCGTGGGCAGCCTGTTCGCCGGTGGCTCGGGCAAAAGCCCGCTGGCGATAGCTGTGGCCTCAAGGCTGGCCGCGCGTGGACTGCGAGTGGCGGTGTTGAGCAGGGGCTACGGTGGACGGGAAACCGGCGGGGACCCGATCGTTATCCGTCCCGGCAGCGCCAGTGGCGACAAGCTGCGGGTAATAGCGGTTCAGGCCGGCGATGAGCCGGCGATGATCGCCCACGCCCTGCCGGATATTACTGTTGTGGTCTGCCCAAACCGCGTAGCAGGCGCTGACACCGCATACCGTCACTGCGGGGCCGAGGTGCTTGTGCTTGACGACGGTTTCGGGCATCGACGCCTGGAGCGTGATCTGGATATTCTTACCTTTTCCGGCAATCAGCTTTCCGCCCCCGCCAGAACATTCCCGGCCGGGTACCTTCGTGAGCCGGTACGCGCGGTTGGACGGGCCGGAGCTGTTGCCGTCCTGGGCGGCACAATCACCAGCTACGACTCTCCCGGTTCTCCTCCAGAACTACCGGAATGGGCAGCCGGTAAGCCGGTTATCCGGCTGAGAAAAACCGTACGTGGAGTAGCCACGCTGGCCGACTGGCTTGTCTGTGCGCCCGAAACACTGCCCCTGCAAAATATCCATGACGCCTTGAACGGCAAGGATGTGATCGCTTTCTGCGGCCTGGCCAACCCCGACAGCTTCCGCGACATGCTGGCCCTGGCCACTCCCGGTTCACTTGAAGTCTCCGCCTGGAGCGACCATCATCGCTACAACTCCGCTGAACAAAGGCAGCTAAGGGAAAAAACCGATAAAAATAACGCACTGCTGGTCACCACCGAGAAAGACGCTGTAAAGCTTGACCCGGATATTCTGGGCGCACAGACGCTGGTTCTCTGCCTGGCCCTGGAGGAATCCGGCCCGCCGGTTCTCGACTCACTGCTGGACAAACTGATCGCCTCCCGATAATGTACGCTTGACAGCCGGGGCTCTTGGGCCAAGATTAAAATTATCAATACCGTAAAAACCATTGTACCTCCAAAGGATCACTCCGATGTCCGAAGAACAATCCGAGAACCATACCAACCGGATGCAGCGCAAGTATAAGCGTGGCGCCACAAATATCCATCACACTGATTTCCTGGTGGTCGGCAGCGGGATCGCCGGACTCTCGTTCGCGCTCAAGGCATCCGCGCACGGCGATGTGATTGTAATCACCAAGAAAGAAAATTTCGAGAGCAACACCAACTACGCCCAGGGCGGAATTGCCGCGGTGCAGGATGAGAAGGAAGACAGCTACGAACTCCATATCAAGGACACCCTGGTGTGCGGCGCGGGCCTCTGTGACAAAGAAGCTGTTGAAGTGCTGGTGCGCGAGGGGCCAGCCGGGGTGGCCGAGCTCAATAGCTGGGGCGTACGTTTCACCCGCGACCGTGAGCACCCGGAGCGCCTGAGCCTGGGCCGCGAGGGTGGCCACAGCAGACGGCGGATAGTGCGGGCCGATGATCTTACCGGCCGCGAGGTGGAGCGCGCACTGCTTGAGGAACTCAGGAACCGCGAGAACGTGATGGTGCTCGAGGACCATCTGGCAGTGGACCTGATTGTGCGGCCCGTGCCCGCCGGTCACAAAAGATGCGTGGGCGCTCTGGCCCTTGACAGAACCACCGGCAGTGTAAAAGCGTTCGTCTCCAAAGTGACCCTGCTGGCTGCCGGCGGCTGCGGACGGGTCTACCAGCATACCACCAACCCGTCTATCGCCACGGGCGACGGGGTGGCGATGGCCTGGCGGGCCGGGGCGCGGATCGCCAACATGGAGTTCATCCAGTTCCACCCCACGGCGCTCTATGGCATGGACGAGAAATCGTTCCTGATCAGTGAGGCCGTGCGCGGCGAGGGAGCGATTCTTAGGAAGCTGGACGGCAACACGTTCATGGATAAATACCACACCATGGGCTGCCTGGCCCCGCGCGATGTGGTGGCCAGGGCGATTGACCGCGAGATGAAACTCTCCGGCGACAAGCACGTCTGGCTCGACTGCTCGCCGATCCACAAGGACGAAATCCGCGAGCGTTTCCCCAATATCACCGCCGAGTGCCTGAGCCGGGGGATCGATATCACCACCGATCTCATCCCCGTGGTGCCATCGGCACACTACGTCTGCGGCGGAGTGGTGACAGATATCGACGGGCGCACGAATATCGAGGCCCTGCTGGCCGCCGGAGAGGTGACATGCACCGGTGTGCACGGCGCAAACCGTCTGGCCTCCAACAGCCTGCTTGAAGCCGTTGTGTTCGCCCGCCGCGCCCATCGCACCGCTGTAAAGCTGCTCGATGAGCTGAGCCTGGGGGAAGTGGACCCCTCCTCATTTGAGTACGGCCAGGTGAGCACCCACGATTACGACGGCGTGTTCCTCTCGCACAACCGGGCCATGCTGCGCATGACCATGTGGGACTACGTGGGTATCGTGCGCTCCAACGACCGGCTGGCCGAGGCCCGCAAGTGGCTCAAAATCCTCACCGCTGAGATCGAACGGTTCTACGCCAACTGCCCGCTCAACCCGGACCTGGTGGAACAGCGCAACATGGCCGAGGTGGCCCTGCTGATTATCAGGTGCGCACAGATGCGCAAGGAAAGCCGGGGCCTGCATCAGAATGTGGATTACCCGCGGACCAACGACCGCACCTACCTTAAGCCAACGGTGCTGGAGCTTGAGACATGAATAACCTGCTGCCGTTGACCGCTATTCTGCTGGCCCTTGCAGGCTGCGGAGGGACGATGACAGATGCTGGAAGCGCCGAGGTGCGGTTTGATGGGGCGAGGGCGGTCCAGGCAGTGCAGGCCCAGCTCGATTTTGGACCCAGGGTGCCCGGCACAGCGGGCCACGAGGCCTGCGCCAACTGGATGATCGAGTATTTTTCCCGTTACGCCGACAGTGTGGACACCGACCGCTGGGACCATATCACCACCACCGGAGACACCCTGCCGCTGGTCAATATCACTGCTTCGTTCAACCCATCCGAGCGACGGCGCGTGCTGCTCTGCGCCCACTGGGACACCCGTCCCGCAGCCGAGCACGACCCCGACCAGTCCAGAAGAAACGAGCCGATGCCCGGGGCCAATGACGGCGGCAGCGGCACGGCGGTGCTGCTGGAACTGGCCCGCGTGTTCGCCTCAAATCCGCCTGAGGTGGGAGTGGATATTGTCCTGTTCGATGGCGAGGACTACGGGGATTTTACGGCATCCACGGACGTGCTGCTGGGCTCTATCCGCTATGCCCAGCGCAACAGACGCTACCGTCCGCGGATAGGGATTCTGCTGGACATGGTGGGCGACGCCAATGCAAAATTTCCCTACGAGGGCCACTCGCTCAGCCGGTTCCGCAAAGATGTGGAGCTGGTCTGGAACACGGCCCACGAACTGGGCTACGGGGACCATTTCCCGCGCCAGAGCGGGGGCTATGTGATCGACGACCATATTCCGCTGATTGAAGCCGGTATCCGCTGCATGGATATTATCCAGATGGGGCTGCCCTACTGGCACACCCACGGGGACACGATTGACAAGATTTCCGCCGCTACCCTGGAGGCTGTGGGACGGACAATGGTGGAAGTGGTAAAAAAAGTGGCGGAGTAGTTTTGCCGTGGCGGACATCTGCTCCTTTTCAGGCTTTGCAGTAAACCCCAGACCGATCAATAACAGACCCCTCGAATCTCAACGCCAGCACTGTAATAAGTGGCTGGCGTTTTTATTCCCCCACGGTAAAAAAAGTGCGCGCGAAGCGGGCGGGGGTTGTTGCCTCCCCCTTTGCCAAAGGGGGATTGAGGGGGATTTGGCAGTAAAGCCGCTCGCGGGAAATGGCGGCGGTGCTAACACTGTTAGTTTTTAGGAAGGACATTTAAGCATTTGTACTACATTAGACATATTATCAAATATTTTCCAACCTGACATGACAAATTAATAACCATTCTTTCAATACAGGGCTTGACATGTTGGCGCTGCGTCTATTATCATTACATATACTAGTTTTTTCGATATGACAATATCGGAAAGTAAACTTTTTCGTTCACTATTATGCGAGGTGTATCATGATGGAATATTGCGTGAATAAAAATGCACAATCCACTGGTGAACATGAAGTACATAAAATGACTTGTGATTACCTCCCTGAGATTGGGAATCGTCAGCCACTTGGACGTTTTAGCAATTGTCGTGAAGCTGTGCAAGCCGCAAGGCAGCATTTCCCTAATGTGGATGGGTGCAAACATTGCTCACTTGAATGCCATACTCGGTAATTCTCGAACGAAACATTTTAAGGAATAAACGTAAGTCGCAATGTCTGAAGATGCATTATAAGAAATTCATCGGCAGCATAGGCCTGGAGAAAATAAACTGGCTAAAAACGGTTTGGGCTGATGTGCTGGTGTTTGTACCGACGGTGGCTCTGAAGCTGGTGGTTATTAGGTAGGGTTGAGTAATAAGTATTTATTGGGAGGAAGAACAATATTATGTTATTCTCAAAAATCAATAGAGAATACGAGGGATTAAAACCTTATTCGCAACCCGACTATGATTACCTTGATCGCTCTGCACGCCCTGAAGCAGAATGTATCAGATCGGTTTTGGAAGAGTGGAATACACGTTATCCCCAATCAGCATTGGCCGACCTGAACGGACGGTTTACATCTCCCGACAACTTTCAACATATTTCGGCAGCTTATGAACTATATTTGCATGAGTTATTTATCAGGTTAGGGCATGAAGTAATAGTCCACCCTGAAACACCAACGGAAAAAGATACTCGACCGGATTTTTTAATTCGAGATTCAAATGGTGAAAAGGTATATGTTGAAGCAGTTTTATCAACAGATGAAAGCGATGAAGAACGTGCAGCCAAAGCAAGGCTCAATATAGTTTTCGACACAATTAATCGTATGGAGATATATGGTTGGTTTCTTAATGTAAGCTTCAGGTCGTATCCTACGACACCGCCGCCGGGTAAAAAAATGCAAACCCAGTTAAAAAGGTGGCTCGATGGCTTAGATTATGATCACGTAAGCGCTCTTGCGCTCTCGGCTGAACTTAATGAGCTTCCTACTCATGAGTACAATGAGAGAGAATGGAATATTAAGTTTACAGCTATACCAAGAGCACCAGAAAAAAGAGACAAACCCGTCAAAGCAGTTATAGGGTCATTCTTCGAAGGCGCTCAATGGTCTAGCTCTTGGGAATCTTTAAGAGACTCACTTATCTCAAAAGGTTCCCATTACGGTGATTTAGATGCTCCTATGATTATTGCTGTCAACGCGGCATGTTTTCACATTGATGAAATTGATATTATGGAAGCCTTGTTCGGGAAAGAAACTTTTATTTTTGATCATGATGCACCACAAAAAGAACCAAAATTTGAACGTGCCCCAAATGGTTTCTGGCACGGGCCTCAAGGTCAACAATTCACACGCGTGTCTGGCGTACTTATTGGAATAGACATTAAACCTTCTACTTTTGGTGTTCGTTCTCTCACTCTTTATGAGAATCCTTGGGCAAAAAAACCAATCGCTGGTCCGCTTAAAGAATTAACTCGCAAAGTGGCGAAAGATGGTAAAATTGTAACATTGCCCGGACTTAATCCACAGAATATTTTACAGCTTCCTTCACAGTACCCCGGCTTGAGTACTCATTGGATAAAAGAAAATGGCACAAAAAAGGAAAAATGAAGAGCTAAGCGAGGCATCCGATCATTTGTACTATGAAATTAATATGCTTCGTGCACTTGCCAATGCAATGGCGTCAGGGATGGTAACCCAAGGTTGGCTTAATAATGCTTTATTGGAATCTTTTGTGATTCATTGTCGGGGTTTATTAGATTTCATCTATAACGATAAACCAAGGAAGGACGACATAGTAGCACAAGATTATTTTAATGAAGGTGATTGGCAAAACATTCGTCCTCCTATTACTCCTGTACTTGAAAAAGCAAAAAAACGAGCGGGAAAAGAAATTGCTCACCTTACATACGCTAGGCTAAAAGTCACCCCTGAATCAAAACCTTGGGAATTTGTGGAAATAGCAAATGAGGTTAACTCTGTACTAACAGTATTTTTAGAAAATGTATCTTCTAGCAAGCTTTGTTCAAAATGGAAAAGATAGTTCTTAGCACCCCCTCCTTTTCTCTTCCCCTCCCCTGTTTGAGACTTTATATTGCAAACTTCCTGAAATGCTAATTTCTCCATCGCACATAGCCGGCAGCTAACGGCTAACGGCATCCCATAAGAACACCGGTTTGCACGGTAAAGGAAAATCCATGTCCACGAGCAAAGCAAACGGTAAAAAATACGGTAAAATAAACAGGAGAGATTTTCTTACCGCTTCGGCAGCAGGGGCGGCGGCGCTGGGTATCGCTGCGGGTTCTTTTACTGGTGGGCTGTACGCCGCGCCGGAGAATCTTACGGTCAACGGTTTGCCGGGGGTGGTGTTCGGGCGCACGGGGTTCAAAGTAACCAAGATCGCGTTCGGCGGAATATTGGTAACGGAACCGCCCGTGCTCACCCGCGCTATCGACTATGGGATCAACCTGATCCACGTGTCGCCGGGCTACCAGAACGGCCGCTCAATCGAGTGTTTCGGGGCCGTGATGAAGACCCCGTCCTATCGCAACAAGGTTAAACTGGCGCTTAAAGTGATGCCCGGCGAGGCCCTGGATGACGGCCTGAAAAAACTGGGCACGGACTTTGTGGAGATCGTTATCCCGCCGATAGATGAGATAGCCACTCTGCGCAGCCCGGCGCTTCGGGAGCAATTCGAGGCCGCCAAAGCCGCTGGCAAGTGCGCCCACATGGGGTTCGCCTGCCACACCCAGAGCGCGGCCATTATCGACACGGCAGTGGAGATGGGTTATTTCGATGTGATCCTGATGAGCTTCGCCGATACATCCAACCCGGAGTTTATGGCGTCGCTGGAGCGCGCCCGGGCCGCCGGGGTGGCGATCATGGCCATGAAGGGCCTGCCCAAGCGCGCCGAGGGAGCCGCGGAACTGGCAAAACAGGACCTCTACGCCAGCCTCTGCACTTCGATGGTGGCCAGGGGCGCACACGCTGTGCTGGCCTCCATGGGCAACCATCAGGTGGTGGACATGTACCGCCACATTCTGGATAAGCGCCTGGGCCACGTGTCGCAGTCGCTGGAGCGACGTTACTGGGCGGAGCAAGAAGGCAATTACTGTGCTATGTGCGGAAACTGCAAAAATATCTGCCCCAACGGTGTGGACGTGGCCAGTATCGTGCGCTTCCGCATGTACAACAACGATTACCGGATGCACGACTACGCCAGGGTTAAGTACGCGGGGCTGGGCGATCAGTGCAACGGGGCCAACTGCCGTCAGTGCGGGCTGTGCGAGAGTGTCTGCACGCGCTCCCTGCCTCTTCGCCCGATGATTGCCGAGGCGCACGGGGCGCTGGCCTAGGAAAAGTGTTGCGCGGATTTGAGAATATTGTATCATTCCCAATCGCAACTACGTTTAAGCTGTAAAAACGACAACTAAGGCAACTAACGGTTTCAATCGGTAAAAAATCAGGAGGCACAGGAATGGCAGGAATCACGGGAAAGAGTTCGATTAACCGCAGGGATTTTTTAAGGCGGGGCGCGGCAGCCGCGGCAGCTGCGGCGACACTGGGCGTCGGGTTCGGTACGGCAAGAGCCGAAGAGGCGCTGACAGTCAACGGATTACCGGCTGTTATGTTCGGCGATACCGGCCTTAAAGTAACAAAAATCTCGTTCGGCGGAATCCTGACCACGGAGCCGCCCGTGCTGCTGCGCGCAATCGACCAGGGGATCAATTTTGTCCACACCAGCCCCGGCTACCAGAACGGCCGCAGTATCGAGGCGTTCGGCAAGGTGATGAAGACCCATCGCAGCAAAGTGGTGCTGGCGCTCAAGACCCGTCCCGATGACCTGGACCGCTGGCTGAAAGCGCTCAACACGGACTACGTGGACATGCTGGTCCCGCCGATGCACTCGATGGAGGCTATCTCCGATCCGACAATTCCCGAGGCGTTCGAGAAAGCCAAAGCCGCCGGCAAGGTGGGGCAGATGGGTTTTGCCTGCCACAAGGACATGACCAATATTCTGAACAAGGCCAGTGAACTGGGCTACTATAATGTCTCGCTGATGAGCTACTCCGACGCCGACAACCCGGAATTCCTGGCAGCGGCCAAAAAGGCTGTAAGCGGCGGGATGGGGATAATGACCATGAAAGGCCTTCCCAAACGCGGAGCAGAGGGCAATACGCCCGAGGAAAGAGCCGATATCACCAGCCGTTGCGCCTCGATGGTGGGGCCGGAGCACGCCCACACGGTGCTGGCCTCGATGGGCAGTTTCCAGTCGGTGGATTTCTACCGCGAGATGCTGGAAACAAAAATCGGCCATTTCGACAGCGACCTTGAGCGACAGTACTGGGCGGCGCAAGAAGGCAATTACTGTGCTATGTGCGGAAACTGCAAAGAAATCTGCCCCAACGGCGTGGAAATCCGCCGGATAGTACGCTACCGGATGTACAACGATGATTACGGCATGACAGATTATGCGCGCACCAAGTACAGCCAGCTGGGGTCATCGTGCAACGGAGCAGCCTGCGAAGAGTGCGGATTGTGCGAGAGTATCTGCAAGCGCAACCTGCCGGTAGTCGAGATGCTTCGCGAGGCCCACGCCGCGCTGGCCTGACATCTATCCACCGAGTTCAATAGCAAAAAGGGTTGCCCATGGGCAGCCCTTTTTGCTATGCCTGTTCCATTGTATTTTTATAATAAAGGCATTTTAAACCCATATTTATTTGGGTTTTTTTGCTGGATGACTTAGCTTTATTAGGGGAAGATATTAAACCAGCGGCTACTATCGCAATCTACCCTCAATTGCAAACACCTAACTGAAGTTTAATGCAAGTATTTGTTTCAAGGTAACTTAGAAGTGGACATTTCAGCACAGCTTCGCAACGGTTTGGGCGTTTCAACCGGACGAAGAGAGTTTATCAAGCGTGCATCATCGCTGCTGGCCGGCGCTGTTATTACCCGCGACCTGGGTAATAGCAGCTCGCTGATTCCAGGGACTGACAACACCCTTTCATCTGCCCCACCCCAGCAACCCCAAGCCCCATTGACAGTCAACGGCCTGCCAGCCAGCCGGCTCGGCAAAACCGATATCGATGTGACGAAGATCAGTTTTGGCGGTATGCTCACGAGCGAACCCAATATCCTGCTTCACGCCCTGGACCAGGGACTCAATTTCATCCACACATCGCCCGGCTACCAGAACGGCGCCAGCCTTGATTCATTTGGCAAGGTACTCAAGGAGCACCGCAACCGTGTAATCGTGGCGATCAAGGAGCGGCCTGAATTTCTGGACCGTGTGCTGCCGGTACTGAATACTGACTATGTCGATATCGTGATGCCATCGATCCAAAGTACCGCGGCCCTTGGAGATCAGAGGCTGATCGAGGATTTCCAGCAAGCCAAACAATCCGGTAAGTGCCGCTATCTTGGTTTCGCCTGTCACAGCAACATGACCCGGGTGCTGGAAAAAGCAGCCGCCATGGATATATTCGACGTTGTGCTGATCAGTTACATGAATACCGACGATCCGTGGTTTTTCCGCTCTCTTCGCCTGGCACGAGCTGCCGGCATGGGCATAATCGCAATGAAGGGCCTGCCTGTAAGTATCGGGAATTCCCTTGGGGGAGATAACTTTTCGCTGATCAATACTCATTGCAGCTACATGCTGAACCGCTGGTACGCTGACAGCGTGATGGCCTCTATGGGCAGTTATAAGGATGTTGATGCTTTCAACAAAATTCTGGGTGGCGGACTTAGTTGAGGTGATGAGCAACTTGAGGAAACCTGAGTGGCTAACCGCCAGCAGTTTTGCTGTGTCTCGGATGCTTGCGGAATCTCAATTGTGAGACCGGGCTGATCCAGCCATAACAATATTTAATAAAAGCCCTGAGCAGCAAAGGGACCGGCCCCATCGAGGGACCGGTCCCTTTTTCATGTCCTGCTGTGTATCACCATCTTCGCCAGGCCATTTTGGCCACGTCAGACGCGGGGGCCGGCACGTTCATTGCGACTCACCGCGGGCGGAGGGATAGGGCGGACGGTGGAACGGGCAATGAACGTGCCGGCCCCCGTCCTCACGATCTTCTCTATTCGAGTACTTCCGCGAAGTTCCGGAAAATGAGTGGGCAGCTTACCTGCACTGAATTTACAGGATAAAAATGAATACTCCCCGCTGCAAACCGTCGAGGATTTCCCTCGCTGTTTAATTCAGCCCTTCGACAAGCTCAGCCTCCACCAGCCCGGCCACGGCGTTGCTGACCCACAGCCGATCCGCGTTGCGGAGGTCCTGGGGAGTGAGGCTGCGCTGGCGAACCGGCGGTGCGCCGCGCACCTTCAGGTACCGTCGATACACACCCGGCAGGGCTCCCGCGCCAACTGGCGGCGTATAGAGCACACCATCATATTCCACATATACGTTGCTGATCGCGCCCTCGCTCAAGCAGCCGCTTTCGTTGACAAACAGGAAGTCGAACAGTCCCAGCTTCCGGGCAGAGCGCCAGGCTTGGTTGTAAAACTCGCGGTTGGTTGTTTTGTGACGGTGTCCCGCGCCGGCCGTCTTGATTCTTTCAGGCCAAAGCGCCACTTTCACCGGCCCGGAGAGCGGCTCGGTTTCCACGCTCTCCACCGTAAATTGCCCACTACTGTTAAGCAGCAGGCGGACTTTTAACCGCCCATCGCGTCCCCCAATTTCCCCGGCCACGACTTTCCGCGCGGTGCGCCTGTTGAACGGGCGGGCGAAATAGCGAGCCGAGGCCCCCATCCTGTCCAGATGGTACTCAATCAATTCAACGCTGCCGTCCCGGGCCAGCATGGTCTCAAGCAGGCTGAATCTCTGCTGTTCGCTATCCAGATGGGTCAAAAAACGAGCTTTGAGCATGCACTCTTCGTACTCCCCCGGCCCATCGCTGTCGGTCACTATCCCGCAGCCGGCACCCATTACTCCCCGCCCGTGGTCAAGCTCCAGAGTGCGGATCGCCACGCTAAAACAACTCTCCCCGCCGGGGGCCGCGAACCCGATAGCGCCGGTGTAGATTCCGCGCGGAGTGTCTTCCAGAGCCGAGATAATCTCCATCGTGCTGATTTTCGGTGCACCGGTAACAGACCCGCTGGGGAATATTTTACCGAGTATGCCTGCCACGCCTGGATTACCATCAAGCTCTCCCTCGACAGTGCTGGTCATCTGCAGCAGACTGCGGTAGCGTTCCACCTCGAACAGGCGCGGCACACGCACCGAGCCGGTCCGGCAGATGCGACCCAGATCGTTGCGCAGCAAATCTACAATCATCAGGTTTTCAGCCCGGTTCTTGGGGTCGGCGCGCAGGTTCCGTGCCCGGCGGTAGTCATCGCGGATATCCATCCCTCTGCCGGCGGTACCTTTCATCGGACGGGTCACAATCCGGCCCTGTCCGTCCGTCCGGAAGAACAATTCCGGCGACAGCGAGAGCACCCGCCAGGCGCCACTGCGGATCATGGCCGCATAGGGTACGGGCTGGGCTCGGCGGAGAGCCAGGTACAATCCCAACTCATCGCCGCTGAACGCAAAGTTCCAGCGTCGCGTGTAATTTACCTGGTAGGTTCTACCCGTGGCGATCAACTCTTTTATCCGTTCCACATCGGCCGCAAACCTCCGGCTGCCGGCATCCAGTTTAAGACCATCAATATTCCAACTTCCCGTATCTGCATTCCGCGCACCCACTGGCGGCGCAGCGTGGTCCCACTCACCACTGGCGTGATCGAAAACAAATGGCCGGGAGTACAGGCCAAACCAGGCCAGCGGAGTTTCCGGCATCCGGGCGCTGAAGCGGTCGAGTGCGGGTTCTATCCCGAAAGCGGCCTCGTAACTGAGTGCGCCCGCCACCCACAATCCATCGTTTCCGGCCTGCTCCAAATCAGCCAGCAGAGGAGACACCTCCTGGGCACAACGGGCAACGAGCACTTTTTCCGGTTCGAGAAAAAGATAGCTGCGATGGTTGATCCTGTCCGGCAGAGCGGATTCTAAAAGCACCCAGTTATCCGCCCTTGAGAGCAGCGGAGTCATGGTTTCCAGCGGTAGCGGCGGATAGTTACGCAAATTTACTCACCATATTGGGATTAACGTGCATTCAGGGAATCATTGCAAGAAAGATACAACCGGAGTTAATGCGGTGTCAAAGGCGGCCTGAATCATTTGCCGGCAGTGAAATCTTGCCATCAGCCAGTGGTTGCTATATATTCGACCTCCCAAAAACAAATATTCAGCCCCTATAGCTCAGGTGGATAGAGCAGCGGTTTCCTAAACCGCGTGTCGTGCGTTCGAGTCGCGCTAGGGGTACCATATAAAAGCGGCTATTCCTTGTATGGCAAGGAATAGCCGCTTTATTCTTTTGGCAGCGCATTAAACCTTAGTTCTCGCTTGTTTTGCGCAACAGGTCAAGCTCGCCGCCGGTAAGAACACCATCGATATCAAGCAGGATCGAGACTCTGTCACCTGTCTTACCCATGCCCTTGATAAACTCAGTCTCCACACCATCACCCATCTCGGGAGGGTCTGCAATATTTTCCGATTTAATATCCAGCACTTCTCTCACACGGTCGACCAGGATACCGGTCAGGATTTTATCGCCGGCATGGGAGACTTCCACGACAATAATACAGGTTTCCCTGGTATCCTCGGACCTTTTCATCCCGAACTTGAGTTTGAGGTCAACCACGGGAATCACTTTGCCGCGCAGGTTAATCACTCCGCGGACGTATTCCGGAGTGCGTGGC
>SDBV01000230.1_pt1 | contig 76404 bp, 76 predicted proteins | sample 2277081 | NCBI WGS metagenome assembly SDBV01 (sample SAMN10402039, study PRJNA504765) | marine sediment metagenome | isolation source: marine sediment core GS10_PC15, 223 cmbsf | place: Arctic Ocean: Southern Knipovich Ridge | collected 2010
ATAAAAAACAAAGAGGCGCCCCATTAGGGCGCCTCTTTTATCTTACTCAATCACTAAATAAAATATATAAAGAGAATGATTAGGGCCCAAGACTCCGCATGACAAAAGACTAAATAGAAAAAAATATTTAATGAAATTACAAAAATCGAAAAAGAGTCTTGACCTCTCTTGTAATCTAACTGAGAGTATTTAGCACTTATTTTAATGTTAAAACCACCTGATTATTGTTTAAAAAAGTTCGAAGATCATCCCCTAAGCTCCACAAATACCTAGAGTATCTTTATTAAGTAGTAAAATTCAGACTTTCTTCATTTGTGCCTTAATTTCTTTTGTTAAAATGAATATGTCTTGCAAGGGGGAATTATTAGGCAAATAATACTCATTTTTCTAATATCACTTATACTGCTTGCTTCAGGTTGCAATGAAGCTAAGAGTGGCTCAGCCAAACCGGCTAAGCAAGAAACTATCAATTTATTTGAACCTATCAATCTAGGCGCTCCCGAATCTCTAGAGCAAGTCAATAAGATTCAATTAAGTTCAGCCAATGCAACAGATACTCGTATTTTAATTTATGAAAGTTATTCAAAAAGGATTCGAGAAATCAATCCTAAAACTGGCAATGATTCAAAAATATTTCCATATCCCTCACCCGATGATGTTTTTGGTTTGTTATCGAGAAGAGTCTTAAGAGATAAAACTGGTCGGCTGATAAACCTACCACTGGCTGACTGGGGATTAGGAGCAGAACAGTCAATCGCAACTCTATGGATATACAATGCCGATCTGACCAAAGAAGAAAAGATACTTACTCTAAAACCGGGATGGACCTTCTCTGTTACACCATCACCGGATGAAAGCAAGATTGCCGTATCCGCAAAAAAAATAACTTACGATATTCCTCATGGGCCTTTCATTGGACCACCGTCTAGTGGTAATGCAGATATAGAGATTTTTATTGTTGATCTCTCTACAGCAAAGTCCAAACTCGTCTATCGTCACGCGGGGAACTTTGAAAGCCGTCGAAACTCGGTAACCCCACCTCTTAGCTGGAAGAAAACGGGCATAATTTTGAGTATCAAAAACGGTATTATGCTAATTAGACAACAAAAGCAGTGGGAGCAACGTTTTTATGAGATAGAAAACTTATTCAGCTCGTCAAACGTGTCGCCTGATGGCAGTAAATTATTGGTCTTTAAAGGCAAGCGATCTGATATATCCTCTGCCTTATTAACAATACCTGACTTCAAAGAAGAAAGTTTACCAGAGGAAGCTTTTAAACCATTTGAAAATTATTTCTTTAATGATCAACTGGATTGGTCAGATAATGACCACCTCGTCGCTCTCGAAGTATTAAACAAAGACCCAGATCTTTGGGATATTTCACTATTGCAGTTTGACTATAAAGGGAAGCTAACTGGTAAAACATCCATAGCAAAGAAAGACTTAAACTTTAGATCAAGCCCAACTCTTTCAGTGTTTTCGGAAATAGACTCGGCGCTAGTTACAATTGACGGTCGTGCTCCTGAGGGAGCAGAAATCTATGCTTTTTCATTTAAGAAAAACAATATTATTTGGATAAAAGACTTCCAACCCATTACAGAAATACTTGGGGTAGGCTCCTAGGGTTCTTATTTTTTAAAGAAGTTCGAAGATCATCCCCTAAGCTCCATAGGTTCGGTCAAATGCTTTTCTCTTTATAGCTCGAGTTATGAATTTTTCATAAGTTTGTATCGCAAGCTCTTGAACACATCAAGTAAGCCCTATAGTTTTATAGTCATGAAAATCAATTCGAAAGTTATCAAGTTGACAATTATCATTTTAACTCTATCAACTGCAATTGCCTTGACCTTATCATTCTTGCTTTCAAGAACCGAAACTCTGATGCCGTCTTCAAAAAAAGAATTTAATAATGTAAATGATGAAGCAAATTTACCAGATCATGTTCCCGGCACCTTAAATTACCCTTCAAGCCCACGAGTCGTGCCAACAACACCTACTTTTACTGATGCACAACTAAAGGATGCGCAGGCTCGCTACATTGCTTTTCCAGAATCACTCACTGAAATAGGATCACTGACTGGAATAGGTGGTGGTAACGGCCCAAATCCAGACATAAACCGGTATGCGCCATTAAATCTTGACTATTCAAATGGATATGAACTAAATCGTGAATACCGTCACCCTGATGATTTTACGATTCCGACAGAAGATTTTATTAAGGCCAAAATTGAAAATAATAAAAAGCAAAAAGCTACGTTCTATGGTGGTGTAATTTATCAAAGAGCCGATATCAATGGATATGCAGCGTTGCTTCGACCGCAAGTTGAATCTGATGGGGAAAGTCCGGCGGTAGGGGTAACCATAAGTTGGTATGTTCAGCCTTTTTTATATGTACTATTTGGCCCGTACGAGACACCGATAGACGACGTTATCTATACTGCCGGCGAAATAACTGAATTTGCCCATAATAATGTTTCAACAGATTTACCGCCTAACGCTGCTAATACTCTGTCAGGTTATCAAATTCCTTAACGAAATTAGATTGCTGAAAAAAAGTTCGAAGATCATCCCCTAAGCTCCCTGAAGATAAATTCTAAGATGCTACTTTAACGTTTTAAACTTCTCATCCTCATCCTCATGCTCATGCTCATCATTTTACTTTTTTTCTTTTATGATATATATAAATAATAGGTTGCTTGAATGACAGATAACCGGTTAGTTGCATCATAAATAAAAGGGGGAAAGATGATTCGGTTAAGAAAGTCTTTTGTTTTATTTATAGTTTTGGGAATAATTTTTTCATTTACAACTTCTGCTTGGGCTCTTCAGTATGCTAACGTCGAAGGATATAATAATGAATTTCATACTGCCTGGGGAAATTACCAGTGGAATGGAACCTTCGGATACAATTACATTCAAAGCTCATAAAATATTACTAATATCCATATGAATTCAGTTTTTATGTGGGAAACAACTTATTGGCCCCAAAAGTATTTCTATGAAGCTGGTTGGGTCTAGCCTGCTGCTGATAAGAACAGCGGTCTCCCGCCTCATTTCTTTGGTGCCGGGTATGAGGGTCCGCTTGGTTACGACGACAGCGATAGACAAGGTAAGTTCCTTGGATGGGCGTATGCAGGTCAAACGCATAAGTATCATGTTTTTCTTGAAACACGTACAAGTCCCTGGGAAATCCGCTGGTACTTTGATGACAATATCGCTTCCAGTCTCGTTCCTCATACGGCCCAAACTTCACAAGGTAAAGCATGGGCCGGTAGCGAACGCCAAAGTGCAGGCGACAACAATTGGGCTCATTGGTGGGGCTTGGCAAGACAAGATGGCACTAATGTTTGGGCGCCATGGACAAACGTTCAACGCGAATGGTCGTATGTTTGGCCACAAGATACGATTTATAATTTAATTCCAATTTCATATAATAACTTTTACATCCAATAATAAAGTAGATGAAAGGATTTAAAGATGATAATAAATAAATACAGACTAACTATTATAATCTCTCTGACAGTCCTATCAATTATAGCTATGCTGATCGGCTGGCAAGTAAATCTCAAACGTACTGCCAGTGTACAAAATGAAATAAAACAAACAGCATCAGCCGAAGAAGCAATGAAGTCTCCTATTTACGGCCCAGTGCCCATTGACGATCTACCTGGAGGTGGGTTTAAGCGAGTAAGATCTTTAGCTAAGGCCGAGAGTGAAACAGGTATATCTCTAAGTGGTATACCAATAAAACTCTTTGGAAAAGATGGCCAAATTTTCTTAACCGGCAACCAGCACACTGCTATAATCTACTCTAAAGAATCAACACCTACCACATTTGATCCCGGTATCAATATCGGACCACGAATTGATTCGTCCAACTTAGTCTCTTATGAACAAATAGTAGAGCAGGGTCAAAAAAAAGGTATACCAATCGAGTTAAGACAGCATAACGGAAATCCCGGTTATACCGTCGAAAAAAGTGTTGATCAATTTATGGGTGGGAAAACCGCGCCTAAACCCGCCAGCGTTACTTGGATGAAGAATGGAATTCAGTATATTGTAGTCGCACCGGTAGACATGGCACTCAGCGAGTTACTTCCAATAACTGATGCGATAGAATAGACAAGAAAAAAACGAATAAATTAAATTATTTGTCAGATTTTAACAAATGCTTAATAATGATCATAAGTTGCTTGATAAGTTTTTAAAATAACTTTTCATAAAACTTCGATATATGATCAAACAGTGTTGAACTTTATCGACTGCTCTATTTATATGCTAAATCCTACTCGCACAAGTCAATTTTTGAAACTTTCAACCATTAAAAAAGTTCGAAGATCATCCCCTAAGCTCCACAGATATTTATATCTTTTGAGCAGGGACTATGTCCGCAATTTCTTTACATTTTGGATAATTCCTACAGCCAAAAAATTGGTTTCCTTTATTCTTGCCTTGCTTTGCCGTACGAAGCACCATAGGAACATTACATTTTTGGCAGATAGGAGTCTTTTGCTTGGGTTCGTTATTTTCAGTATCGCTTGGCTTTATATGTTCTATTGATTCTTCCGAGAGAAGCTCAAGTGTCATATTCAATTCAATCTTCAATTTTTGAATGTCGTAATTAGACTTAACAGGTATCCTTAGAAGCGGTAGTTTTGATACTTTGAAAACCTCATTAACAAACTTATCACGCTCTGCTCTGTCAGCTCTTTTGTGGCTTGAATCATCTAACTCGATACCAAGTTTAGGCTTAAATGTATTATTGTCACACAGCAAAAAATCGACATGCTTTCTTGCAATCTTATTATGAAATACGATGCTATCTTTACCACCTGAAACAAAGAATATATCTTTCAGCGATACTTTCGGACAGATCAAATAACGTTTTTCAGTAGCTAATTGAAGAGCTTTCATAAATGACGCTTCAGCGTTCGATAAGAAGTCGTCACGCAAACGATAGGGAAGTACTGTTTTACTGTCATCTTTAAGCCCTAGAAGTCGATGTAAAAACTTAGGCAAACACCCTTTTTTTTCAGTAGCAGACAATATACACTCCTAAATAATTTTTATAGGTGAATAGTCTATTAAAGCTTGATTGGAGTATATCTAAAAATGTTAGACTCCTTATTTCTTTAATGCATTGAACTTGCGTGAAAATTAGATGTTAAAAAAGTTCGAAGATAGACCCCTAAAGTCCGCAGATTCCTTTAAAAATGAACTGAATCAACATCCAAATTTATATTCTCGCTGGTCAGAAAAGTTCGAAGATAGACCCCCAAAGTCCACACCTATAAATCGTTCTACCTGCAGTCAACGTTTTTGAATTGTACCTAGTTATAGTATTAGCTAGAAACAGATCTGCAATAATTATAACGCGTCGGTATTCTCATGCTTTTTGCTGTTATGATGTAATCCTTACGAGTCGTGCAAGTTAGCGTCAGTCACGTTGTTATTATTCAGTGGCCTTCTTACTCAAGTTAGAGTTATTTGGATGGTTTAAAAAGGAGATTCTGTATGGAAAACGGATATAAGCTAAGAAATACTGAAGGAAGAGGTGAAGGGATTTTTGCAACCAGATCATTTAAAGCTTGCGAAACGGTAATGGTCGGAGTTATTGAAACTGTGTTGGATGGAAATCACTCTCACGCTTCACAGATAGGCGAAAATAAGTTCGTTCTCCATGCCGGATTAATAAGTAAGGTCAATCATTCATGCAACCCTAATTGCGGTATCAAGGTAAATGAAACCGGCGCTCATGATTTTGTTGCAATGAAGTCTATAAGTGACAATGATGAAATAACTTTTGATTATGCTATGAGAAACTACGATGTCGACTATTTCCCGAAAAAATGTATGTGCGGCTCTACTAATTGTCGTGAAAGAATTGTCGGGTGGAAGGATTTACCCGAAAAAAGGAAGATTGAATACAAAGGGTTTGTTGCGCCGTATCTTCCTGAAATGGATACCGACGATTCTTCTAAGTTAAAATAATAACGTAAGTAGTAATAGCTCTTCGACTTATGCGTGAAAAGGTTCGAAGCTTATCCGACAAGGCCACTTGCTACTACTTGTTTCTCCAAATACTAAACCATTCGGAATTAAGTTTTGGTTTCGAGTACTCGGCTAATATCGAATATTCGTCACCATTTGGTTTCATATTCATGTATCCGACCTAAGCTAATGTCTTAAATTCTCGAATGTTAACATCTTCCAAAAAAGTTCGAAGATCAGCCCCTAAGCTACACACGTAAATATTGTTTTTTGATTTCCCTGATCTGTCTACGTAAAAATCTGGACACCTTAGATATAAATTATATTTATGTATTCTGGCAGGTCATCATATCTATAGGCGAGATCTACGCAAACTTCTAGCTTCTAGAATTGCAGTCGAGCGGACAAGTTTGACTATTGCCTCGTCGGGTATAGATTTAAAAACAACGAAAGGGAAGTGGTTTAATGAAAGACACAACTCCAGAGCAAAGAGAGAGACTTAAAAATCTTTCTGAACACAGGTACGAATTGGTAGAAGAACTAGCCGAGATCCATATTGAAAATATCGAAGAATCGGGTCTTGACCCCAGAACTCACTCACTTTGCCGTTTGGCTACTTTAGTGGCAATTGATGCACCAGTATCTTCTTATGCATGGCAAATTTCAGTCGCGGAAGAAAGCGGCGTTACAATAGATGATTTCATAGGTGTGCTGATTGCTCTAACGCCAACTATTGGTTTTGCTAAGATTGTTGCGGCTGCAAGTAAACTGGCCGTTCTTTATGATATTGAGATCGATCTGGATCAAGCTGCTTAATAGTTAAAGTTAGTAAATAGATGTTAATAAGAGCCCGTAAGGGCTCTTATTAATTTCAGACTTAAACCACCGCACCCTGCTATAACTTAAATTCTCTGCTAACGATAAACAGGATAATTAAGTTTAGAAAAGTTCGCAGGTAGACCTCTGAAATTTACAAACGCGGTTCATATTATTTACAAGAATAGATATGAAGTTAAAAAAGAAATTGATTTTAAGGATTGCATGCACAATGTTTTTGTAATGAATAAAGCTAATTAAGTTCATTCACATCGTGTTCAGGAAGATTAAATATCATAAAGAATGATATAATTTATCAATGACTAAAGCAGTTACTAAGCACCCTAAACCATCATTACGAAGAGATAAAGAGTGGCGATCAATTGAAAGTGAGCTCAGTCTCGTTCAAGACTTTATGCCTCTTGGGAGTGTCGTCGAAGATGGCATAGCTAAAAATCAAGATAAGTCTACGACCTACGCATCGCTCTCAGTTAGCTCAAAAAATATTGATGGTAAGATTACCGGATATATAATGCACAAAGAGGACTTTCTGAATTTATGGTTAGTTTTTAAAGATAGGCGTGTAGACAGAAAGAAAGAGGAAGTTCTAATTTATTGGTCTACGAAACACTACACGAGTAAAATTACCCAGCTTTTCTCCATTACCATGCCAAAGATATTAGTTATGGTCTGCCCAAAAGGTACTTATAAAGAAAGTGTAGAAGGTAGGCAGTGGCTGCGAAAAGAAAAGCCAAAGGTCCTTGTAGAAAGTCTAAATGCGCTTAGTTGGTGGATACCGGGCGTATTCAATAAATGGGGTAGAAAAATTATTGACTTAAAAGAGCGATGATTCACCTGAACTTTAAGCAGTTATTACTGGTACCTGTCATTCCGGAAAAGTCCTAAGATCAATCGGTAAAACAGCGATGCCTTTGCTTTTTGTTGACAATATCGCTAGAAAAGTTCGAAGGCAGACCCCTAGGGCCACAAAACAAGATAGAGTGCTGAGAGCTACTTGTCTTGCGGTAGGGAATCAAATTCTTTTTGTTTTTTATCAAACCACTCTTTTTCGGCCTCCGGATTCTTCAAAAGATCTTTCATTTCTTCCATTTTTTCGAGATGGCTTTTATCACCTTTTCCAACCATATCCATAGCGTGTTTTTTACTAAGTTCCGACATCTCTTCAAAAGTGTCGGCATGAAATTCCATGTCACAAGCTCCGGCCAATTGTTTGCATGTCATTGTTTTCATCTATCATTACCTCCTGTGAAGGAATAGCTAACTTGCTGTCAATTATAAAATACCCTAAAAAAGCTTATTGAAACACCAAGTAATCAGGGTGTTTGTTTAGACATCAAAAAAGCCCGAAAATCATCCCCCTAAACTCCACCAGAAGCATTTTACGCAGGCATCTTCTGCGTTCGTCTGCAAGTTTTCATCGGGTCACATACCTATATGTATGCTCCCCTCAAAAAACTTTTGTCTTCCTTGTATATGCGCTACGTAAAATGCTTCTGGAATGTTTTACATAACTGCGTCAGGCTGCGCATTTTTTTAGGTCATTTTATTATTCTTTATTCCACTTCATTGTCGTTGCGAGGCAATGACAACCTTAGCCGCGGCAATCTTCGAAACAGGCTATCTTCTAGAGCGCCCCTTTGTGCGAGAGGTGCGAAAGGAGAGGGTTCGAACCCCTGACGAATGGGGTTATGTTTTAGGGGGATGGAAGCCTTGGCCTGCCAATATGTTCGCATGGAAACACGTGTTTCCCTAATATTTCTCTCCGTTTTAGAGCTGTTTCGTAAATCCTGGGCCGTTAGCTAAAGGTGTCGTAAAAAAACCACAGTCTGCTTAGCGCGAGGCGTGAAAACGCCGGATAAAATGTTTTGGTACCCGCCTTTTAATATACCGTATTTAGATTTACGCATGCAGCGGACAAACCTGCTTTTCATGCTTTATCTTTACCATAGCAAAAAAATGTCAAAGCCTACGCCAGCGGATGTTAGTTACTGATAAGTAATAATCTCACTGATTGACCCACCGTCTGCTTACTGCTTTAATTAAAAGCTGATCTCAACAGAATATTTAAGGGAGTAGAAGATGTTAAAGAAAATTATTGTTGCGCTGCTGGCTCTTTCGTTAATGACAGGGGCGCTTGGTATTATCGGATGCTCAAACGGCGAAACTAAAGATACAAAGAAAGAGTCGAAAGATAATAAGAGTGACGATAAAGACGATGAACCTAAGGCAAGTGGCGGGTTAGCCATCCCGGCTCTTTTTGATGAGATCGGTTTTGAAGTTTACAAAGGTGATGTCGTTGAGGGATTTGATTACCGTGACGAGCCGACATCAGGCGATGTAATTATTGAAACCGACGGCACTGTCAAAGAAGTTGCTGATCATGCAAGAAAGCAGTTGAAGAAGATCGGCGCGACAATAGTCGAGGACGACGACACAGAAGAAAGTGATGATAGGGTAAGGATATCCGCTTTGCATGCCGGCAAAGACGGGACTGCCTATACTCTTAATATCAAGATAGCGTCCGGCCAGGATACGGAGAAGATCTGGGTCGGATATACCTTTAAGACCGTTAATGAAGAGTAGGGCTTAGATAGGGGTCTTGCGTATGTGTATTATTAGGTTCGAAGGCTGACCCAAGCTTTCAGATTTAAAAATCGCTTTTGCGAGCTTTGAAAAAAGCATCAAATGATCCTTCTTGGTAAGTACCGCTTTTTTTACTTCACCAAACTATGGTCTTTTCAAGCAGGCGATCTAGCCTTACGCTTACTTGTATGAATATCCAGACGAAATTAGAAAAAAGAATGATACAGACGGATTTGTTTGTGTTGATATGCACATTCATAGCCGGACTTGCCCTAATGATCAATGTGTTCCTGAAGTCGCTTCTCTTCATTTACGGATCAATACTTATTGTTTTATGCTTGCTGGTCTACGCAACTATTAAGTCCGAAATAAAAGACCAACTTAAGGAACTGTGGATTTTAGGACTATTGTCGCTCATCCTCTATCCGCCTCTGGAGTACTTATTTGTCGGTCGTCTCGATATGGTTACCTATCTAACTAATGAGCCGACTATACTTTTATCACCGGTATATCCGATGCTCTTTTGGCTTTTTGGTGTCGTACTGTTTGGCTACATATATATTCGTTCAATCCACATATTTAAAAGTGTAGCCATAGCGGTAGCGGCGGTCTCTTTTTTTAGCGCTATAAATGGGTTGGTCGCGGAAAATTTATTTAACTACATGGGTTTTTATCGAAACAATGTAAGTTCGATAATGATCGTTAAGACGCCCGTCTATCTTCCCCTGGGCTATATGGTTACCTTTGCTTTTATGCCGCTATATTTAAAGTTTAGGTGGATTTCTGGACTGCTTCTGTTTGGGATAATTTGTTTGTGCTGGTTAATGTTCTCACTCATTTTGTAATCTCTTAACGGAAGCTATTAGCTACCTCTGCTTAAGGTTCGAGATCTCTTCGTCAGGCTCTCGTCCTATCGGTTTCGACAAAAGAAGCACTCTCACTCATAAAGTCCGGCAATATTTACATAATTTAAGAAATATCCATTAAATGCCATCACCCAATAGTTAAATATATATTTGTAAGCCATGGGCGAAGCTGAAAGGGTAGGGCTCAAGAATAATTTTATTTGATCATCATATGAAAACTTTCGCTGAAACTGGATCGAGCGATGATGTTAATCCTGTGGCATCTCGATGATGATGAAATGCGCCTGTTCGGAGGTAAGGCTAAAATCGAGCGTGGCATGGCCAGATATTTTTAAAGAGTCCCGCTCGCCGAGAGTTGGGTATTTATCTATGCTTACGCTTCCTTCAAAGCAGTAAACATAAGCCTGGCGACCTCCGTCCAGCAAAAAAGATACGTTTGTCTCTTTTTCAGTTAGCTCGGATACGTAAGCATTGATATCCTGGTGGACATATAGAGGGGCTTTGTCTTTACGCTTTGAGCTAGTCATGATCTGAAGCAGCTTATTTTTTCTGTCGCTAGACGAATATTTATGGATGTCATACCTAACGGCTAACGCTCTCTCATCAGGCGTGATCCATATCTGTAAGAAGCGGCACCAGTCAGCTTGTTCGTTAAGTTCAGAGTGGGTGACACCGGTCCCGGCTGAAATGCACTGAACATTTCCGCGGCTTAAGATTTCATGATTGCCCGCGCTGTCGCGATGGGTAAGTTTTCCATCGATGACATAGCTAAAAATCTCCATATTATCGTGAGGGTGGGTCGTGAAGCCGCTATCCGGCTTCACGTCGTCATCGTTAATTACTCTAAGCACGCCAAAGTTCATCTTATTTGGATCATAAAAATTGGCGAACGAGAAATGAAAATATGTATTTGCCGGATGCCTGTCACTTGCTTTCAGGTAGTGAAGGTCTTCAGCGTCTATTTTTTGATACTTTTTCACCCCTTTTTTGCACCTGCTTTCAGTATTGATAAATTCTTGATAATACTTATGTTTGATGATATTAACCCATAAAACCGCTAAATTAGCACATGGTTGTCTTGCCAGTAGGCCCGATAGCGTGACATTAGGTATGACTATACCCTTAAGCCCACAAGAAGCGACAAGCTTTTCAACCTGTGTATGCTTATGTCCTTACTTCCGGGCGTACGGAGGCTACCTACGGTCACTGGCGTCAGCTTCTACTGAATATTTGCTTGGTGAGGTTATTTAGAAACCTAAATCCTATCAATATGCTTAGAAAGTAGATTCTAAACTTATTTTTTACTTGAATGCGATATTTAGATTTCACTTTTCTTGTTCGTTGCGATTTAACTTCAAGCGTTACCGCTAATGGAAATAAGCAAAGGCCCTATGAGGAACAGGGCCTTTGCTTAATCTGATTGAATTTAAATTAGTTGCTAGTTTTTGAAGCTTTCTTGGATTGACCCTTGATACCTTTACCGTCGTCACCTTCGGTTTCAATATTATCGTTACTTCCAAATGCCTTGCCTCGGTTACTCTTATCTTTTGTAGAATTGCTTATGGCTTTTAAAATTCCTTCTTTCGCTTGCTCGGGAACTTTTTCAAGGACGCCTTCAAGGATCGCTACATGCTTACCGGTTGCTTCTTCAACGTGCTCGATCATTTCTTTGACCGTCTTCTTATCAGCGGCTTTTTCTGCTTTTTCAGCGATCCTTCCTAGCTTTTCCTCGATATGACTGAGGCGCTCGGCAGCTTTAGCGACTGCCTTGGCAGCTTTTTCACTAGCGTTACCGGACCCCTGGTCCGCAATTTTTTCAAGCTTCGTACTTAGTCTGGTCAGTCTTGAAACGGCCTGCGTAAAAGCTGTAGCGGCCTTCTTCTGACCATCTTCGCCGATTGATTCAATTAACTCCGTCAACTGATCCAACGCTCCGGAATCATTTTCCGAAAGGAACGCAAGGCTGTCAGGGTTGTCCTCAGCTAATCCTTCAGCATCTTCTTGATTTTCCTGATAGTCAGATAAAAGTTCAGTTACGGTTTCATCGTCGTTAACCGCTTCGGCCTCAGATAATCTCTCAAGACTGAAGTTAGACAGCGCCTTTACTTTGTCACCCTTATCAAATGTAAAAAAAAGTTCAATATCTTCAGCGGCCCGGTCAAACCAATAGAAGATGCTGTCCGGGCCAGTTCCCGCGGGAACTCTTTCGCTTGCGAGTGCCGGACTCGCGCTTAAGATTAAAAATGCTACGGTCATAATCGCCAATCTTTTCATATCTTTCTACTCCTTTTATAAAATCGCCTTCAACATATATAACGGCTAAACCGATATATTTGTTACAGATTAATTTAAAATTTGTAACATTATTTACAGTTGGCCGTTAATAAGGTTAGAGGGATGAAGAATAAAACGGATATTAAACAGGTGATAGAAGATGCAAAACGAAATGATGCTGATGCCTTTTCCTATCTATACGACGAGTTCTTTAACAAGATCTACAGATATATCTTTATTAGAGTTAAGAATAAAGAGGTGGCTGAAGATCTATCCAGCCGCACGTTCATTAGGTTATTGGAACGGATCAGTGATTTCACTTGGAGGGGCGCCGGTTTTAACGCCTGGCTGTTTCGCATAGCCAACAACATAGTTATTGATTGGTTCAGGGAGAAGAAAGTTGTGATCACCGAGATTGATATTGAAGATGTAAAGGCAAGTACCGAATACTCTGTGATAACGAACGAATCGTTTAAGGAAGTAATTGTCGCGCTGGGCGCGCTAACCGAGAATCAACGCCAAGTCATTACTCTACGGCTTGTTAGTGGGCTATCGTGTGAAGAGACCGCTGAAGTTTTAGGTCTAAACGCCGGAAACGTTAGAACACTTCAGCATAGGGCGCTAAGAGAGATAAGGGAAAAGTTGAAGGTGATGGTGGATGCTTAACAGTAGAGAGCTCGACCAAGAACTCGACAAGCTAATTAGCGGCGATACGGTTGATGAAAGCGATCAACTGATCAGCGTTGCAAGTGATATTGCATCTTTTAAGAAAATAAAAATAGATGAAAAGCGATTTCTGGATCTTAAGAATCAATTTATCAGGGCGGCCGGAACCATCGCCGAGTCAAAAAAGAGCAGGGAAACAGTTCAGTTAACGGCTAGGCCAAAGAGAATGTATTTTATAAGTATTAGAAGAGTTGCCGCCGCGGCTCTTGTGTTGTTGATGTCGTCGGGGACAACGGTCTACGCGGCAACCGGCTCGATGCCCGAGAGTCAGCTTTACTCAGTCAAGCGGGCAACTGAGACCGCGATAATGTATCTTGCGCCCGCAGCCTTTGAGTCCGGGCTGGAAAAAAAGTTCTCTAATGAGCGCATAAGAGAGATCGAACATATATTAAGCAAGAGGAAGACTGCAGCTAACGAGAACATCGTGAGTGAATTAAAAATGGATCTAAAAGCTTACAAGAAGGCCGTTTTGGATAACAAAAGCTTAAAAGAGCAAATAAAAAAGTTGGATATCAAGATTGACTCAAAATTTAATAAAAACTCTAAACCTAACGAACTAAAGAATGATGACGTAGGGGCGGAGAAAGAAATTGAAAAGCAGAACAGCGGCGCAGGCAAGGGGAAAAGAAATTCACCTGGAAATTCAAAGAAGCCTTAGCTGTCAATTAAAACAATCACAGCTGATACATATCAATAGATATCCCTATTCAATTTTTCACACTGAAATTTTTCAATTTCAATAAACTGAATCGTTCTTTCGAAATGGTCGTGAGTCAAAAAAGCTCTACGATCAACCACTGTTTTCATGACTTAAAAAATTAATGATATGCGGGACTGTTTTATAAAAAAAATCTCAGGCCAACCTCCTTACCACTTCGATTTTGTAGCTTCTTTGTAAGTGTCATCCCTTTAAGACGATAGGGCAACACTAAAGTATTTAACAAGGATGAAACTAAAATGAAATAAAGATTTAATCCTCCCTTAACAGTATTGAAATGTCGCGAAGGTATCTTGATACCAAAGAACTTATTAAAGCAGCGACTAAAGGAGGTCTCGATGGTTAGAAAATCTATATCTATTCTATTGTTAACGCTTGTCTTCCTGGCTCTTTTTGCGTCGACCGCGTATGGCGCGGAAAGTGAGGAAATCTCCATATCTCTGGATACGGTATGGACGATGATGGCGGCTTTTCTGGTCGCTTTCATGCAGGCCGGGTTTGCTCTCCTAGAGGGCGGGCTGACAAGAGCAAAAAACGTTGGCAACATCATGATGAAGAACCTTATTGACTTCGGTATCGCTACGATCGCATTTTGGGCAGTCGGGTTCGCTATCGCTTTTGGTGCAGGGAACGCCCTTTTCGGGACAAGCGGCTGGTTCTTAAATGTGTCAGCAGATAAAGTCGATACGGTGTTTGCGTCTCTTTCGTGGACCAATATTCCTCTTATGGCAAAATGGTTTTTTCAAATGGTCTTTGCCGGAGTCGCTGCGACCATTGTCTCGGGAGCGATGGCCGAGCGAACAAAGTTTCATGCATATTTAATATACAGCGTGGTCATCACTGGCGTAGTCTACCCCGTAGTCGTACATTGGATCTGGGGCGGTGGCTGGTTGGCAAATCTTGGCTTTCAGGATTTTGCCGGCTCAACAGTGGTTCATAGCGTGGGTGGATGGGCGGCGTTAGCCGGTGTTCTCATCATCGGCCCAAGACTTGGAAAGTATGGGAAAAATGGGGAAGTCAACCCGATTCCCGGCCACAGTATGTCAATGGTCATGTTAGGTGTTTTTATTCTATGGATCGGCTGGTTCGGTTTCAATGCCGGTAGCACCATGGGAGCGCTGGATCTTAGCTTTGCACAGATCGCGGCCGTAACTACGCTTGGCGGAGCAGCTGCCTCGATTACGGGGATGCTAACCGCGTGGGCAAGGACCGGTAAGCCGGATGTGAGTCTTACAGCCGGGGCCGCTATTGCCGGACTGGTTGCGATTACCGCGCCCTCGGCGTTTGTAGAACCTTGGGCCGCGGTCACAATCGGATCACTAGCCGGTATAATATATGTCTTTGCCGTGATATTGCTGGACCGGTTAAAGATAGACGATCCGGTCGGCGCCATTCCGGCTCATGCTTTTCTGGGAGTGATCGGAACTCTTTTAACCGGGGTATTCGCATCACCGAGACTAGTCGAAGCTGTCGGTGTCGGAAAAGCGGGACTGATCTATACCGGAAGCTTTGATCAGCTAGCAATTCAATTACTCGGCGTTGTCGCGGTCTTTGCCTTTGTCTTCCCGGCATCTATAATCTTATTTAAAACTATTAAAGCAACTGTTGGACTTAGGGTATCGGCTGAAGAGGAGATCCAGGGGCTTGATATTAACGAGCACGGTATGTGGGGCTATCCAGAGCAATTCGTGACTCAGCTACCGCCGTCAGTTGCCATGCATTACTCAAAAGATGATGGAGCTAATACATAAGTCAAAATGCAGATGCATTAAAAAAACGAAGGGGCTATGTGATGAAAGAGATAAGGGCGATAATAAGACATGAACAGCTGGAAATGGTAAGAGACGCGTTAGACCGGATCGGGATAAAAGGGATAACTATAACTGACGTAAAGGGCGCCGGACAACAGCGCGGCTTTACCGAATCTTATCGGGGAGCTAAGACCATAATCCACTTTCGTCCAAAGCTGCAACTAAGCGTGATCGTACCGGACGATAAGTTGGAAGAGGTTGTTGAAGTGATCATAAGTAACGCGCGGACGGGCGAGATCGGCGATGGAAAGATATTCATCTTCCCAGTTGAAGAGGTTATCCGTATCCGTACCGGTGAAAAAGGGCTTGGTCGGATCTGATCCATGAAACCCGGCGGCAGATAAAGTCGCCGGGTTTGCTCTTTTTTAGATAACTTTCGATTTTCTTTTAATATAACTTTAGCAAAGCATAAGATCGGTCAGTAATTTTTTTAGGAAAAAATTACAGATCGACAAAAATAAATGACACCGCTTTACTTTAACCTTCAAGACAACAAGACACTTTATAAATTCTTTACAAAATACTTACATGTACTTTATTCACAAAGGTTAAAATCGATCATTGCAATAACCCACTCGGAATACGCAAGAAAATTTGCCGACAGGATTTTTGAAATGAGCGACGGACAGCTGAAAGAATTAAAATAAGGTTATCCGCTCTAAATTTAGTGCATGCGCGATGTCACAATCCTTTTCGTAGAGATTGTTGCTTAACCGTATTTCACTTTATTCATTTCTAATTTAGTTTAGGTAGAGTTTTTTACGTTCATCAGTAAACGACCACCAGGGAAGAGGTTCTCCACCTTCCATAAAATGTATAGCGGAGATAAAAACGTCGATTATGCAGGGGTCTTGATTTTTTCCTAACACTCGCCCAAGCTCCTCGTAAAGCTTATATGGATCCTTTCCGATTAGCTTTCTCGGATGATCTATGTGAATCAATTTGAGATCATTCGCTATCGCCTTTCCAATATTTGGAAGTTCATCAAGCCGAGATATTTTTTATCGGTCCGGATTTTTCAATTGATAACTTTATTCAAATTACCATTTCATTGCTTGCTCATTACGCGAGAAACAATCATTCTGTTAGTTAAAGACAAAACTACGCGGCGTCATATGTTGATAAAAAGGGTATTCACAAATCAGAATAATGAAAATATGTAAAAATCTTGGTCGCGGTTTTGTCTAAAGAGGTTTGCGACATCTCTTTGCAATAAGTCGCTAAGCGAATAAAATTTGCTTTTGTTGGAAAGTGTTGCTGTAAATCAGAATGTTTTTGGAGTAAAGGAGAAGTTCAGTGAACGCGATCTTAAGCGATTTTCCATTTGAATCTAAGTATATCGGCGTTCATGGTTCTAAGATGCACTACGTAGATGAAGGGTCGGGAGATCCGATTCTGTTCCTGCACGGCAATCCGACGTCGTCTTACCTTTGGCGAAACATTATTCCTTATCTCACACCCTTCGGTCGATGCATAGCGCCGGATCTCATCGGGATGGGAAGGTCAGATAAGCCCGATATCGATTATCGTTTTCATGACCATTTAAAATATGTCGAAGGTTTTATTGATGAGTTAGAGCTTTCTAACATTACCCTCGTTATCCACGACTGGGGCTCGGGGCTCGGCTTCCGTTACGCTATGGGAAACGAGGACAACATCAAGGGCCTGGCTTTCATGGAAGCCATTGTTAAACCGTTTAACTGGACAGACTTTCCAAAGGAATTTAAGACTGGTTTCAAACTGATGAGAGCACCGGCTATTGGCTGGTTTATGATCAGTGTTATGAATGCGTTTATAAAACAGGTAATGCCGCAGGCTACAAAGCGGAGCCTGACACTTAAAGAAAAAAAGTATTACGCCTCGCCCTACAAGACTATCAAGAGCCGCAAACCAATCCGGCAGTGGCCCCTGGAGATACCAATAGACGGAAAACCCGCTGACATGCTTGAAACGATTGCCGATTATAGCGAGAAGTTACAGAATTCCGTCCTCCCCAAACTGCTTTTTTATGCAAGTCCCGGTGGCATTATTGACGCTAAAGGTCTCAGGTGGTGCGAAGAAAATCTGAAGAATCTGAAAACTATTGATATTGGAGAGGGGATTCATTACCTGCAAGAAGATAATCCGCATTTGATCGGGGAAGAGCTAGCCAAGTGGTATATATCCCTATAAGATCCTAATGGATTAGCCCGGATCATGTCGGGCTAAAAAACCCTTGTCATTTCGACGTGCTGTTAAGCCGGCTATGACAAACCTGGCAACTCCTTAATCTTTTACACTTTACAATGTTTTGAAGCCGGATTTTTTGAATCTTTATCAGCAACCCTTTGCTCATGACGATCAAGCCACGAACGCTTACGATCTTAAGCTGTTAGGTTACATTCGGGCCTGGTTAACTGTTTTAGCGTTATTATCAGACGATATAAACGTAGATGGTATAGGGATGGTCCAGTGTTAATAATTATCGCATCATATGCTGTTTTTTAAGCGTGTTGCCATTATTTTAAAAATCTAGTTAAACGAAATTAGACGAAACGGAGATTAAAAAATGACTGATCAGAGCTCGCTTGTGAGTAAAGCTTTCCAAACGTTTAGCCGGGAAGCGCCAGACCACGCGGCTGCCTGGGCCAGGCAATTCAATCATTGTCCGGCGCTAGTAGCCTTGACGATAAGACCAAGGCCTTAGCTTACCTTGCCGTACTCGCTGTCCTTAGAATTGAGAGTGGGGTTCCTTTTCACGTTAAGATGGCTAAAAGCGCCGGCGCCTCAAGAGATGAAGTGATAAGCGCCATCCTGCTGGGTTTACCGGCGGCGGGAAACGCGGTAACCCAGGTGTTGCCGGCCGCCATTGAAGCCTACGATTCCGAATAAACGTAAGGGACGGGGAGTTCTATATCAAAAAAGAATGCTTGTAGATGGAAAATGTTGGCTCTCATGTCATTTAATCGTTTGCCAGAGTATAAATAACGACAGACGCAGATCAATACCAAAAAGGTATCTACCCTTGAGCCGAAATTTGCCGTTGCCTGGATGTGATGATTTTAAAGATGAATATCGCTGACGCTAAAAAAGAAAAAATACCAAACGACAAGAACATCCCCCTTAATCCAAGAATTGTCAGGAATGGCTGGCTGATTATCGGGGTCATAAATTGACCGAAAAATAAGGACATAGTTAGTCCGCCGACAGCTTTTCCTCTTATATGGCTTGGTGCGACACTTGCGAGCCATACGTTAATATTGGCGGGTAGGAGACCAATTCCAAGACCCCCGAAGATCAACGCAACGACAACGTACCGATAGTCGTCTACAAATGACAAGATTACATGGTTTATACCAAAAAAAACAAAGATGATCACAAAGATCCCCGAGAAGCTGAGTAATTTCTTTATCCTTCTGTACTGAAGCGCGACAATCGCCCCGAACAGTCCCTGCACCGATAGGGCAAGGCCTACGAAGCTTCCCGATAATTCACTGAGATGAAAGGGGACTTGCAGGGGGAATATAAAAAATATCAGAATGCTTACAAATGTCGTTAAGTAGATCAAACCGATCGTCTTATACGGAACAACCGGTTTACTGACCTCCTTTTTGCTGTGGCCGACCTTAGCTTTTCTCCTAGGTTCATTTACTGTCAGTGCCGTGAAGATCAATACGATGATCGCCAGCAGGTGGACCAAGAATACAAGGCGCCAGTTTATATCCGAAAGGAGACCGCCTATAAAGATAAATCCCATACCTCCAAAACTGATAAAGGCGCTTTGATATCCCATGTAGCGGTCTAGGTCAGTGTCTTCAAAGTAGTCGATGATAAGTGTAGTAAAACCGCTCATTATGGCGGAAATAGCAAGTCCAAGGATAGCCCGGGAGACTAAGATCCAGTGTAATGAGTCTATAAAAAAACCGGCTGACCCTGATAAAGAATAGATTATGAGGGCTACGATCAATACCGGTTTTCTGCCAAATCTGTCAAGGAAGTAGCCGGAAAACGGAGCGCCGATAGCGATAAAAAGCGCCGGAGTCGTAAGAACCAGCCTGACAAGGAGTACAGAGTTCGGTACGTCTCTAAAGACAGAGAGCATCCTGGGAAGAGACGGCGCTAAAATAGTAGCAGTGAGCACTGATAACGCGCTGCCAATCAAAATCGTTAGATTACGTATAAATATTTTGTTTGACTGTGACATTAGCGAACTATTATACATTTAAAGCGTTTTTGCGACTTACCGGTATATTTGAATAAGCTAGATCAAGATCAATGAAATAACTAGAGAGTCAGACTTATCATGTTTAGCCTGTCTTGTCTGACGTTAAGAATAGCGTTGGCAGTAGGTATTAGTTATTTGAGCAGATCTCTTAAAAGTTCTTGAGCGTCGCTTGCGTCTTCATCGTCAACCAATAGTTCGATAGGTCCCATAGCGGATGGAAAGCGAAACCCAAAACCCCCTATCGCAGAGAGGTTCTCATTTTTTGAAAAAAAAGTGATGTTCGCGGACATGAGCAGCGACTTAGCAACGACTACAACAGCTTGGTCAAAGGCGCTAAAAATTGTTACGGGATTACTCGGATATTGTTTTTGTAATTGCTCATCATCGGCTGGGGCACTTAGCTCACTCACTAAATATTTTTCACAGTCGAGACATTCGACTATACCATCGATATATTCAGAGCCGCATTCGGGACAAAACATTCCTTAACTCCCATTTCATAAATATATTATATAGTTAACTATTAAATTATTGTAATCTCATATTTTCTTCAAATCATCCGTACTGCGACTTCTGATTCTCCCAATATAAATTACAGAGATAACGGGTATAGCAATCATGTAAAAATCGGATGTTGATTTTGGAGAATTGTCATGGTTGGCGATAAAAATAAGTCATTGATAATAATAATAGCTGCGATCAGCCTATTGTTCGCGTTTACGGGCTGCTCGTATACTACCGAGTCTGACGGACTCAAGGTTCTTGACGTTGAGCGAGGTGACAGCATAGATGGCCTGGAGGCCGACGATGAAGATGACGATATTATGAAGGTAACCGTTGAGCCCACCGACGACAACGCTAAAGGAAAGCTAAACGAATTAGTTATAGCTAACGATACTAATTTATTTAAGCTTTTTCACAAAGACGAGCTTGTCGCTGAAGCATCAAGCATCAGCAAGGCAAGCGGTAACGTCGATGGAAATAGAGACGACTCGTTACTGGAAATCACTTTCCCCGTTCCAAAAAATTTGAATAAAGATTTATTTCTTTCAATTGAGAGTTTTTCAAAGATCTCGTTGGATGATCATTCGAGTAGATCAAGAGCGGACATACGCCTCTACTAAGGTTGATATAGAGAACTCTTAAGCACACAACAATATATGATCAACCGTTATTTGATCGCCTTAACACGCTCCGGTGCTGTCTTTTTTAAACAAGACAAGCCTTGCCGCTAAATAGCTTGGTTTTCGGCTCTCCCTTGATTATGCTACGATAATCAAAGAACATGCTAAATATAGATTAACGATCTTTTTGTTATCTTGAACCTAAGGAGACAAGTGGCCGGGAAAACTGTAATTATTTTAGGTGGCGGAATCGGCGGAGTTTCCGCGGCCTCCTTGATAAGGAAGAAGTTAAGCCGGGACAATAGGGTGATCCTGGTGAATAAGGGTGGTAAGCACATATTTTTACCATCGCTTTTATGGGTCACTTTTGGCCTTAGGGAACCCAAGGCTATTCAAAGAGACCTATCGATTTTGGAAAAGACGGGTATCGAGATAGTGGTTGGAGACGTTACGAGCGTCGACACGGATAACAATAAGGTATTCTTGAGCGAAAAAGAACTTTCCTACGATCTTCTAGTCGTGGCCCTTGGGGCTGATCTCGATTTCAACAAGATTCCGGGACTGGCAAAAGGATGCTATTCCTTTTACGACTTGGATAACGCCTTAAAGTTAAATAAGGAATTAGACGTTTTTCGAAGCGGACGACTGGCTGTGGTAGTTTCCGACATGCCTTACAAATGTCCGGCCGCCCCTTTTGAGGCCGCGATGCTTATTGAGGAGCGCCTAAGGAAGCGGGGCGTCAGGGATAAGATAGACATGCAGGTTTACATTCCGACACCTCTTCCCATGGGTGTCGCCGGAGCCAAGGTAGGCAAAGCCCTCGTCGGATTAGTCGAATCAAAAGATATCGGTTTTAATGTCAACATGAAATTATCGTCGGTTAACTCGAAAGACGGCATCATGGCTTTCAACGATAAGGATGAAGTAAGCTTCGACTTTTTGGTAGCAGTCCCTCCGCATATCGCCCCGACTGCCATAAGTGATTCTAAAATAAGCGGACCAAACGGTTGGATACCGGTCAACCCCAACACATTGGGGACCAGCATTCCAAATATCTTTGCAATTGGGGACGTAACTTCAGTAAAGCTCGCAAATGAGAAGATGCTTCCAAAAGCGGGTGTCTTTGCCAACGCGCAAGCTGAGGTTGTAGCATCGAATATCGCCACCTTGATAAACGGGCAGGAGCAAAAAAGTGAATTTACAGGTTATGGAAACTGCTTTATAGAGACTGGCGGCAAAAGAGCGGGAATGGCTAGCGGAAATTTTTATGCGGAGCCTGATCCGAAGATAAGGCTAAGATCCATACGCCCGTGGTGGCAGTGGGCAAAAGTCATGGTTGAAAAACGCTGGTTCAAGCGCTGGTTCAAGAATTAAGACGAATACAACGTAGATATAGCCGTTATCTTGAAGAGACCCTGGAAGTGATCTCCGCATTCTTAGCGACACTACTTAAGATTATTTTTTGACGAAATAATTAGACATTCAGTTCTTATTACCGCTGGGACCCTGGTGAAATAACCTAAGAGCCCTCCACTTTTGTTCTTACCCATCCCTTTATCCCTGTCGGTCACCTGCATCCCTAATTTGGCTAGCTGTTTTATCCGGTCGTAACCGGGGTATCAAGCCACTATCGGGTAAATGGAGGTAGAATGAGACGGTATGGCGGTGGCGGCGGGATCGGGCTGTGGGCTTTCTTTTCGTTTATGTTTTTCTTAACGACCCCGGGCTTGCTACCCATGTCGGTCTGGGAGTATGTTTGGCGATCCATAATCGGTCCGGTAAATTTCCTATTTCCTTAAACGTTAATTCTCTAAAAGCAGTAGCAACCTGTAGGTGTTATCGTCAATATCGAGCTCCAGCTCTCTCATCTGACCGGTTATTCGTTTCTCTTCACTGGCTACAGTTTTAAGAAAATCCTTTCTCTTTTTTTCGAAGCCATTATATTCGGCTACCGATATCTTTTTTGTCGCTAAGTCCTTGGTGTTGTTGGCGAGTATTATCTTTGAGCTGTAAAAGTCGATGTAGAGATCTAACAAATCTTTCTCAAGTCCGGTAAATGAACTTGCTTTTTTAACTATAGATTTAACGATCTTTCGGTGCTCCTCGTCCAGTTCGTCGCTGATAGATCGCTTTATTTTGGAGATCGCTCTCTCTTCAGCTAATAAGTCCTTCTCTTTTTCGTCAATGCCTTTAATGCTGTCTTCGAACCTCTTTATGATCGAATCCGTTACTGAGTTTATATCCTCGACACTTTCCTCGTCGAGGATGGAGGATACCTTTATGTTATCGACATCGCCGGAACTGACAATCTCGTAGATCTCGCTATGGTCCCACCGGGAATCCTGGTATTTGATCATCGCTTTGATTAGAATCGTTTTTTTATTACTTAAAATTGACGCGTTTTTGATGATGACAGCGACAGACACTGAGATGATCGCCAGCAATATGGCTACTACCATGATCTTTTGCCAGTTCTTGATAACACTAACCCCCATGTAAGTCGATATTTACGTGAAAAATACCGCTTAATTTGCCAATTTAGACAAAAGCATTTTTTGATCTTTGATGTTTTCAATAATCGCTTGCTAACTGGACAGTGATTGCTAGTAGAGTGATTCAGCTGATATAATTTGTAACTTGATACTTGTTTAGTGAGAAAAAACCTTTCAATATTTAGAGGGTAACGATGAGATTGTTTCGATTACCGGATCAAACGCTAATAAAAAATAGCACTTTATTTATTATTTTATCATTATTCTATTTTATTATCCTGTTTGCAAGCCCAAAGATAGCGCAGGCCAACCATGGTTATCAGTTCATCGGCCAATGGGGCTCTCAGGGTACGGCTTCGGGGGAATTTGATTATCCTCAAGGTGTCGCTGTAGATAAAAACGATGATGTGTACATTGCCGATACCCAAAACCATCGAATTCAAGTCTTTGATGAAAACGGTAATTTTATTAGAGAATGGGGCTCTCAGGGGTATATTGACGGTCAATTCGATTTTCCTTACGGGATTGCGGTAGACAGCGATCTAAACGTCTACGTCGCGGATAGCGGTAACAACCGGATACAAAAATTTACTAAAACGGGCGTATTTATCGGAAAATGGGGGGAGTGGGGAACCCTCGATAGCGGAGATTTTAACTTCCCCAGGGGGGTGGGGGTAGATAACAACGGAGACATCTATGTGGCCGATTCAAAAAACGATCGCATCCAGGTTTTTGACAAGAATGGCGTTTTCTTAAGAAAATGGGGCTTTTTTGGGAACGGAATTACTGACGGAGCCTTTGATACCCCGATGGATATTGCGGTTGACGCCTCAAATAAGATATATGTCACCGATAGCTTTAATAATAAAGTGCAGAAGTTTGACGCTTCGGGAAACTTTATCACTAAATGGGGGATGACGGGGGACGTAGATGGATCTTTTAATAATCCACATGGAATCGAGATAGATACCGACGGAAATGTCCTTGTTGTCGACAACGCCAATGATAGGGTTCAGGAGTTTTAGTCAAACGGGGTATTCATTTCGACATGGGGAATACTTGGCAGCGGCTTCGGTCAGTTCGAAAGACCGGCCGGAATCGGTATCGATTCCAAGAAAAACGTTTTCATAGCGGACCAGTGGAATAGCAGGATACAGAAATTCCTCCTTGTTGACACTCATCCGCTAGCTGTCATAGATAGCGTCATCCCAAATCCCGCCGGTATATCTCAGCAAGTCACCTTTTCCGGTCATGGTATAGGGGGAGTGATCTCCGGGTATAGTTGGCGATCGTCGATTGATGGGCAACTATCCACTCTTCCTTCCTTTGGCACGACAGGATTAACGCCGGGCAGACACGACATCTATTTCAAGGTAAGAACCGATCTGGGTACATGGTCTAATGAAGTGGCGATGAAGCTGGATATAACACTGCCGCCGCCGCCGCGTCAGATCGCTCCGACACTTATCTGGGATTCCGGCCCGACTAATTGGAATTGGGGAGCGAGCAAGATCATTACGGGCGACTATAACGGCGATGGACTTTCCGATCTGGCGGTCGCCTATGGATACGAGACGGAGAGAATAGTTAAGCTCTTTGTGTTTTTAGGAAACGCGACCACCGGATTCGATCCGCCTAAAGAGTGGTGGACCTCAGAGCCGGGGACATGGGATTATAGCGGAACTAAGCTTACCAGCGGTGATTACAATGGTGACGGCCTTACGGATGTCGGGATATTTTACGGGTTTAGACAAGAAAGAGCTGTAGCTACCTATGTATTTCCATCTGACGGCACCAAGTTTACCGGATCAAAAATATGGTGGATAGTTGGCCCCGGCAATTGGGACTGGGATGCTTCCAAGGTAACCAGCGGGGATTTTAATGGTGACAGCGTTGATGATATCGGTGTTCTATACGGTTATTTTGACAATCGCGACGTGAGGATATTTGTCTTTAGATCAGATAGAAACCGATTTCTTGATTCCAGCATCTGGTGGCATGCCGGACCGGGTAACTGGGATTGGAACGGCTCTAAGATAAGTGCCGGAGATTACAATAACGATGGTCTGGCAGATTTTTCAGTCTACTACGGATACCTGACAGAATTAAATGTCAGGGCCTTCATCTTTCCATCAGATAGCGTTAAATTCCTGACATCAGAAATCTGGTGGCATGCCGGACCGGGTAATCGTGACTGGTTGGCTTCAAGCCCTCTTAGCGGGGACTTAGACGCCGACAACATTGATGACCTGATTATATTTACCGGTTACCCCGGGATTAGCGCTACTATCGATATTTTTACGTCAAACGCCGTCGGCAACTTCATTGTCTACGATTCTTGGTGGAAGTCCGGTCTGGGGAATTGGAACTGGAAATCATCGAAGATAGCTTATGGTGATTTCAATAATGATGGCCTCGGAGACCTGGTCATCCTCTATGATTACAAAGATTCGAGAAGCGCGTTGTTTATTTTTAGATAGCGGGTCATGCCTGAATCGTATGAGACCGACTGATAATATCTTTTAAAATGTCCACTATAATCGGGTCGAATTGGGTGACAGCGCCCTTATCGATCTCCTCCAATGCTTGCCAGGGCTCTTTGCCTGTTCGGTAAGGTCTGTCGGAGACTATCGCGTCATAAGCGTCGGCCACCGATAGTATTCTCGCGCCAAGAGGTATATTTTTCCCATGTTCGTTATCTATGTAGAAATCATGATGCGCGGCGACTAACGGTACCGCATGTTTTAAAACTCCGCCGGCAAGCTCGATCAACTGAGCGCTTTTCTCGGTATGCTCGTCAATTATGATTTTCTCGTCTTCAGTTAAGTCAACCGATTTATTGATCAGGTGAAGGCCTATCTCGACCTTTCCGATATCGTGCAATAGGGAGGCTGTCCTGATATTCTCGATCTCATTATCGGTCAACTTCATCTCCTCGGCGATCAAGATGCCAAGTTCCGCGACCCTTATGGAATGGCTCTTGGTAGCGGGATCACCGGTCTCAAGATACTTCGAGAGGATCTCCAGCACCCCGATATAAGCTAACTTTAACTCATTGATCTTATCCTCTTTCTGCTCAGAAAGCGTACCGACAAGGATTGCTGAGAGGGTAAGAAAGGCCCCCCAGATCGCCAAGGCGCTGACAAACTCGGTTATCGTCCCATAATTAGCCTGCCATCCGTTTAATGTCATGGCGTAAAGGATAATGAAAAGGATGCTAGCAATCGCAGTCATCACCGCTTTTCTTCTGCCCAAATAATATCCGGCTATAAAAACGGGAAGATAATAGAAATTTAGGAACGGTATTTTATCGGTTACCAGATGATGGGTAGTAGCAATAGAGGCAAGTATTATACCGACCAAAAAAGCTTCGAAATTATCAAAAACGAATTTTTTATATTTATCCATAAACTTTTCTAGACCTCTTAAACAAACAACTATAGAAAAATATCGGTAAAAAACGGTTTCGACGTTAGCAATAAGTGATAAAAAAAGAGAGGATAGACCCCTAGCTGGCAAGTAAGCATAAAAGAGTTATTCATATCTTTTCATGTAGCTTGTCATAGACTAAGATGATGAGCTATACGCTTACCAGACGGAGGCTCGATGAGCGATAAGTACCAACCGGGAGATATAGAGAAAAAGTGGCAGGAAAAATGGGCCGCTGACGGCCTCTACAAAGTGGTCGAGGATGAAACCAAAAAGAAAAAATATATACTGGAGATGTTTCCATATCCATCGGGAGACCTTCATATGGGACATGTCCGTAATTATGCTATCGGGGATGTCATAGCCAGACATAATTCCATGATGGGCTACAATGTCTTACATCCGATCGGCTGGGATTCGTTCGGACTCCCGGCGGAAAATGCCGCTATCAAAAATGACAGCCACCCAAAGAAATGGACCTACGAAAACATCGAGCGTCAACGCTACCAGATGAAACAGCTCGGCTTAAGTTACGACTGGGACCGCGATATAGTCACGTCAGATCCCGAATATTACAGATGGGGTCAGTCTATCTTCCTTAAGTTCTTTAAAAAGGGTCTTGTCTATCGGGCTAAGTCAAACGTCAATTGGTGTCCGTCCTGCTCAACGGTACTGGCTAACGAGCAAGTAGAGAATGATTCCTGCTGGCGTTGTCACTCAACTGTAGAGAAAAAAGAACTTGAGCAATGGTTTTTTAAAATAACGGATTACGCCGAGCGACTCTTAAGCGATCTCGAACTATTAAAAGGTTGGCCCGACAGGGTCAAAACGATGCAAGAGAATTGGATCGGTAAGAGCGAAGGGGCTATGGTCGAATTCTCGCTGGAAGATAGCTCGAAAAGTATAAAGGTATTTACCACCAGACCGGACACCCTTTTTGGTTCGACTTATTTTCTGCTCTCTCCGGAGCACGGACTGGTAAAGGAACTCGTAAAGGGAACGGAGCATGAAGCCGAAATCGAAGATTTTGTGAGGAGAGTATCGACGAAAAGCTCAGTTGACCGGATATCGAGTGATTTTGAAAAGGAGGGGATCTTTACCGGAAAATACGCTATTAATCCGGTCAATAAAGAAAAGATCCCGATCTGGATCGCAGATTATGTATTGATGGGTTACGGTACCGGCGCTGTTATGGCGGTACCGGCTCACGACCAAAGAGATTTTGAGTTCGCTAAAAAGTATGGTCTGGCAATAAATGTAGTTATCGAACCGAGGGGTGCGAAGATATCGTCCGAGGATATGGATGAAGCTTATACGGGAGACGGAGTTCTTACAAATTCCGGTCCGTTTAACGGTCTTTCTGTTAAAGACGCTATATATAAAATCACCAGGTGGCTGAAGGAGGAGGGGATCGGTGAGGCGACGACGACCTACAGACTTCGGGACTGGCTGATATCAAGACAGCGGTATTGGGGCAACCCTATACCCATCGTATACTGTGATGATTGCGGGATTGTCCCTGTCGATGAAAGGGACTTGCCGGTAATACTGCCTGACGATGTTGACGTAGTCGGGGGCGAGAACTTAAATACAAAAGAGTCCTTCTATAAAGCCGAGTGCCCAAAATGTGGCGGACCGGCGAGACGAGAGACGGATACGATGGACACCTTCACTTGTTCGTCGTGGTATTTCCTACGCTTTTGTAGTCCTCGAACCGAAACGGGACCGTTCGATCCTAAGCGAGTCGATTATTGGATGCCGGTCGATCAGTACATAGGAGGGATAGAACATGCCGTTCTTCATCTTCTTTATGCCAGGTTTTTCACTAAGGTCTTCGCCGACATGCAACTCATGACGGCCGTTGAACCTTTTCAAAACCTTTTGACACAGGGGATGGTCAAACTTGACGGGGTGACGATGTCGAAATCCCGGGGTAATGTTATCTCACCTGAGGAGATAATAAAGAGCTATGGCGCCGACACGGCGAGGATGTTTATACTTTTCGCGGCGCCACCCGAGAAAGACCTTGAGTGGAGCAGTGAAGGGGTAGACGGGATATACAGATTTCTAAATCGTGTATGGCGTTTTGTCGATGATAATGTAGATATATATAAAGAGGTAGTGGACACTGACAACTCGCTTCACTGGAAAAGCCTGGTTGAGCTAAAGAAAGAAGGAAGGCCCACCCCCGACTTAAGCGATGATGACCAACGTCTGCTTTTGACTCTCCACACGACAATCAAAAGAGTGACAACCGATTATTGTCGCTTTAATTTCAATACATCGATCAGCGCTATTATGGAGCTAGTGAACGCCGGTTATCTCTATACTAATAAGCTTAGTAAAGAGAAGAGAAATAAGAGACTTATCAAGGACGTTATTGGCGACCTATTGCTTCTAATGGCTCCGCTTGCCCCTCATATTACTGAAGAGCTATGGGCGGTTCTAGGAAATGATTACAGTATCCACAGAAGAGAGTGGCCGGTTTACGAAGAAGTCTTAGCTATCAGCGATGAGGTAACTATCGTCGTTCAGATAAACGGCAAGTTAAGAGATAAGCTTATTCTTACCCGGGGGTTAAATAACGACGAGATAAAGAGCAGGGCGCTTACTTCAGAGAAGATAGAGGCGCAACTTTTAGGGCTCGAAGTCAAGAAGATCATAATAATTCCCGACAAGCTTGTTAATATTGTGGCCAAGTAAGAGATCGATGAGGGAAACAATCAAAAACAAGGATGACATAAAGGGCAAGGACCTTGGTAAGATTGGGGAGCGGCTTGCCGCGCGCCACCTTCGAAAGCGGGGATATCGCATCATCGAGCGATCGTATCGCTCTCCTGTGGGAGAGATAGACATCATTTCGAAAAAAGGTGATTACCTGGTATTTGTAGAAGTAAAAACAAGAAGAGGCGATAAATTCGGCAAGCCTTTCGAGTCAGTGAGTAAGAAAAAGCAGGCAAAAATTGTTAAAATTGCTGAATCATATTATTCAAACGTAAAACATACCGATCTTACCTGCCGCTTTGACGTGATATCGATCGAGGCGAAGGATGACAATTACTTTATCGACCACATCGAGAACGCGTTTCAGTAACGTTACGGGTTACGGGCAAGGGGTAGCGTAAGAAGTCCGGGCGGTTACTCTCATCACTAGATGGAAGAACCGGAAAAAGTCGAAAGCCGGGTTTCTAAGACGTGTTGCGCGCGTCTTTTTTAAAAAACGCGCTAAAATCCGATACTTATAACCGACTCGCGCTTACCTTGGCTTTGATTATCCATCCAAAGTCTGTTTTTTGATGCTTCAGCTTTAACTGTTGTCTGTTTAGCGTTTCCCATCAAAAAGAGATTGAACAATTGCGTGAACGATGATAAAATATCACTTGTTCAGGCAAGTACAAAGATGTGAAAATAGGTCGTAGATATCTGTTGAAACGCTTGCCCGAACGGTGTTCAGCAGTTTTTTTATTAATGACGACTTATGAAGGACAAAGGTAAAAAGTTGAGTAGATACCATACCGAGAATATTTACGTAAATCTCAAGGCAACCATTACCCTCACGCGCGGATTTGGCTATGTCGGCCATGTTGCGGTGGGGGTGTATAATTAGTACGATATTTTTAGGCGCGTAACAGACCTTATTTAACTGGAAACCTTTAAGGAGAAAGGAAGTCATGGCAAGGAAGAAGACAAAGTTTTATGTAGCTTTAGCGGTCATCCTCGGTGTTATGGGTGGTTTGATCTATTTTACGACGACGAGCAGTGCCGTTTACTACATGAAGCCAAGCGAATTGATATCAAAGGTAAAGACCGACAAGGCTATCCACGAAGATCGTGTGAGGATCGGGGGATTGGTCATAGACGAAGAGTTGCAGGGTGACAATGTCGGCCGTAAGTGGGTCTTTCATCTGACCGATGAGCGCGGAGACACAAAGAATAAATTAGTTATGGTCAGTTTGGATAAAGCAAAGAAGAGCGAAACCGTAAAGGTTAAATATGAAGGGATCGCGCCGGATACGTTTAAGGCCGGAGGAATGGCAATAGTTGAAGGAAAATATAACGAGGACGGCGAGTTTATTGCCGATCAACTGATCGCTAAGTGTCCATCAAAGTATGAGGACGTAAAGCGGCCTGACCAGATAGAGCAAGATATTTAAGATCTTACTTAGTATTGACTATAAAATTTTAGAAGGGGTTTTTGCATAGATGGTGCCATTAATAGGTTACTTAACGCTTGTCTCGACGATGATCGTCTCCTTATATGTAGCGATAATGTCGTTGGTAGGGGTGAGGTTAGGTAAAAAGTCAATGATCGCGAGCGCCGAGAGAGCTGCTATTGCGATCGGTGTTTTGGTAGTCATATCTTATGGCTCCCTTCTGTACTCCTTTTTGTCGAGAGATTTTTCGGTAAGGTATGTTTATGAGTATTCCAACCGCGCGCTATCTACTATCTATACTATCTCGGCAACCTGGGCCGGCAATAATGGTTCACTACTTATGTGGGCGACGTTTCTAGGCATATATGCCGCAATAGTAATAATTCAAAATCAGCATAGAAACAGAGAGTCGATGCCGTATGTAACGATTATCCTCTCCTTGATCATCTTTTTCTTTACCAGTCTAATGGTTTTCATGTCGAATCCATTCGAGAGACTGCCTATAGTCCCGGCTGACGGACAGGGACTAAACCCGATGCTTCACAATCCGGGAATGTATCTTCATCCGCCGACGACGTATCTGGGATATGTAAGTTTTGCTATCCCGTTTGCTTTTGCTATGGCTGCGATGATCAGCGGAAAACTTGGTGATATGTGGATCAGGACAACGCGTAGATGGATCATCTGGGGTTGGTTTTGGCTGACTGTCGGCAATCTTGTCGGCGCATGGTGGGCTTATTATACTTTGGGATGGGGTGGATACTGGGGCTGGGACCCGGTTGAGAACTCATCGTTTATGCCTTGGCTTGTGGCGTCGGCGTTCATGCATTCAATAATGATCCAAGAGAAGAAGGGCATGTTGAAGATATGGAACATGGCACTAGTCACGTTGACGTTTTCGCTGACGATCTACGGTACCCTGATCACCAGAAGCGGAATTGTAAATTCAGTCCATACTTTTTCACAGTCCGGTCTCGGACCATATTTAGGATTATTTCTCTTTACCATTCTTGCTTTTGGTTTCGGGATGCTCATCTACAGGTTGCCGCAATTAAAATCTGATAATGAACTGGACTCCATCATCTCAAGGGAGAGCGCCTTCCTTTTCAATAACATAGTTTTGCTGGGAATGACTTTTATGGTCCTTTGGGGGGTAACGTTTCCCTTTATCTCGGAGGCGGTTACCGGAAGCAAGATAACCGTGGGCGCGCCTTTTTATAATCAGATGGCGGTACCGCTCGGTATGGTGCTCCTGTTTTTGATGGGCTTTGGCCCCTTGATAGCATGGCGAAGGGCAACCGTTGCAAACTTAAGAAAGAATTTTATGTATCCGCTAGGGGCGGCGATGATAGCCATTCCCGCGTTAGCCGCGATTGGCGTCAGGAATCCATGGGTACTCTCCGTATTAGTGCTCTGCGTCTTTGTCCTGGCTACCATTATATTTGAATTTTATCGGGGCACTAGGGCCCGTCATCGTATGACCGGCGAAGACATTTTGACGTCGTTTACTAACTTGATCTGGAGAAACAAAAGACGGTATGGCGGATATATAGTCCACATAGGTCTGGTCATGATCTTCTTCGCGATAGCCGGAGGGCCGTACAAGATAGAAAAAGACGTAACAATGAAGCCGGGGGATCAGACGACTATCGGCGCGTTCACTGTTAAGTACATAGAGGCTCAGGAGTATGAAGATGATGAGAAGTCGACTCAAGCCGCTGTTATGGCGATATTTAAAGGAGATCGTGAGCTCGAAACGATAACACCCAGAAAAGAACTCTATGACAGCGCTCAGATGGACCAGCCGTGGACTAGGGTGGCAGTAAGGTCTAACTTAAAGGAAGATCTATATATAATCCCGTCGGGGTTCACTGCCGATGGGACCGGAGGATTCACGATGATCATAAACCCGCTTATGCAATGGATGTGGGTAGCAGGATTTGTGATATTTCTCGGTACCATCATCGCCTACTGGCCTGATCCGACCGAGAAGAGAAGGTTGGCAGCTATCTATGCCAGGCAGGAGGCGGACAATGAATCGTAAAAGATGGATTCTGATATTATTAAGCGCCATTTTTGTATTAAATATTGCCATGACGCAAGTTGCCCTGGCTGAATTTACCGAAGACAGCGCCGAACTAAAGGCAATCGCCAATGATTTTATCTGTAACTGCGGTTGTAATGAAAACTTAAAGGATTGCGAGAGCGAGACTTGTAATACAAGTGCTAACCTGAAGGAGATCATCGTCACAATGCTCGACGAGGGCACGCCTAAAGCGGACATCACTAGCTTTTTAAGGACTAACTACGGCGATGAATTGCTTGCCGCGCCGCCTAAAGAAGGCTTTAACTGGATGGCTTACGTGACACCATTTATTGTCGTGATCGGCGGAACCATTGGGCTTACCGTAGTCCTGCTGGGCTGGGTAAAGCGTAACAAAGAAAGTGAAACCCTGATTGAGAGCGGCGAAGAAGATCAGAACAGTCAAGAAAGCGTCAGAAATAGTAAGTACAAAGATAAATTAAAAAATGATCTAGATAATCTGGAGTGGTAGCAAGTGGATACTAATAATTTTTTTGGATACGTAATATGGCTGCTGATAATGGGCGGAGGTACGATATTCGTTATACAGCCTTTTCTAAAGAAGAGCCCTAAGAACCTGTTTGAAAACTACTATGAGGAGACGCCCCTAAGTGAGCTGCAAGCGAAGAAGGACGCCTTGTATCAATCCATTAAAGACGTAGAGTTTGATTTTAAAACCGCAAAGCTTTCCGATGGCGATTATGATGCCATAAGAGAGAAGCTGGAGAGGGAAGCGGTAGCAGTCCTTGAGGAGATCGAAAGCAAAGAAAAAATGAGTAGTAAAAAGAATCTAGGCTCGATATCAGGCTCCGCCAAGAAAAAGTCACCGGGGGTAAAGTGTCCGCGTTGTGGCGAGAAGAACAAGCCGGGCTCAAAGTTCTGCGTCGGTTGTGGCGGCTCTATAAATAATCTTAACTGTAAGTCTTGTGGTTTTGAATATAAGATCGACGATACCTTCTGTCCGGGTTGTGGCGGTAAGCTTGCCAATAAAAAGTAGCGCGGTAGGTTAAATTAATTAAATCGCCGCGTTATTAAGCAGGCGATTTTTTTGTTAAAGATCGATCTTGGTAAAGGTGGAAAAAATCCTTGGAAATATGTGAGATTGAAGTCAAGGGACTTAAAAAGAGCTTCGATAGAAGAAAAGTCTTAAAGGGACTGGATTTTTCTCTTGAAAAGGGCGGATTTCTAAGCGTCTTTGGACCTAACGGCGCCGGTAAAACGACAATGGTAAAAATACTATCTACCTTAGAGATGCCGACAAAGGGCGAAGTCCTGATCTCAGGGATCAATATCATGGTAGATCCGGTACCCATTAAGAAAAAGATCGGCCTTATTTCTCACAACGCTCTTCTATATGGCGATCTAAGCGCCGAGGAAAACCTCAGATTCTACGGTGTTCTCTATAAAGTTGACGATCTTGACAATAGGATCGATGAGCTTCTTGACAGGGTGGAGCTAAGCCATCGCCGATACGATTATGTAAGGACTTTTTCTCAAGGGATGACCCAGAGATTGTCTATCGCCAGAGCCTTAGTGCACCGGCCGTCAATATTGTTTTTAGATGAGCCCCATAGCGGGCTGGACCCGCACGCCGTAGATATTCTTGACGGACTACTGGATGATATTAGGGCTGAGCATACATTTGTAATGATCACCCATAATCTGGAGAAGGGTCTCTCGTTATGTAGCGAGGCGATGATCTTAGACGAAGGAAAGATAGTCTTCTATGAAAAGCAGGATAATATCGAGAGAGATAAGTTTCTGGCTATCTACAAGAAGTCCGTTAAAGGGGAGGTAGTGTAGTGACATCCCTTACGCAGATATGGACAATATTAAAGAAAGATCTGATATTAGAGCTTCGGACCAGAGAGATGTTAATATCTATGTTTCTATTCGTGATGCTTACAATGATCATATTTAACTACTCTTTCAGCGCTGATCGAAATGATCTTACATCTTTTGGCGGAGGACTACTCTGGATCGCCTTTATTTTTACAGCGCTTTTGGGTCTTAACCGTTCTTTCGCGCACGAAAAAGAGGGCGGTTGTTTAGATGGGCTACTCCTTAGCCCCATAGACAGGTCGCTGATCTACACCGCTAAAGTGCTTAGCATTTTTATTTTTCTCTCAATAATCCAGATAATCACTATCCCCATTTTTACGATGTTCTTTATAAAATATAATTATTTTCCGATGATCGGACTGTTTACACTTGGTATATTTTTAGGAAATCTAGGCATAGCTTCTATCGGTACTTTTGTCACGACTCTTGCGATAAACACCAAAAGAAGAGACCTTCTGGTGCCGATCCTAGGACTGCCGCTGATGATGCCTATACTTTGGCTCGCGGTAACGATTAGCGGAAATATTATGGCCGGACCACTTGGCCCTAACACACTGAAAGAAGTAGTAAGAGCAGTGCAAATACTGGCTTTATTTGATATAGTATACTTTGTGGCCTCGTATGGGCTATATGATTTTGTAATCGGAGAGTGATGAGGTTTTGAGTTTAAAAATAAAAGGATTTTATTTCTATCTGTTGGGGGCGTTTGTGCTGACAATAGCTGGTCTGGTGGGAACGTTTTTCCTAACCCCCCTTGAGGTAAAACAGATCGGTTTTAGCCAGAAGATATTCTATTTTCACGTACCGATGGCTGTGACCTCGGCCGTGGCGTTTGGGGTAACGTTACTCGGATCGATCGCGTACCTGATGAAAGACTCCAAGGACCTTTTCAAAAAGGCAATCAGGCTTACAAAAGTGACAGCGATCGCCGCGGTTATAGCTTTCGCGATAAGGATAACTTTTAATGTAATGGATGTTGTGGTTGTGGGTGGCGTGGACGTAAGGTTGATAATGCTGATTCTAAGCATTTCTCTTATAACTCTGGTTCCTGTATTCTGGTTTTTCGCCTTCCTCACAAGAGAAAACGCGGATACGTGGGCATCCGTAGGTGCAGAGATCGGATTACTGTTCGGGTCTATGCTCCTTCTCATGGGTATTTTGTGGACGCGGGTGACTTGGACCGTGTGGTGGACGTGGGATCCAAGGCTTACAAGTTATCTTTTAGTCATACTTCTGTATTCGGGGTATTTTGTTCTAAGATCATCAGTGGACTCAAGCCACCAACGCGCCCGATATTCGGCGGCGCTGGGAATTGTCAGTTATATAGCCGTCATATTCACGATGATCTCGACTAGAGTATTAAGGTCGGCTCATCCGGTCATATTTACGCTCACCGATCCCGGAGTTGAGAAATCTATGTTGTATACATTCCTCATCGCCATGATCTCTATGATCATGCTTTTCGGAGCTATGATAATCGTAAAGGTAACAATAAATAACTTAAGAGAGCAGATGGAAGACATGAAAGATCAGTTAGGAGGATAACTTGTATGTTACAACTACCTGACCATATAAGTATTAAGACAGCGGCACCTTTTGTAATCGGCGCGTATCTTGGGGTGTGGCTTATCGCCACAGTCTATTTTATTGTTCTTAACTCTCAGATATTAAAGTTAAAAAAAGAGCTAAACCTGCTTACGAATAAACCGTTAAAGGAGAAATCTTTGTTTTCTCTTATAGTCTGGATTACTATAGCGGCAATCGTCGCGGCGGTTGTGTTCCTTGCTTCCAGTTATAGCTCTGCGAGCGAGAAAAGCATTAAGGATTCGATGTCGATAGTGATATATCTATATATAGCACTGTGGACCTTATCGTTCGCGTTTCTTCTTTACATCGGGCACAGGCTGTTCAAGCTTTACAGCGAGATTCAGTCTCTGGATAAGAGCCTAGGTAGCGAATCAAGTACATGACCCGGCTTTCGATTAAGGTCAGATTAGCTGGTCGTTGACTTAACCAAGTGGTCTGCCTGAGCAGCAAAAGAAGAGGGCAAAAACATGGACGATCTTCTAGACCGGGAATTTCTTGAGGATTACGCCTCTTTCGGTGTCTATAACCACAAACTTGTAGCTGATATCTTGTCAGTTGCGATGGATGGCGCGTCAAAGGACGCGATGAAGATTCTAAGCGTGAAGATTTACGCCGAGTTTATCAGCGCGATAGAGGACTTCGCTGGTCTCTGCATAGCCATCCGTGACCGGGAAAAGATGTCGATACTTGGTTCCTACATGTTTTTCGGCACGAAATTCAAGGGCCGCAAAATCATCGGCCCGGGGAGATTCCTAAGTGAGGCAATCGACGCGGAAGGAGATGTTGCCAGTCTATTTGATTTCCCGGGCCTAAGTGAACTAGTCGGCTCAAAAACTGATGACGGACAGATTGATTACAAGGTGACTTACTCTTTTCTTACGGAATCGATAATGATGGCGGCATCCTGGTACAGAATAGAAAACCGGATGGCTGTAGGAACGTACAATAAGACTAAGCACGGCTTTGTCGTTACCCGGGGCTTTAATAAGGAATCTCCTTTTTTCGACTCAAAAGGCAGCGAAGCGGCCGTCCTTTATTCAGAGCCTTCCACCGCGAAAGACGGACAGCTGATGATCAATGGTTCGCTGATCGACACTGAGCTTGGCATAAGAGAAGAACTGGACGGGATAGACAGGTTACTGGAAACTACTATACAGCTAATAAAATTATATCTTGACCTGAACGTTAAAAAGTCCGCATAGAGAAACCCCCAAGCAATCCTTTCTCTACCTGCCTTGCTTTAGCCTTGATCTCCGGCTTTCCTTGATGACCTTTCGGTCTTCTCAGTTCGCCTCCCTTAGCTACTTTAAGACTTTAGATACTTGAACCACTTGGAGGTTCTATATAAATATTCCCGATATATCGACTTATAAACAATGGCACCACTTCATTTACCTGCTGCTATTATCTTTTTTATTAAAATTTTGAAATTCTTTATCTATCAAGGCATAGGCATCTTCTTTTGTCGTGATCTCTCCGTCGATCCTTGCTTCCAAAAGGGCCTTCATCACCCTACCGACTTCAGGTCCGGGCTTTAAACCTAGGTAGTTCATGACCTCGGTACCGTCGATCGGCGGCCTGATCTTAGCAGACTCCTCCTCCTCCTCTAAGACAATGATACGTTCATCCAGTTCATCTAAGAGGCTTTTAAATTTACGGGATTGAAACGGATTTCTGGTCGTGCAATCCGCCCTCACAAGCTTATTAATATTTCCGATTAGCGGGCCGCAATCTCTGATATACCTTCGAACGGCGCTATCGGCCCAGCCCAATCTATATGTATGAAAGCGCATATGCATCTCGATCATTTTTACTACGTCCGCGATAAAGGAAGTTGGGTACTTGAGACTTTTCAACCTTCTTGAAGCCATCTTAGCCCCGACCGCTTCGTGATGATAGAAATGGATACCGTCGGCACCCATGGACTTGGTCCGCGGTTTTCCGATGTCATGGAGAAGGGCGGCGAGTCGAAGTTCCAACTCGGGAGGCATGTTATCCATAACGGTCATCGTGTGCTCTAAAAGGTCTTTGTGGCGGTGTTCCGGGTCTACGCATGACGCGAGTTCCGTTATCTCGGGAAGGACGATATCCGTAAGGCCGGTAGATATTAGATGATAAATACCCTGAGACGGAGCGATTCCGGTTAAAAGTTTAGAAAGTTCCGCCTGGACGCGCTCACTGGAAACTATCTCTAATCTACTCTTAAGCTTTACGATGGACGTTACGACTTCATCCGAGGGCAGAACTACAAGGGTAGATATGAATCTTATTGCCCGAAGCATCCTTAAAGGATCGTCGTTAAAACTAATATCGGGATCTACCGGAGTCTTTAGGACTCTTTTACCTAGATCGTCTAATCCGTCAAACTCGTCGACAAAAGTCCCGTCGGGTAGTTTGAAGGCCATCGCGTTAAAGGTAAAATCCCTTCTGGAGAGATCTGTTGTTATGTTGGCTTCAAACAGAACGTCGGGTTTACGGCTACTCTCGTCATAATTATCGCTTCTAAAGGTAGTGATCTCAGCCTTTAGGCCCCGTTTCTCGATACCAATGGTTCCGAAATCTATTCCTATCTTCCAAAGCTCGTCGGCGTAATCATTTACAAGCTTGATCGTCGTTTCCGGGGAGGCGTTAGTGGTAAAGTCAAAATCGTCATGAGTCTTACCAAGAAAAGCGTCGCGCACACTTCCGCCGACTATATATAGTTGAAAACCACCTTTTTGAAATATTGAAGATAGCTCAGTTACTAGGGGTTGCTTAAACAGTAGTTCCCTTGCTCTTGATATCTGGTCCTCACTGTTTAAAGAATAATTATTCGTCATTTAGGTTAAAATTATATCATTCTTGATAGAGGATAGAGGTTTTAATGTGTGTATACGGGTAGAGCCAGTCGAAAATTGTGAGGTTATCTAATATGGAGATCAAGTGGTTAGGGCATGCCTGCTTTTTACTCGAGGCCGAGAGTGGCCTCAGATTGATAACCGATCCATATCAAAGCGGTGCCTTCGGCGGCGCGATCGGCTATGGTCCGGTAAGCGAGATGGCTGACATTGTTACTGTAAGTCACGATCACCTCGATCACGGATATACTGACGATATTAAGGGGGCCTTCACGCTTATTGATAAAAGCGGAATATACGAAAATAGTGGCATAAGAATAGAGGGTTTCGATTCGTGGCACGATCAGAGCGACGGAAAGCTTAGGGGCAAAAACATCATCTTTAAGATTGAAATTGATAACATCGCCATCTGTCACCTTGGAGATCTTGGTCATAAATTAGACAAGGAAACGCTAGAGTCTATTAAGCCGGTCGATGTAGCGCTAGTGCCGGTTGGTGGAAACTTTACAATCGATAGCGAGGAAGCGGCAAGCGTAGTCGCCTCCTTAGGTCCCCGTCTGACGATACCGATGCATTACAGAAACGACAAATGTCAGCTGGAGATCGATCACGTTGACGCCTTCATCGAAGATCGCGATAGCGTATCCAGATCATCAAGCTCGACGCTAAAAATCGACAAAGAGTCGCTATCAGGCGGATCTAAAGTCCAAGTATTGACGCCGGCACTGTAACGATGACAATTAATATGATATTTTTATTATTGTAAGCTGAGTAGAGACTGAGCGTTAAGTGCTAGGGGATGGGACGTTGCCTTTAGACGAAGGTAGAAAAGCCTACGATTTAGTCTCGCGTCCGCTTCATCGATGATCCTATTATTTGATGAGGCAAATAGTCAAAGAGGGGGTCAGGTGGCATACCTAAGTAAAGAAACGGGCTTCTATTTTACCGACATTGTTATGGTAAAAAAGGATATCGATTGGCAAGACCCCGTTCTGGCCTATGATATTTTAAGAAGACCCGATAGCGCGTTTCTGGAAAGTGTCTCCGGTAGTAAAAAAATTGCCAGATTTTCTTTTATCGCCCTCAATCCGATAATTACCTTTTACGGTAAAGATGGAGCCATAAAAATAATAGCCGGTGAGGAAGAATTTTCAGGCTTCGGCGACCCCGTAAGAGAGCTCTTCAAAGTGATCGACGAGATCGGAGCGGGGGAGCTTAAGAAAACGATGTGCGGAGCGATTGGTTATTTTGGATATGACAGCGCCAGATATATCGAGCGGATCCCGCGGATAGCCGATGATGACCTAGTTCTTCCGGATGTGCTTTTTTTTATTCCCGCAACGACTATAATCTTCGATCACAACGAGAAAAAAGCTGCAATATATTCGCTGGCTGAAGGTGGTGACCGCGCTCTCGCTATGAGTCGGTCGGCAGTCATCAAGGGCTTGCTGGCTGAAGGTGAGCCTGTAGTCGAAGACATAAATAGCACCGAAAATCCGGCGGCCGCCAAAGCATCAGACGAGTTTATCTCTAACTTTACTCAAGAAGATTTTGAAAGACAGGTAGGCCTGGCAAAAGATTATATTTTTGCCGGAGACGTATATCAGGTAAATATTTCCCAAAGGCTGACGACTGAAATATCCATCGATCCATATCTTATCTATAAAGAATTAAGAGAGTTAAACCCGTCGCCGTTCTCCGCCTATTTTGATTTCGGCGACTGGCAGATGGTCAGCTGTTCGCCGGAACGTCTCGTTAAGTTAGCGAAAGACGAGATAGAGACCAGACCGATAGCGGGAACCATAAGAAGGGGTAGTAACGGTGGAGAGGATAAACTATTAAATAAGAAATTGGTCCAGGATATAAAGGAGAGAGCCGAGCATATTATGCTTGTCGATCTTGAGAGAAACGACTTGGGGCGGGTATCGGATTATGGAAGCGTCAAGGTGGACGAGCTGATGGTAACGGAGAGTTACTCACACGTTACTCATATTGTCTCTAACGTAGTAGGCCGCCTAAGTGTCAGTAGAACGAGAAGTGATCTTCTAAGGGCGTGCTTCCCCGGAGGGACTATAACGGGATGCCCCAAAGTAAGGGCTATGGAGATAATCGAGGAGTTGGAGCCGGTAAGAAGAGGACCTTATACCGGATCAATGGGATATATATCATTCAATGGCGACATGGATTTGAATATTATCATCAGAACTTTAGTAGTAAAAGATGGATATGCCCACATACAGGCGGGAGCCGGAATAGTTGCTGATTCTATCCCTGAAAAAGAGTATCAAGAGACATTGTCTAAGGCGGAGGCGCTAATTAGGGCGACGATGAAAGCGAAGGCGAGAAGTGGAAGGTCTTGAGGGCAAGGTGTTTATCGATGGGGAATTCTACCCGGCAAGCGACGCGCACATTTCAGTTTACGACAGAAGCTTTCTTTATGGTGACGGCGTTTTCGAGACACTTAGGACTTATGGTAATAAAATTTTTCTCCTAGACCGTCATCTTGAAAGATTAAGGGTGTCCGCCGGATCGATCAGATTAGAGATGCCTTGGTCGAAAGAGTGGCTTAAAGACGCTGCCATAAAAACAGTTTCAAAAAACGTAAGTTCTAAAGACTTGCTTTTGCGTATCACCGTATCCAGAGGAACGCAAATCGGCGGAATGCTTCCCGAAGAAAGTATAAAGCCTACAATAGTGATGATGACAAGGGAGATCGATGAAGCGGTGCTGAAGGCTACCTGGAAGGCGATAATCCCAAGCACCATAAGAAACGATAAGAGGGCGATAAATCCGATAGCAAAATCCGCCAATTTTTTAAACAATATCCTCGCTGGCTTGGAAAGCAGGGACAGAGGCGCAGACGAGGCGATCATGCTCAACAATGAAAACAAGGTAACCGAAGGAACTATAAGTAACGTTTTCATTGTAAAGGATGGTGATATAATCACTCCACCGGTCACAGACGGGTTGCTTATAGGGATAACCAGAGAACAGGTCATCAAGTTAGCGCTGGGCCAAGGAATCAGAGTGGTCGAGAAGTCGATCGAAAGAGATGATCTCTATGCTGCCGACGAGATGTTTTTAACGCTCTCCTCGCAGGGAATTGTTCCGGTTACGGATATCGATGGGTATAAGATCAGCGTCGGTCAAGTCACCGAGAAATTGATAGCGGATTTTCATCAGATGATAAATGAGACTTATACATGATAGGCGTCAAAGGAGGAAGATGGATACTAAAAAAATAGAGAAAGCCGTGACGATGATCTTAGAAGCTATCGGAGAAGATCCTTCCAGAGAAGGGTTGAAAAAGACTCCTGAGCGAGTAGCCAGGATGTACGAGGAAATATTTGGCGGCATGGAGATGGACCCCGAGAAAGATCTGGAAGTATATTTTACAGACAAACACGAAGAGATGGTCCTTCTTACCGACATCCCCCTCTACTCCATTTGCGAGCACCATCTGCTGCCTTTTGTGGGTAAAGCGCATGTGGCTTATATCCCCTCGGACGGAAGGATAGTCGGACTAAGCAAGCTAAGTCGAGTTGTCGAGACTATATCCAGGCGACCTCAGTTACAAGAGAGATTGACGACTGATGTTGCCGAAGTAATAACTAAAATGCTAAAACCAAGAGGTGTAGTCGTAGTGATCGAGGCCGAACATATGTGTATGTCGATAAGGGGCGTAAGAAAACCGGGCATCCTTACTACCACCTCCGCGGTAAGGGGAATATTCAGGGAACGTCCGGCAACAAGGGCCGAAGTTTTCGCCCTCATCAATCAGCGGCGAAATTAACCAGATCAATGGGTCATAATCTGCATTTCAAAAAAATAAATAGTTACGGCGACGCGAAACGCGAGCTTTTAAAGATAGGCGTTGACGAGGTAAGCGTTCCGATGATGGCGCCGAAGATGAGATACTGGGTGTTAAAACTAAGCGACGTAGATGTAAGAGCGGCAAATATCATTAAGCAGGAGATGCTCTCAAAAGGCGGCGAAGCAGCCGTCGCTAAGTGGTCTGCCGGTTTTACCAAGCCTGCCACCGATGTGTTGATGATGGGATCTTTGAAGCACTTTAAATTGACTCTTAAAAAATTAAAAATCCAGCCGTACGGACTAAAAGCTATCGCCGAAGAGATCGAAAACGCGCTTATCGGTATCGAGGGTAATTCTAGCGTTACCTGGAAATTAGGGGGGAAAGACCTGGTAATCGGTGAGCGGACTCTTATTATGGGGATATTAAATGTTACACCGGATTCCTTTTCCGAAACAGGTAAGCTAATCGATGAGGATCAAGCGATAGATAATGCAAGCTTAATGATTGATGATGGCGCCGATATTATCGATATCGGTGGTGAGTCGACTCGTCCGGACTCTTCGCCCATATCTATGGAGGATGAAATATCCAGAGTGATACCGGTGATCAGGGGTATCAGGGAGAGATCGGAGATACCAATATCGATTGATACTCAAAAAAGCGGTGTAGCGATTGCAGCGCTGGAAAACGGCGCTGACATTATCAACGATATCAGTGCTATGACAGCGGACGACGCTATGATCAAAGTGGTGGCCGATAGTAGGGCTCCAGTCGTTCTCATGCACATGAAAGGTGATCCGGCTACCATGCAGCAAAACCCTGCTTACGATGACCTTATTCCGGAGATAATCGCCTACTTAAGCGATAGGGTAGACGATGCTTTGAATGCGGGCATCGAGAAGGATAAAATAGCGATAGATCCCGGCTTTGGATTCGGAAAAAATATAGAGCATAACCTCGCTCTACTTAGATACCTGGAAGAGTTTAAGAGCTTAGGGTATCCGATAGTAATCGGAACGTCGAGAAAATCAACTATCGGTAAAATCCTGGGTCTGCCTGTCGATGAAAGGATCGAAGGGACGGCGGCAACGGTAGCTCTGTCTATAGCTTCCGGCGCCGGAATAGTTAGGGTTCACGATGTAAGAGAGATGGCTAGAGTCGCGAAGATGGCCGACGCCGTAATAAGGGAGACTGACAATGGATAACATAACGATCAAGGGCATGAAGTTCTTTGCCTACCACGGGCTTACGGCAAAAGAAAAAGAAGAAGGTCAGGATTTTGTCTTAGACGTGCGCATGGGCGTCGACACGACCAGGGCGGGAAATAGTGACAAGATAATGGATACCGTGGATTATCACGCGATCTACAAAAGAGTAAAGCAAGTGGTTGAAGGGGAGAGCTTTAACCTGCTTGAAACTCTTGCCGAAAAGGTAGCTAAAAGGGTGCTTGAGTCACCAAAAGTCATCAACGTTACCGTTCGGGCAAGAAAGCCCTCACCCCCAATAAGCGGTGAGATGAGCTGGGTAGGGGTAGAGATCACCAGATCCGCATCGGCAGATAAATGAGCACTGCTTTTATCGGTCTCGGCTCAAACATGGGCGACCGGCAAGAGAATATTAGAAAAGCTAAATCTTTTCTTAAAAATAATGCGAATATTAAGATCAAAAACGAGTCCTCACTCTACGAAACAGAGCCGGTCGGTTACAGCGATCAGGATGATTTTCTAAACGCGGTAATAGAGATCGAAACCGATCTATCCCCCCGGAAGTTACTGAAGGTAACAAAAAGCATAGAGGAAGAGCTTAAGAGAGAGCGGACGATCAAGTGGGGACCAAGGACAATAGATCTCGATATTCTTCTTTATGACGATATTAGAATAGAGGAACCTCACCTAAACGTTCCTCATCCCGAGATAAAAAACAGGGCGTTCGTTCTTGTTCCCTTAGCTGAGATAGCGGGGCGATTAGTCCATCCCGACGGGAAACGTATCGATGATCTACTCCTTGAGCTAGACGATGCAAAGATAGTAAGGAAATACGACAGACATAATGATTGCTTGTGATGTTGATTTTGTATAGGATACAAGCAGTTACTAGTTTAATTATCTAGCTAATTGAGCATATATACTGTATCAATGATGAACACAGAAAATAAACAGGACATAAAAGACAGAGAAGACTATTTATTCGACGAGCTGGAGATAACCGGTCAGGGTCGAAAATTAGTCGCTATAAGAAAATTTATCGACAAGATGGCTGAAGAGAGCGGATTTAACGAGGCAGACAAGTTTGACATAAAGGTGGCTGTCGGTGAAGCTTGCGCAAACGCCATTGAACACGGGTCCCCAAGGGGAAAGAGAGACAAGGTCAGGGTCAGCTATGTTTTTGAAGATGACTACGCCATAATCGAAATAGTCGATGAAGGTGTCTTCAAGCCCAGGTTTCCGTCTTTCGATTCTCAGTTAAATTACAGGGGAAGAGGCATACCTTTTATGCTTGCGCTGATGGACGAAGTAGAGATCAAGGAACGCAAGGGCGGAACGACCGTAAGACTTGTAAAGAGAAGACAATAATCCTTCGCGATTTTATCAATAAGAGGATTTAATGCCTTGATCGACTATCATTTACACACCAAGAGATGCGGTCACGCCGTAGGTGAGATGAGAGAATATGTCCTAAGCTCGATCGAGATGGGCTTAGACGAGATCGGCTTTTCAGACCACTTGCCTCTATTCCATTCACTAGACCCGACACTGACAATGAGTTGGGATGATTTTCCGTTTTACATCGCCGACGTCATGAATTTAAAAGATGAGTTTAATGAGATCGACATCAAACTTGGCGTCGAGGTCGATTACATACCGGGGAAATTAAAAGAAATCCAAGCCATAATCAAAGAATATGATTTTGATTACGTGCTTGGCTCTGTCCATTTCATTGATGGCTGGGGCTTTGATGACAGAAGATATATTGAAAATTGGAAAAACTATAATGTCGACGATCTTTATATACGATATTTTAAAGAAGTCGAAGATCTTGCTAAAACGAAACTTTTCGACATTGTGGCTCACCCCGATCTTATTAAGAAATATGGTTTTTTGCCGGTCGGCGATCTAAGCGCTACGCACCAGAAGACGATCGAGGCGATACGAGATTCCGATATGGCTATAGAGGTCAGTAGCGCCGGTCTTCGAAAACCGGTCAAGGAGATATACCCCTCTCAGAGTTTTATCAATATGTGCTTCAAAGAGGATATACCGGTCGTTACCGGCTCTGATGCCCACAAGCCGGATGATGTCGGAAGGGATTTCACCAAGCTAGTGGAGTCTCTAAGATCAGCGGGGTATACTGAGGTCGCAACCTATACGGCAAGACAAAGGGTTATGACCGATCTCGAGGAGAGCAATTGAGCGAAACGGTAGGGAAGATAGCTGACTTTATGAATACAATCGCGCCGGAGATGCTGGCAGAGGAGTGGGATAACGTCGGCCTGCAGGTAGGCAGCGTAAATTCAAAAGTCAAAAAGATCCTTATTTCACTGGACGTTGATAGACGCGTTGTCGAGGAAGCAAAAAAAGCAAGCGTGGATCTTATAATATCTCACCACCCATTAATACTAGACGGCTTACGGAGGATCATCTCTGATCGCGGCACGGGCGAGATAGTCGTAAAAGCGATAGAATCGAATATCGCAATATATTCGGCACACACTAATCTGGACAAAACAAAAGGAGGCGTAAGCGACGTACTCGCGAGTGCCTTGGGCCTATTCGATCTGGAAGCGCTTGTCCCTGAGACCGGCCATCTATGTAAGGTCTCTGTTTTTGTCCCCGAGGACTCAACTGAAAATTTAAAAAAAGCTATGGGCGATGCCGGTGGCGGAGTAATCGGAAATTACTCGCATTGCTCGTTTGAGATGAGTGGTACCGGAAACTTCACTCCGTTAAAGGGAGCGAATCCATCACTTGGAGAGATAGGTAAGATCGAGCAGGTAGACGAGGTCAGGCTTGAGGTACTTACAAGAAAATCTGATCTTGGCAGCGTAATCGATGCTATGATAGATTCGCACCCCTATGAAGAGGTCGCTTACGACATATACAGGTTGCGTAACAAAGACCGGGAGATCGGGCTAGGCAGGATCGGCAATCTTAAGAAAAAAAGTGATTTTAAAAGCTTCATAAAGAACTGCAAAGCTGTGTTCGGTGATAGTATAAGGGTAGCCGGTGAGCCTAGAGCTATCAAAAGAGTCGCCGTATGCGGCGGTAGCGGCGCCGGACTTATCAACAAGGCCATTGCTGCGGGAGCCGACGTGTTTGTTACTGGCGATATAAAATATCACAGCGCTAAAGACGCGGCTGACAAAGGTTTTTTAGTGGTTGACGCAACTCATGACGGAACGGAAGCGATTATTCTTAAGAGTTTAAGGGACCGGCTTAGATTAAAATTTACGGATATTTCGATCCAAACATCACGTGTAAAGACGAGTCCATGGAGAAGAGATGTATGACGCCAAAAGGCTCTATGCGCTGCAGCGCATAGACTTTAAAATCGATGAGTTGACCAGAGAGAAGAAAAACCAGCCCGAGAAAGAAGAGGCAATAGATGTCCGGGAAAAAATTGAGAAATTAAAAGTTCTAAAGAATAATCACGATTCTATTTTTTCAGAGGCGGGCAGAGACCAAAGCCGGACAGAGAGCAATCTCGCGATGACCGAAGACAAGCTAAAAAAGAACGAGACCCGATTATATGACGGAAAAGTCACAAACCCTAAGGAATTAAAATCGTTACAGGAAGAGGTCGGTCATTTAAAAGAAAAAACGGATGATCTTGAAAGTGAGCTTCTGGAGGCCCTCGATAAGACAGAGAAACTGGAGGCTGAAAATAGTAAACTTGGTAGCGGGCTCTTAAGTTTTGAGGAAAAAAAAGGGCAGCTAGACGCGGCTATTACGACCTTAGACAGCGATAGGGATGAACTTATAGAAAGTTTATCAGTCGAGCGACAGACTGTCTTTGACGATATCGACAGTGATGTCATCAAGTTATATGAAAGACTGAGAAAAGAAAAGAACGGAATAGCGGTGGCTGTTTTAAAAGAGGGCACTTGTCAGGGTTGTCACATCACGCTAGCGGCGATTGAATTGAACGCGTATAAAGATGATGGCGAAATATGGAGATGCGGACACTGCAGCAGGATCGTAGTAAAGGAAAAGGCATGAAAATCGTAGCCTTTAGCGATGGGGCAGCTAGAGGAAATCCGGGACACGCCGGTATCGGCGGAATCGTATTTAGCGATGACAAGGAGATTCTTCTAAGGGTCAGTGAATATGTGGGCGAGCGAACAAACAACGTCTCTGAATACATGGCCTTTATAGTGACGCTGGAAAGGGCGATCCAGCTGGGCCCTACCTACTTGGACCTTAAGCTCGACAGCGAACTATTGGTGCGTCAACTTAACGGCCAATATAAAGTAAAGAATCAAGGTCTGGCTCCCTTATACAAACGGTCGATAGAGCTGCTTTCAAGATGCCGAAAATACGATATCAGCCATATCCCAAGAGAGAAAAATCGCGACGCAGATCGCCTGGCTAACGAGGCGGTAGATAGATTCCTGGAAGGCGAGATCTCTATCTATAATATCGAGGGAATGGAAGAGCAGGCAAGTCTTTTTAAGGACATATAAAAACCCCCAGTGGGTTCTCAAGATCCTGTCTCTATTAACCATGGGGGAAATTTATCCCAATAAACCTTAAAAGAATATTCTTTTTTCACCCGAATTTAAGATAAAAAAACTGATTGTACTTTGTTCAGTCTCACGACTTATCAGTTCCGATCATCTTTTAGATCTAAAGTACGAGCTTTCCAAAAGTCATCTCTTTCGACTTTTCGGGATGTTTTCTAATATTATCAAAAAACAAACAACAGTCAAGAGATAAAAAAATTAACATCATCATCGTAAAGATGCTTAATGTACTTGCCGATATTATATAAAGACCAAAAAGAAGGGTTAGGTTGTGAGCGATAGTAAAAAAAAAGGGAATGACGAAGTAGTTTGTGAATTCTTCGGGATAAAGATAGCAACGAAGAATCCTAGACTCGCTAAAGTCTTAAAGACCGAAGTGAGTGAGTTTATGAACCTTGATTTAAAAGAAGTAAAGGGCTACCTGACAAACCCCGATCAAAAAAAGATTGACTCCAAGAGTTATAGATCGTTTGACTTAAATATAGAAGAAACAGATATTGATATCGCGATCGAGGTAGGGGAAGTCATGAGTGGCGGCGCTGACCGGCGATCGGAAGATATATCCAAGGGCGGCGATGACGAATCGGTTAATGTCGATGAATTGGTTGACGAGTGGCTCGATAAGCATTAGGGCAGAGAGTAAAACCAGAGAGCGGATGTTGAATTTGTTAAGTAAGAAATAAATAACGGTTATGAACAATGATCCATTGACGCTCTTGAAGCGTCTTTTTTTCAGGAAATTCACCAAACAGCGTCTCTAAACGGGGAACCGACGACTAGCAAGACAACAGGTTTGTAAACGTCAGCTGTAAATTATCGGATTTCAACTAAAAACCTCTTGATAATATAAATACACGTAACGAATGCTGTCACAAAAAGACCTCTTCAATAACCTGATTTCTGATCGGTAAAAGATGTAGTAAAAATCGAATCATCACCGCCGCACTCCCGTGAAATCACCTGTAAATTTTTTAGACTTAAAACTTACGACCAAAATTCCTACCTTGCCGGCCTTCACGCAACCGTATTGAGATCACTTACTAAACCTTACATCCATTCACCGGGTAACCTCGAAGGATCGAATAGTGATCTGATTTATAGGCGGACACGAAAGGAACGCTTTGAGCTTCAAGAGGAGGGCTTAGATCAATCATCGGTCGATAGATGTTGCGAGGAAAGCCGAATTGATTTTCGGGCTCAGGCCCTATGAAAAGAAATCCTATCTTCCCAGTAGACTAAATGATGTCTGAGAATTAACAGTCTTTGGCGGTTTGGCGGCATCAGCCAAGGCTGTTAACTTAGCTTTTTTCCTATCGAACTTAAGTCTTATCTCGGCCAGTTCGCTGACCTTTGATCGCCTGGCGTTTAATAGCTTTTCTTTGTTGTCAGATATCGACTTTCTAATACCGTCTACTTCCTCAAATTTTTCTCTATTCTTTGTCAGTAAACCCCTGTCGACCTCATTAACCCTGGACAGGAAGGTCATTCTGGTCCATAGGTCTCTAAGACTATTCGAGGTAAGCAACAAAATAATAAAATTGCTTCTGTTCTTATAGACTTCGACGATCCGGTCGTTCAACACTTTCTGTTGATCTCTCAAAGCCTTTTCGGCGATTTTAAGACGTTGGTAGGTAGAGATGATATTTTTGCTGCTATTTTCAAGTTGAAAGCCAAGATCGTAAATCTCTATTTCTTTTTCTTTGATAGCTTTCGCCAGATCGTCAAGCTCACTTTTTGCTTGAATTATGGCAGGATTGATGGGATCGGATTCTGTCACGGTGGAAGTGTCCGATTGAAACGCTAAAGAGGCTCCAGGAGCTAGAGCGATTATAAGTAATGCTGCGATTATGCTGTATAAGTTACTGCGTTTCATATCATGTCCCTTTGCCGCATCTATAATTATCGGCAACGAGCGGGAGTTTGTTGAATATTTTATTAAAAGAGTACGTAGTATACGATAAATCTGTTTGTTTGGAAAATGACAACTGTGCGATAATCATAAAATGACGGATGTTAAAAACGCCTTGGATAATTTAGATCAGTTCACTTTTTTCAAAGACGACCCGCCCGGTTCCTTAATATTTTCAGATATCGACGGGACATTGAGCAACATTTCCCAAACCCCCGGAGGCGCGGTCGTTGATGAAAGCGTTAGGGAAGCGCTTCGGATGGTAAGCGCTTCCTATAGGCTTATCCTGGTAACGGGAAGGCCTTTGATCGAAGCGAGAGAGATGGTCGGGATTGACGGTCTTTCGTATCTCGCGAACCATGGACTCGATTATTTTATCGATGGCAAGTATTCAAAAACCGAATCAAGAGAAGATAGGGACGGCATAGAAAAAGCCGTTTCTGAGCTGACATCCACCGGATTACTTAGCGATGGTGTGACCTGCGAAGATAAGGGGTTGGCGCTCGCCGTACATTATCGCTTGGCAAGAGACAAGAAAAGCTCTAAGGAAGCGCTGATGCGGATATTGGCCCCCTTAGCGAGAAGGAACGACATGACGCTCATCGAGGGAAGGATGGTAGTAGAGTTAAAATCCAAAAAGAGCGATAAAGGGATCGCCGTCTTAAAGACGATCAAAAGCTTTGGCGCAAGCAACACCTTATACATAGGAGACGACACTACCGACGTTGACGCTTTTAGAGCGATTAGCGAACTTGGAAAAAGCAGTGGTTTAAAAGGGGTTTCGATTGGCGTTTTGTCGAGCGAAACTCCCAAAAAAGTAATCGATGAGTCTGATTTCGTACTGCCTTCAGTGGATGGGGTGGAAAGATTTCTTCGATGGCTGCCGCCGGCTTAGCCTGGCTTAGAGGATCTCCTTGATATCGTTGAACTGATCAAGTAACCACTTTGATATATCTTTCTCATGGATCACTTCTTTAAGCTTTTTAGACATCATAGCTCTTTTCTGAATATCCAGTCCCAGGCTCTCATGCAGCGCGGTCGCTGTGCTATCGATATCGAATGGATTTACCGGCACTACTCCGACCCCGAGCTCATCAATCGCGCCCGCGTTTTCTGAAAGTATGATGACCCCGTTTTTCTCATTCAATAGAGCCGCCTCCTTGGCAACCAGGTTCATGCCGTCAAAGATCGGATTAGTAAGCATTACGTCAAAATGTTTCATGGAAGCGACCGACCTTGGAAAATCATCGGTCATTTCCAGCTCGATAGGCTGCCATCCATCTGTCCCGAACCTGGAATTGATTATAGCTACAGTCTTTTTTATCTCATCGGTATATTTTTTATATGCGCTTATATCAGTTCTGGACGGATAAGTATAAGCAAAGAATTTTACCTTTTCCAACCACTCGGGATTGACCTCAAGCAAGAGGGCGTAAGCGTTAAAGCCCCTGATAATATTTTTACTTAGCTCAGCCCTATCGACCCTTACGATCGCCTTTAGGTCACCCTTTTTAAGTAGAAACTTTTCCTCGGCGACCTTGACGGGATCACTCTTTGAGAATTCAAGAAGATCCTCGACATCAACGGAGATCGGATAAGACCGTACTCTCACAACTCTCTCGCCGGTGAATACCTGTTTACTATCGTAATCGACCCGCACATCCAGGAATTCATCGAAGCACCGGATAAGATTATCTACATATCTCGCGTTATGCAGACCGACTATATCGCAGCACAAAAGGGAACTTAAGATATCCGACCTGACATAATCCGGAATGAGCCTCATGTAGTCGGGGGCGCACCAGGGTATGTGAATAAAATGAAATATCTTCGCGTTCGGCTTCCTGGCTCGTATATTCATCGCGACCATATATAGATGGTAGTCCTGAAGGAGTATCAGGGGATCGTCTTCGTCAATGCACGCGTCCAGCATAGCGCTTGAATACAGCTCGTTTACGACCTTGTAACCCAAATTCCAGGAATCTTTAAATTTTTTATCAAAGACCGGCGAGTAAACGGGGTCGAAAAGATAGTGCTGAAGAAACCAGAGAATATCGTTACTTATATCGTTGTAGTAACGGTTGAAAGTCTCTTCCTCTATCGGTAATAACTTCAGATAATACTCGGGGTTTTCTTCGGGAACACCGATCAAGGGGTTATCTTCCGCGACTGCCCGGTCTTCTTCGCTAAGAGATGACGCGAACCAGATGGCACCGGTAGTCTTAAGAACCGATCTTAAGGCCGTTGTAAGCCCGCCGGCTCCTCGTTTTCCCTTTATTTCACCGCTCGCGTCCCGGTAGTATTGAATAGGGCCTCTATTGGAGGCAAGTAGCAGCGACCTGTCAACGGTAATCTCTTTTATTAACTTATCTAAACGTAGACTACTTTGGGTAATCGTCATCAAAGAATTCCGTTTTGAGCTTGCATGCGTAATTTATAGCACTTAAGTCTTGAGATGTCACCTAGTCGTCGAGAAGATCATTAAATATTTGAAAATAGGATTTCAACTCGACCGTTGACAAGAATCTCTGACGGACTTTCTCTTTACCTTCGATTCCCAGTCTCTTCGCGCCGGCCGCGTCTTTATGGATAGCTATTATCTTTTCTGCGCATTGCTCGACTGAATTGACCAGATAGCCGCTGACCCCATCATCTATCTGGATGGTTATGCCGCCGACATTACCGCCGATTACCGGCTTTTCCTTCCAAAGGCCTTCGGTAACGGTCAGCCCAAATCCCTCTTGTAGCGATTTTTGGACGATAATATCAGAACCGCGTTGAAAGGCATTTATTTCAAGATTACCGACGCCTTGAAGGTTGGATAGTATAAATATATCGCTGTCTTCTCCGGCATGGCGAGCGGTTTTTTCATAATAATGCCAGCTTTCCGGATCGTCTGTAGCCATTGAGGCCGCCAATATCAGCTGAAGGTCAGGTATTTCTTTCTTGGCGATACGGTAAGCGTCGATTACCCCCAGCGGATCTTTCCATGGATCGAATCTGGAGACCTGGGTCATTATCGGCTTATCGGGGTCTATCTTATATTTTTTGAGAGTTCTGGAGATGGATGCGTCATCCAGCGGCATATTCTTAGGGCTTAGCGGATCTATCGACGGCGGAATCACATAACAGGGCGGCAAGTCGTCGATGTGCCCATCGACGTAATGGGCCATTGTGAATATATTCGCGTCGTATTCGCTTAAAAACGGTATCAAGTAAGACCACAGAGTTCTATTAAGATTTGTGAGGTCCAGATGACATCGCCATATCCAGTGCTTCCCGATCTTTCTGTGATCTTTTAAAAAGGTCGGTATCCCGGCCGGTTGGGGGTCGTGTACGATCACAAAATCATAACCGCCCTCCATCATGTCGGCATTCATCTTTTGATAGTATTCATAGATCGATTTCATCTGGCTGGTAAGCGGAATGTCCATACCTTGGAGACTGTTATGCATGATCTTGGTGACATTATAAAAATCGTCCGACCCTTGGATGACTTTCCAGTCGCAGTCGATTCCGGCGTCTTGCATAAGCGGTACGTTCGTATACAGCATCTCAGAGACACCGCCCCCATAAGCCGTAGCGTTTAGATGTAGTACTTTGCGTCCCCGAAGCCTATCCGCGAGCTTATGAAGCTCCTCGATTTCACCCGGATCGACGAAAAACTCATACTCACTTAGTGATTTTGACGTTGTGGGAACAGAAACTAGCATTTAAGACCTCGCTTACTTTCTACTAGGCATATTTTCGGCATTTTGAAATAAATATCAAGCTAATAATATAAAATTATTCTGATATAATATTCCCCTAAATCATTAAGATAACCTAGTCTTGTAAAAATTTATAGTACCTAAAAAAAGCGGAGGCGAAATGAGCGAACAGGACGATGAGGTCAAGAAAAGTAATAATTCTGCAGGTAATGATGGCACGGACTTGAGTGAAGATGAGTTGATGGCCCAATTTCAGGAGCAGATGGCAAAGACGCCGGTTATAGATTTTGTGGCTCAGTTCCTGATGACGCTATCAAGCCTTGCTTGGCAACGGATGGGGATTTATCAGGATCCGGCGAGTACGACTATAGATTTCGATCAGGCAAAATTAGCGATAGATTGTTATAGCGCTATCGTCGAGAAGGTAGGGGATAGCCTTGACGCCGAGACAAGAAAAGACGTCGACGGAGTACTCTCAAGCTTAAGAATGACTTACATAGAAAAGAATAAATAAGGCGTCACTGGTATTTCTTAATAAATAATATTTTGATATAATAATTTTTGCTGCGGACTATCGTCCTATTGACCTGGGAGGTAATAGATGACAAAAAATTGTGACTGCCATAACGATGACATCGATAAAAAACCCGCTTTAGATATCATCCAAAGCTACAAAGGCAAGGATGGTTCGCTAATGCCTATCCTTCAGGATGTACAAAGCATATACGGATACTTACCTGAGACTATATTAAACACAGTTTCAAAAGAGACAAATACTCCGATGAGCCGCATATACGGAATCGCCACTTTCTATTCACAGTTCCGGCTAAGCCCGGTAGGTAAGAACTTAATAAGGGTCTGTCATGGAACCGCCTGTCACGTCTCCGGAGCGGAGAACATAACTCTGGCACTCGAAACCGAGCTCGGAGTAAATGACGGTGGGACAACCGAAGATAATCAGTTCACGTTGGAATCGGTAGCCTGTCTTGGGTGCTGCAGTTTAGCACCGGTAATAATGGTCAACGAGGATACCCACGGTAGTCTGACACCTGACAAATCAAAGAAAATAACCAAAAAATATGATCAGAAAGAGCATTGATCCTATGAAAAAAGTATTAGTAGGTGTCGGTAGTTGCGGAATGGCGGCGGGAGCCGGCGATGTTATTGACGCGTTTAAAAAAGGGATCGAAGATAGCGACTTAGAGATCGAACTCGGACTTACCGGTTGCATTGGTCTTTGTTATAGAGAAGTTCTTGTCGATGTCCTTGACGCTGATAAAAAGTTTTCTTACGGGAACGTGACCCCGAAAATGGTTCCAAAGATCATAGCTGAACATCTAATCGATGGAAATCCGATAGATGAGTGGATCGCTCTTGAGGACGGGATAAAAGGTGTCGAGCAGGATTTTATTAAGAACCAAAAAAGGATCGTGCTTCGAAAATGCGGAATCATAGATCCGGAAAACATTGATGACGCAATCGAGCTCGGTGGATATGAAGCGATCCAAAAAGCGATAAAGGAAATGTCCCCCGATGAAGTCGTTGAAGAAGTGAAGAAATCAGGACTTAGGGGCAGGGGCGGAGCCGGATTCACGACCGGACTTAAGTGGGAGTTCACAAGAGGTGCGCGGGGCGATAAAAAATATATAATCTGCAACGCCGACGAGGGTGACCCCGGGGCGTTTATGGATAGGAGCGTTCTGGAAAGCGACCCGCACTCGGTACTTGAAGGAATGTTGATAGCCGGTTACGCGATCGGCGCCGAGTTTGGCTACATATATTGTCGGGCTGAATATCCTTTAGCTGTAAAGCGGCTAAAGTTGGGGATCAAGCAGGCAAAAGAGAAAGGCTTTCTGGGAGAAAATATTTTAGGAAGCGATTATAGTTTTAATATACAAATAAAAGAAGGCGCGGGCGCGTTTGTCTGCGGCGAGGAGACCGCTCTCATGGCCTCCATAGAAGGTAAGAGAGGAATGCCGAGGCTTAGACCGCCGTTTCCGGCGACCTCCGGTCTCTGGGGATACCCGACCTGCATAAATAATGTCGAAACTTTGGCTAATATATCTTGGATCATTACTAATGGTTTTTCGGCATATGCTGAAATAGGCACTAAGAACAGCAAGGGAAACAAAGTCTTCGCCCTGACGGGCAAGGTAAAAAGAAGCGGTCTTGCCGAAGTCCCGATGGGAATGACTCTTCGGGAGATCATCTTTGACGTCGGCGGCGGAATAAAGGACGACAAAGAGTATAAAGCGGTGCAGATCGGAGGTCCGACCGGTGGTTGTCTTCCGGCCGACCTGCTTGACACCCCGGTCGACTACGATTCCTTGATCGAAAAGGGAGCCACCCTGGGTTCGGGTGGGATGGTCGTACTTGATCACTCAACCTGCATGGTAGATCTTGCAAAATATTTTATGACTTTCGCTCAAAATGAATCATGCGGAAAGTGCGTGCCCTGCAGGGTCGGCACAAAACGAATGCTTGAGATTCTTGAAAAAATAACTGAGGGTAACGCTTCCATGGAAGATTTAACGCAACTGAAGACACTGGCGCTAGAGGTGAAGACTTCGTCTCTTTGCGGACTGGGTCAGACGGCGCCAAATCCGATACTAACGACAATAAGATATTTTGAAGATGAGTATCTAGCCCATATAAAAGAGCAAAGATGTCCAGCTAACGTATGTGTCAATTTAATAGATGTTGTCATCAAACAGGACCTTTGCAGACAGTGTGAGCTATGTATCAAAAACTGTCCGGTAGATGCTATAACCGGTGCAAGAAAAGAGTTTACGGAGATCAGGCCCGATGATTGCATTGGTTGCAGGATGTGTATTTCAGTCTGCCCCTGGGACGCGATCTATACTGATTCTCCAAAAGTTATGGGAGTCAAGGTAAAGCATGATGAGACAATACCAAAAGGAATGCTGTAAATGACTGAGATGAGCCTTACGTTAAATGGAAAAAAAGTAAGCTTTGATAACGAGATGACCATTCTTGAGGTTGCTCAAGGGCAGGGAATTGATATACCGACTCTCTGTCACGACCCAAGGCTAAAGCCCTACGGCGCTTGCAGGGTATGCCTTGTTGAGGTAGAGGGCGCGAGGGCTCCTCTTCCGGCATGCGCTACTAAAGCGACAGACGGCATGTTGATAAAAACGGATACTAAAGATATACGCCGGCTGCGAAAGACCGTGTTGGAATTGATCATCTCCGATCATCCGCTCGATTGCGTCACCTGTGAAAAATGCGGTGATTGCGCGCTTCAGGACTTAGCTTATCAATACGGCATAACAGAGAGTGAATTTAAAGGTGAAAAGCATACTTTAGAACCTCAGGAAGACGATCCGTTCATACATCGGGATCTTGAGAAGTGCATCCTTTGCGGCCGGTGTGTCAGGATTTGCGACGAAGTCGAGCATGCTTTCGCCATAGACTTTATTTACAGAGGATTTAAGACTCAGATCGGCACGACTTTTGGAAAGTCACTGAAAGATACGACTTGTGAATTTTGCGGCCAATGTATCTCCACATGTCCCGTCGGGGCGCTGGTAGAGAAGCAAAGACTTAATAAAGGCAGGGTGTGGGAGTTTGACAAGACCCTTACCACCTGCCCGTATTGCGGGGTCGGATGTACCTTGGAGCTTCAGACAAAAAATGGTGAGATCGTCAACGTCCAGGCGCCGTTGGATATTGGAGTTAACAATGGAAACCTTTGCGTAAAGGGACGATTTGGTTACGACTTTGTCGCAAGCCCGGAGAGACTGACGACGCCGCTGATCAAAAAAAATGGAGATTTTCATGAAGCTACCTGGGATGAGGCCATCAAGTTGATCGCAAGTAAGTTAGGAGATATCAAAAGTAAGCATGGTCCTAATTCTATTGCCGGTCTGGCTTCCGCTAAATGCACTAATGAAGAGAACTATGTTTTTCAAAAATTTATCAGAGCAGCCATAGGGACTAACAATGTAGACCACTGCGCCAGGTTATGTCATTCATCGACAGTCACGGGACTTGCCACTTCTTTTGGGAGCGGCGCGATGACGAATTCAATAGATGATTTCGCGGATTCAAAGGCGATCTTAATAATCGGATCCAATACCTCCGAGGCTCATCCCATCATTCATATCGAGATACTGAGGGCTGTAAGGTTTGGTGACGCAAAACTTATCGTAATCGACCCACGCGAGATTAAGATGTCAAAGTTCGCGGATGTCAAACTTCATCAAAAGCCTGGATCTGACGTCGCGGTATTAAACGGTTTGATGAACGTAATAATAGATGAGGGTTTGGAAAATAAAAAATTCATTGAAGAGCGGACCGAGCATTATGAAGCCATGAAAAAAAATGTGGCCAAGTATACACCGGAAATGGTAGAGGAAATATCAGGTATTCCGGCTGATGGTCTAAGGTCTGCCGCGAGAATGTACGCGACAAGCGGCGCCAGCTCTATAGTTTATTCCATGGGAATAACTCAGCATACTTCCGGAACGGACAATGTACTCTCAGTTGCTAACTTGGCGATGCTAACCGGTAATATCGGTCGGCCGGGCACCGGCGTCAATCCTCTGAGAGGACAGAATAACGTACAGGGAGCATGTGATATGGGCTCGCTTCCCAATGTTTACTCTGGCTACCAGAAGGTAGATGACGAGAATTCGCGAAATAAACTGGAAAAAGCTTGGGGCGTTGATCTTCCCACAAACAAAGGCCTGACCGTAGTTGAAGTAATGAATGGTGCGGCCAGCGGGGATGTAAAGGGCGTTTACATTATGGGCGAGAACCCGATGTTAAGTGACCCTGATGTCAGCCATGTAGAGATAGCATTGGAAAAGCTTGACTTTCTTGTGGTACAGGATATTTTTCTAACTGAGACAGCGGCCTTCGCGGATGTCATACTTCCCAGCGTTTCTTATGCCGAAAAAGACGGTACGTTCACAAATACAGAGAGACGAGTGCAAAAGATAAGAAAAGCTGTTCCGGCTGTGGGCGAGGCGCAAACGGACTGGAAGATTATAAGCGATATCTCGACTGCGATGGGTTATGAAATGTCATATGAGTCTGCCGATGAAATACTGGAGGAAATAGCGTCGGTTACCCCGTCTTATGGTGGGATCACCCCCGACAGATTGGGCCTTACCGGTCTACAATGGCCCTGTCCGACCGCCGATCACCCCGGTACACCCATTCTCCATACGGAGCAATTTACAAGGGGACTAGGTAAATTTCACGTTGTCACATATCGGCCACCGGCGGAAGTGCCGGATGCTGAATTTCCGCTGATACTTACTACCGGACGGCTTCTTAACCAGTTTCATACGGGAACGATGACTAGAAAAACCCCGGGGTTGGATGAAGTATATCCCGTCGCTCACGTAGAGATAAGTAAGTTTGATGCTAAAAAGCTGGATGTAGTAACTGGAAATTTTGTTAACCTGGAAACAAGGAGAGGCAAGATAAAGGCAAAAGCGCTTGTCACGGATAAATCAAAAAAGGGTATAGTTTTTATGCCTTTTCATTTCAAGGAAGCGGCGGCTAATATACTGACCAACCCGGCACTGGATCCGATCGCTAAGATACCGGAATTTAAAGTATGTGCCCTCAAGATGTCGAAAGCCGATTGATTGCGAAGATAGATATCTTCTGCTATTTTAATACTGGAAAATAAAATAATGAGCTGGTGTCCAAAAAGACAGCGATTAGTCTAAAGTGAAAAGTCTAGAGTCCCAAAGCTAGCCAACGGGCTGAAGAATTGGCTCGGGTAGTCGAAGATTTTAAATTTCAGATTTAGATAAGCATTTGATCCAAGCTTAATAACTGTCGTTTTTGGAAGAATAGGGAAGGCTGTTAAAATCAGCCACGGACCCGCCACTGTAATCGGAATAGATTGCGCTTAAGTATCCACTGATCGATATCGATTGGGAAGGAGCGCAAGTCACGGCCGTAAGTCAGGAGACCTGCCAGGTCAAGAAAATTCTTCGCGGAGAGAATGATATATTTTTTAGACCTCGCGATGCGGGGTTATTTTTTTGACATAAACAGACTAGAAAAAGGAGATAAGCGTGGATTTTTTTCAAACTGTAAACGAAGGTATCGAAAGTTTAGACAGCTCATCAATGGATGAAGCCAAAAAAAGGCAGGATACGCTTACTAAGCCTGTGGGAAGCCTGGGGAAGCTGGAGGATATTTCAATCCAGATAGCGGGGATCAAAAAAAATTCAAGACCTAGAATATCGAAGAAAGTAGTTATCGTTATGGCCGGAGATCATGGTATCAGTGAATCCGGCGTTAGCGCTTTCCCAAAAGAAGTTACCCCGCAAATGGTCCTAAACTTTGCCGGCGGAGGCGCGGGCATAAATGTATTGTCTAAGCATGTAGGGGCCGAGGTTCGCGTTGTCGACATCGGAGTCGACGCGGACATCAAATCGGACGCGGTGATAGATAGAAAGGTTAAAAAAGGAACTAACAACATCATAGATGGACCGGCCATGACAAGAGATGAGGCGCTCCTGGCATTGAACGTAGGGATCGACGTTGTCGCTACAGAAGTAAAGAATGGTGCCGATCTAATCGCTACCGGAGATATGGGTATCGGTAACACCTCCTCCAGTACAGCGATCCTTAAAGCCTTTAGCGGCCTCGATATTAAAAAAATCACCGGAAGAGGAACGGGTATCGACGACGAGGGACTTTGTCGAAAGCAGGAGCTAATCCTAAAAGCTATTGAAAAAAATAATCCAAACAGCGGTGACGCTCTCGACGTTCTATCTAAGCTTGGAGGACTTGAGATCGCCGGCTTGGCGGGCGTTATCTTGGGGGCGGCGATGAACCGGGTTCCGGTAATTATAGATGGTTTTATATCGGCGGCGGCTGCGTTAGTTGCCGCTAAGATCGCTCCAAAATCGATAGACTACATGATCGCGTCTCACGTTTCCGTCGAGCCCGGACACGGTTTTATATGGCGCGAATTGGGACTCGACCCCGTACTTGATCTTAATATGAGACTTGGCGAAGGTACCGGGGCTGCGCTTACTATGTCTATAGTCGAAGCCGCTTGTAAAATATTATCGGAAATGGCGACATTCGCTGAGGCCAGCGTTTCAACCAAGAGCGCAGAAGAGATGGTAAAGTAGTTGGTAAAGACTTTGGAAGCCGCAAGTGTTGAATTAAATACAAGACAACGAAGAGGCGAATTGCGCCTCTTAAAAGAGGCGTTTACTTTTCTGTCGATCTTACCGCTTGGGGCTAAAAGGGTAGACGCAACTGAACTGGGAAGATCGTCAAGATACTTTCCTATTGTAGGGCTTGCTTTCGGACTAATCCTTGTTGCGATCGTTAAAGCTTTACCATATATCGGACCAATTGAGTTAACCGGTGTCTGTCTTGTAATTGCTCTTGCCGTCTTAAGCAGGGGATTGCATATTGACGGAGTTGCCGATACGGTTGATGGTCTCTTAGGAGGAAAGTCTAAAGAAGACGCGCTAAGGATCATGAAAGACAGTAGCATAGGAGCGTTTGGCGTAGCTTCGCTAATTCTTTTGATCATTGCCAAGGTACAGTTTATAAATATTCTGGCAATATCGGAGATGTTTATCCCCTTCATTATCTTGGTACCGGTCTACTCCAGGTGGGCGGCTGTTCTGGTAGCCGGTAGCCATGGATCGTTAAACGAGAAAGGGCTTGGAAAGACATTTTCAGATTCGGTCGGCAACACAGAGCTTGTAGTATCCACTGCCTTTGTCATGGCGATCTCGCTTTTTTTACTAGGTCCAATCCAAGTCGCTGTCTTGGTAATCTTATATTTACTCGCCCTTTATTTACTTACCCTGCTTCTTACCGGAAACATAAAAGTTGTAAACGGAGATATTCTTGGCGCGACGATAGAGATACAAGAGACGCTTACGTTACTCATATTGATAGTCATGACAGGGGTGCTTTAGATGTTGGAAGTCATGCTTATCAGGCATATGGAGACTAAGTGGAATGAAGAGCAAAGGTATATCGGACGTACTGATATGCCTCTTTCGGCGCTAGGCAGGGATAACGGCAAAAAATTGAGTAAGTATCTGGCCGGCGAGCGAATCTCAAAGGTTTTCGCGAGTTCGATGAAGAGGGCGAAAGAGACAGCAGCTTTTATAGCGCCTAAATCGGAGATAGAAAGTCTGGAAGGTCTTCGTGAGATCGATTTTGGTGACTGGGAAGGGCTGACCCATGCGGAGATAATGGAGAGTTTTGAGACCGCGATGAATTCGTGGATTATAGATCCCGCGAAAGAGCCGATACCGGGTGGTGAAGATTGGTCCAACTTTGAAAATAGAGTCATAAGCGAATTTGACCGTATTACCCGGACGACATCAGAGGGAACGATTGCGATCGTCACCCACGCTGGACCGATTAAGATCATTTTAGGAAATATCTTAGATGTAGCCAGTAATAGATATTGGCAGATATTTCAGAACAAGGGCGCGATCAACAGCGTAAGAATCGACGGAGATAGGAAATGGATCGTTACCGTTAACGATACCTGCTACCGCCGAGCAAGATAGCCTAAATATTTGATCTCGAACTTTGAGCAACTTTAACTGACACTTAAGAAGTTACCTGATAAAATATATTGCTATGACTAAAAGCTTACTTGATGACCGGCTAAAAACAGTAGCGCATGAGTTTAGCGCTGTCTATAATACTATGATACCGCTCGTTTCCAGGACAGATCACGGGGGTGAGATGTTGCTTGCGAAAGTTCTCTATCTCACTTCAGACGAAGGCCCGGTGTCGCCAAAGAAAGAGCTTCTAAAGACCGCTCTCGCTTTGGAGATACTGAGGATAGCGATCGATATCGGATCCATATCTCAAGATGAGAAAGATTTCTCGGATGATCGGTTACTCTCTACGGACTATCTATACGCTCAGGCTATAAACCAGGTAGTCGGTCTGGGGAAACCATTTATCATATCTATTCTGGCAACGTCAATAGCGAACACGGCAGCAGACAGAGCAAATAGCTTTGACGAAAATCCTGACATAGAACATCTTATCGTTGCCGCTTACAAGCTTGGAAAACGCCTTGGTGAGTGCGACGATAATGTATATATCGGAGACATTTTAAGCGGTATCGATACAGGTAACGAGGCTTGCATTAAGAAAAGCGTGGAGCTGGTTTCGTGATGGCAAAAATAGGAAGTCTTGGAAAGTATCCGATATCAAAACCTGTAAGATCGGAACTTAAGAAAGTGGAAAAAAGACTGGACGAGATCATCGCCGAAGCACCGGCGCACCTAAGAGATCCCGTTAAACAGGTGATGAAGGCCGGGGGTAAGAGGTTAAGGCCGATCCTTGTCATCTTGTCGGCGGCTTTGGAGGGTCGGGTCAACCGTAAAGCCATCGACGGGGCAGTGGCCGTGGAACTGGTTCACCTGGCTTCACTTATTCATGATGATATTTTAGATAATGCCGACTCTAGAAGGTCGGTACCGACATTAAACCATGTGTACGGCCATAAATACGCTACCGCGTGCGGTGACTATCTCTTTGGGCTTGCGTTTGAAATGCTGTCTCGTTGTAACGACATAGATCTTTTACGGCCCTTAACGGAGGCTTCTATGGCGCTTAGTGTTGGTGAGGTCATGGAAAGAGATATGGCAGGCGATCTTAAGCAGGATCGTGACACCTATTACCAGAGGATAGATAAGAAGACCGCGGCCCTTTTCTCCGCCGCTTGCAAGATCGGCGCGGCAGCAAGCGACCAGGGCGATGACAGAAAGGACATCCTGTCGTCTTACGGATATTGTCTTGGCATGGCCTTTCAGATATACGATGATGTTCTGGATATAAGCGGCGAGGAAGGGGCCCTTGGAAAGCCCGTCGGTAACGATATCAGGGAAGGCATCGTAACTCTTCCGGTCATCCTGGCGGTAAAGGATCGGCCTCCTAAAGAGATAAGCGACGCGATCTTGCATCCAAACGAAAACAACGTCACTACGGCAATAGTTTTTATTCAAAACAGCGGATCTATCGTCGACTCTAAAGAAATAGCCAGAGAATTCATAAATAAAGCAAAGCGATCTATAATGAATATTTCAAATAAGAAAATACGTAGAGAATTTATATCAATAGGCGAATTTGTCATCAATAGATATCATTGAGGTGAAAAACTACTTATATGAATAAGAAAAGAGTTTACAGCGCTAAATGGGTACTGCCGATATCGGAAGAACCGATAGAGGATGGTGCGGTCGTTATAGACAAGCACAGGATTGTAGAAGTCGGTGCCGAAAAAGATATAAAAGAGAAATACGAGGATGCAGAATTCTCAAATTATCCTCACTCGATCATCCTTCCGGGTTTTGTTGACCTCCATACCCATCTGGAGTACAGCATTTTTAGAGGCGTAAGTGATGACCTTGGTTTTTCAGGCTGGAAGTTGCAAATAGCTTTAAAAAGTAAGGTGCTTAACGAAGATGAGTGGCAAGTATCGTCAAGCCTTGGAACTCTGGAAGCCATCCAGGGCGGAATAACCACTATTGCCGATATCACCTATTCGGGAAATAGTCTGGACGCCGCGGTAGATGCATCACTTAGGGGGAGGGTTTTTTATGAGATCACCGGTATGGACCGTAAAAAAACCGACGAGATCATCGAGAGCAGCAGGAGCAGCGTTGACTCTTTGCGGGCTATCGCTAAAGGTACGAAAATGGATGTCGGCATATCCCCTCACGCGCCCTACACCGTCTGTCCGCCGCTTTACCAGGCCGTCAGTGAGTGGGCGATAGATGAGAAGATGCAGCTCTGCACCCATTTATCAGGCTCTAAAGACGAGTACGAATTCGTTAAGTATGGGTCCAGCGTGTTGGCCGGATCATATAGAGAGATAATGGGTTGGGAAGATCTTTTGTGGCACCCGACAGGGACAAGCCCGGTCAAGTACTTGGAACAGTGGGGCGTTTTTAAAGCTGACGTACTTGCGGTCCATTGCGTACATGTAGACTCTATGGATCTGGATGTCCTTCAAAAAAACGACGTAGCGATAGTCAATTGCCCAAAGTGCAACGCGAAACTGGGGATGGGTATCGCGCCTCTCGCTGAATTTCGTGATCGCGGCTTTAGGTTGGGGCTTGGAACGGATAGTCCCTCGAGTAGCAACAGTATGGATATGATCGACGAGATGAGAATCGCGTTATTGCTGCAAAGAGGTATAACGCATTCCGTCGAGAACTCTCCGGCCGAGGCTTTCGTAAAAATGGCAACGATAGGCGGCGCCAAGGCTCTTAGGATGGACAATAAAATAGGGACGCTGGAACGGGGAAAAGAGGCAGACATGATAATCGTTGATCTATCGCATAGCCATCAGGAAATAGTAGTCGATCCTTATGCGGCATTAGTATACTCGGCCAATCAAGACAATGTCGCCCTATCGATGGTCAGCGGAGAGGTAATATATAAAGACTTCGAATTTTTGACTCTAGACGAAGAAGAGATCGTAGATCTGTCGGAGCCTATCAGATATAAACTAAGACAATTATCATAGCCAAAGAGCAATATCCCTGGTCGACAGCTTGTTGCGGGTCAATAATCATAGTATAGCCTTGATAATTGTGATATAATTCATTCGATTTTCGATAGGAGGTTATTTAGATTGACGGATAAAGACAAAGAGAACGAAGAGAGTACGAACGATGAGGTCGATGAGGCCCCTCAGACCATCTCGCTGTTTCTGACGATAGGCCTAGTTATTGGAGCGTTAGTGATAGGTTTGGTAGTCGGATATGTCGTGGCTCCAAGCGGGGCATCAAGCGTTACAGCCCCACCGGCAGGCACACAGTCGGCTCCACCGCTTAGTCCGGACGAAGCAGAGGGCGGCCAGCTTCCACCGGGCCATCCAACTGTTCCAGGCGATACCGGAGGAGGAGCGGTTAGTACTCCAGACACGTCTCCATCGACCGATGTTGCGCCGGAAGCGACAGAATAACAAGGTTAGATTGAAAAGCATTAGACTAAAGGCTACTATCTACTAGTAGCCTTTATTTTTTTTATATGAAAAAAGAAGATCATCTTAAAATCTCATTAGGTATAGGTAGTTTACCCTTTAACGACCCCGTTAGAGCCTGTAGGCTTGTTCTTGAGTACTTTCCAAAATCACCGTTCTGGCCCGAACTGTCGAACCGTGACTTTAGAGAGCGTATGGGATATATCCAGTCAGAAGGCATTCCCGGCATCGTTGTTGATGACGACAACCAAAGAATCTATATGGACGCCAAGAGCGACCTGAGCCTGGAGATCGAAGAATTCTACAACGATTTTTTAGATGAAAATATCGATAGATTTAAGATGACTCCCACGTTCGCCTCAGGATTGTCGGCGATGTTAGACATGTTGAAGAAAGAAGCCTCTGGAGACGATCAGTTTATTAAAGGTCAGCTCGCCGGCCCGACTACCTTTGGTCTTATTATCAAAGATAGCGACGGCAGGGCTATTCTATACGATGATCAACTGATGGACGTACTTTTAAAAAGCACCGTGATGAAAGCTAAGTGGATGCAAAAAGAGTTTAATAAGACCGGTAGAAAACCGATGATCTTTTTCGATGAACCTATGCTTCAGTCTATTGGGTCACCTGCGGTACCGATAGATAGGGATAGAGCAGTCGAAGCCCTAAGAGAGGTAGTCGGGTCTATCGACTGCCTTACGGGAGCTCATTGTTGCGGAAATACGGATTGGTCAATCCTTATGGACTCCGGCGTCGATATCGTAGCTTTCGACGCGTTTCATTTCGCGAACACAATGGCCTTATATCCTGAGGCCCTATCTAAGCATTTAAGCGCCGGAGGCGTAGTCGCCTGGGGAATCGTTCCCGCTTCGGCTGAATCAAAAGAGCTGACCACCGATGATCTTTACAAAAAGCTGATGGGCTCAATGCAAGAGGTCGCGGCTAGCGGTGTAGACTTGGACATTCTCTTGGAGAGATCGATTATCACGCCCAGCTGTGGTCTTGGCAGCCTGGATTACGACCTTGCCGAACTTATCATGAGACAGACGGGCGATGTGGCCGATATGCTGGTCAGCGAGGTCGGTTAACTGCCGAATTCGGTTTTCGTTTTTAAACTAATCAAATGGTGATATATAAACAGTCGATAAATTTTGGGTTGATCGGCTGTTTTTTTAAAGGAGAGATTGTTGGAACTTATTATCTGGCATGGATATCTGTTGTCGGAAACCGGAAGTAATATCTACGTACAAAACATCACGCGCGAGCTCTGCCGCCTCGGCCACAACGTCCACCTTTTTACACAAGAGAACGATTTAAGCGATTATGATTTTATATCGAGGAAATATATTTTTGACGATGACAACGAATTGCTTATCCTCGAGTCGGAAAGGGAGAGTCGATTCGATGGCAGCTGTTTTGCCTATCAACCCTCGATCTCGGGGTTGCTGCCCGTTTTTGTCTACGACGATTACGAGGGCTTTAAAGTCAAACTCTTTATGGATCTTACCGGGGACGAACTTCTAAATTATAATAATAAAAATATCGCGGCAATTGATCTGGTCATGAATACTTACGAAATAGACGGGTTTATCGCCGATCATGGAGCCATCTCACCATACCTCGCCAAGGAGACATGCGTCAAAAGGTCCGTGCCCTATACAGTCATCATCCAGGGAAGCGATCTGGAGTTTTTGATCAAGAAAAGCAAAAGATATTACGATCTATCGCTAGAGGGGCTGAAGGGGGCTAGCTCTGTTATAGCCGTAACCGACCATATTAAAAGAGAGATAAGCCAACTATACTTCGGTTGCCTCGACGATCTCGTAAAGGTCATCCCCTCCGGTGTCGATCTCGAAACATTTAAAATATCCGTTGATCGCAGCCAAAGCGTCAAGGATCTTACAAGGGCGACTAAATCATTTCAGAAAAAAAGAGATAACGGATTTTCAGAAGAAATCCAGGGAAAGACCCTTCGAGATCTTGGGGTAGACGATATAAATGATAAGGCTCTTTGGGATATCCACAAAAGTTATGACGACAAAGCGCCCGATAGAGATATTATGAAGAAGTTATCCACTTTTTCAGGTAGTGACAGGTTCGTGACTTTTGTGGGAAAGCTGATGGTCACTAAAGGCCCACACCTTGCCATCGCGGCGATTGGGACGATACTCCTCGGTGACAAAAAGGTAAAACATGTCATCGTTGGATTTGGAGATCTCCGGGAACACCTTGAGATCCTTGTTATCGCTATCGCGACCAAAGACGTCGATAAGTTGTTTTTGATATCAAAGATGATCGACGACAAACTGAATACCAGAGATTATCTTAGCGAGTTCTACCGGGACCTTCAAGAGCGCGGCGAGTTGGATGATTACCTTGACGCCTCGGCCGATGTTGGAAAGAGGGTAATATTCACCGGCCTTCTTAGACACGACCAGATCAAACATATGCTGGCAATAACTGATATCCACCTCACCCTGTCGATCTTTCCTGAGGCATTCGGCCTTGTTGTCTTAGAAGGTACGGCAAGCGGCGCCATCCCCATCACGTCAAATCATAGTGGCTTAAAAGATGTCTTGACCAGCCTCGAAGAGAAAGGCGGCCTAGCCGATAACCTTTACAGGCTGAACTTGTCAAAGAATGCGATAGCTCGCTTAACAGGGATGATGAAGTCAATTTTTAAGATCGACGATGATGAAAGAATCAAGCTCTCACAGGCATTTTCTGAGTTAACAAGTAGTGAGTATGGTTGGCCAGCCGTTACGGAAAGATTGTTAGAACATATTGATGAATTGATAATAGACGCGAAAAATTTGTAAAGAGAAAACCAGGCGTTAGAAGTATAATGACAAGAGCTCGGCTACAAAGGGGTGGACCATAGATAGGGCAAGCGCCAGGAAAAGGCTTGATGAATTAAAAGAATTACTGCGACACCATAGTAAAAGATATTACGTACTGGACTCACCCGAGATCACCGACGTCGAGTATGACGAATTGCTGTCAGAACTATTAATGCTCGAAACCGAATATCCGGATCTCGTAACCGGGGACTCACCAAGCAGGAAAGTAGGGGCAACTCCCGGCGGCACTTTTTCAGAGATCACTCACATGACAAAAATGCTCAGCCTCTCAAACGCCTTTTCTCTTAACGACTTGGAGTCTTTTTTAAACAGAACCGACAAGGAGCTGCAAGGAGAAAAAATAGAGTTCATTTGCGAGCTTAAAATGGACGGGGTAGCCGTATCGCTTACCTATCAGGGCGGCCTCTTTACGAAAGGCGCGACGAGAGGCGATGGCCGGGTGGGAGAAGATATTACCGCAAACCTTAAGACGATCAAGTCTTTACCGCTAAGATTAACGGGAGACGGTCTTCTGTCGTCAATAGAGATAAGGGGCGAGGTTTTTTTAGGTAAAGAGCAGTTTGAAGCCATAAACCGTAAGCGCGGCGATGACGGTCAGGATCTCTTTGCCAACCCCAGAAACGCCGCCGCCGGATCTCTTAGGCAACTGGACCCTGGCGTAACGGCCAGAAGAGATCTTCAGATATTTCTATTCTCGATCGGGGACGCCAAGGGCAAAAATTTTACCTCGCAGCAAAAGGTGTTGGATCGCTTAAAAGAGATGGGACTTAAGGTCAACCCTAAAACCCGTATCGTCGATTCGATGGATAAGGCCTACCAGTTTTGTACAGAATGGCAGGAGCGAAGAGATGAGCTGCCGTACGAAATAGATGGAGCCGTCATCAAGGTAAACTCGATCGATCAGCAGACAAGGCTTGGCGAGACATCAAAAGCGCCGCGGTGGATGATAGCTTATAAATTTCCGGCGGAACAACGCCGCACGACCGTTTTGGATATAGTCATAAGCGTTGGAAGAACCGGCGCGCTGACCCCTACCGCTGTCTTAAAGCCGGTAAGGATATCGGGTTCAAGAGTAGCGATGGCAACGCTCCACAATGAAGATGAGATCAAACGAAAAGATATTCGAATCGGCGATAGCGTTATCGTTCAAAAAGCCGGTGACATCATACCTGAAGTCGTAAAGGCCGTGAAGGAAGTAAGGACCGGAGATGAGGTAGTTTTCAAGATGCCTGATAATTGTCCTGTCTGCGGCGCGGGCGTCCTAAGAGTCGCTGATGAGGTTGTTTCAAGGTGCGGCAATATTGCCTGTCCGGCCCAGACAAGAGAGAGAATCATTCATTTTGGCAGTCGTCAGGCGATGGATATAGACGGCTTTGGGCCGTCAGTTGTCGATCGCTTGCTCGAAAGTGAAGCTATTCAGGACGTGGGAGATATTTATATACTAAGCGAGGCTGAGCTTAAGGAGAATATTCCACACTTTCAAGAAAGGGCTGCCGCTAATCTTTTCAAGTCGATACAAGGCTCAAGGACCAGACCGCTATCGCGGATTCTTTTCGCCTTCGGTATCAGACACGTCGGAACACATGTGGCGGATGTCTTGGCGGAAAGATATGGCTCCATTGATAAATTAAAAGAAGCCGACCAAGAAGAGCTCGAATCAATTGATGAGGTCGGACCTAAGGTCGCGTCAAGCGTTATCAGCTTCTTAATTGAGAAAAAAAACCTGGAGACTATCGATAAGCTGGCAAAGGCCGGAGTCAGGCTGGAGGAAGAAACAAAGAGCATCCGAATAAACGCTAACTTAAGCGGCACTACTTTTGTTGTAACCGGATCTTTAAAGGCAAATACCAGAGTAGAGATGGAGAATACGATAAAGGCACACGGGGGAAGAGCAGCCTCTTCAGTAAGCAATAATACGGACTATCTTATCGCGGGCGAAAACGCCGGCTCTAAACTCAAGAAAGCAAAAGAACTTGGGGTAAAGATTATATCCGAAGATGAATTTCTCGTGATGATTGAAAAGGGAATACTAAAGGTAGATCCTGACTTAAGGACTAAGAAGGGTCAATAAATAGATGACGAGGCTTGATGTACTGTAAAAATTGTGGAAACGAGGTCGGGGACGATAGCAGGTTTTGCCGCGAGTGCGGGGGAGTGATCAAAGAACGTCCGGGCAATCAGACTGCTGCTGACGGAGGTGAACCTTACGATATAGAAGGTGAGGTCCCATGGGGTGTCGCCGATACGTTGAAGGCTCTATTGATATCGTTTGGTTTGCAGCTCGTTGCCGTCATGCTTCTTTTTCTTATTTTCAGAAATCCCTTGGACTTTACTTTTATTCTCCTGTCTCAGTTAGTCGCGTCCGGTCTAACGCTTGCAATGATCTGGGTCTTTGCGATACGAAAGTATAAAGCGCCCTTTAGCTCGCTCGGTCTGCGGTTTTCATTTAGCGTAGGACAGTTTTTTCTAGTCATACTTGCGTGGGTGATAGCGCTTGGACTGAGCGCCGCCTATGACGCTTTTTTATATACGCTTACTAAGGAGCGGCCCCCGGTTCAACCGATATTGGAAATATTCGGGGAAAATATTGTCCTTGCCTATATCGTGATCGTAATAGTCGCGCCCATAACCGAAGAGATCTTCTTTCGCGGATTTCTTTACGCGGCATTCAGAGACAAGCTTGGAGTTACTTACGGCGTCATTATTAGCGCCGCTATTTTTGGGGCGGTCCATGCGATGCCGCTGATATTTTTCCCATTATTTATCATAGGAGTTGCCCTAGCTATCCTTTATGAGCAGAAGAGATCTCTGGTAGCCCCGATACTTATGCATGCCATCAACAACGCGATGGCGTTAACGGTTTTATACATCTATAATGGTTAACGATGGAAAAGACGATATCAGCACGTGAAAAAACGCAAGAGAGAGAAAAAGCGCAACTATCAGATAAAGCGACACTTTCCGTTGACTCCAAGGGACGAGCCAAGACGATAGAAGAGAGCTCTCTTAGGACTTGCTTCCAGCGCGACAGAGACAGAATAATCCACTCCAAGGCCTTTAGAAGGCTAAACCATAAGACGCAAGTGTTTATCGCGCCCGAAGGCGATCATTATCGAACCAGGCTTACGCATACGATCGAGGTAAGTCAGATATCAAGAACGATCGCGAGGGTCTTGGAACTAAACGAGGACCTTACCGAAGCTATCGCTCTCGGCCACGATCTCGGCCACACCCCGTTCGGACATGTAGGTGAGGACGCTCTTCGCGAGATGGGTCTTGATTTTAAACACAACGAACAAAGTCTAAGAGTCGTGGATAAAATCGAGTACGAAGGTAAGGGGTTAAACCTGACTGCGGAGGTCAGAGACGGGATACTAAACCATACCGGCAGTGATCTTCCCGGAACTCTTGAGGGGCAGATCGTAAGGATCGCCGACAGGATAGCGTACGTTAATCACGATATTGACGACGCGGTAAGGGCCGGGGTCTTCCAAGAGACGGAGATACCGGCGGATACCCTGGAATATTTCGGTAAGCACCATGGGTTAAGGATCAATGCCATGGTAGTCGACTTGATAGAAGCGAGCAATGGAAGTGAAACGATCAAGATGTCTGAAAAGGGGTGGCCGATACTCTTGGCTCTTAGGGCCTACCTGACGGAGAAGGTCTACAAGAGGACGCCGGCGATAACCGAAGATGAAAAAGCAAAATATTTAATTAAAGCGCTATACGGATACTACCTGGAAAAACCCGATGAACTATCTGATGAATTCAAGCACGCGACCGAGGAAGATGTCGCTATCAATGTCGCCGATTACGTCTCCGGAATGACGGATAGATACGCGATAAAGACTTATGAAAAATTGTTTCTTCCCAAGAAATGGATGGTATAGCGATGAGATCATCTATCGAGGATAAAGAGATCGAGATATTGACCTATCAATTGGGGCGAAAGCCAAGGGGCGATTTCATGATCAGCTCGACCTGTAGTTACGGTGCGCCCTCTGTTATTACCTGTTCACCGATATTGGAAGATCAATATTTTCCGACTACTTATTGGCTAACATGTCCTACGAGAAACAAGAAAGTCAGAAGGCTTGAATCGGCGGGCTGGATATCAAGACTAAAAGAAGAGCTCGATAGCAGGCAGGATTGGATGTTGAGGCTAGAGCAATCGATTGAGGATCAGATCTCTGTCAGAAGGGGACTTATCGATCAGCTTGACGCCGAGTTGGAGGAGTCGATCTTGACTGGTATCGGAGGAACAGCGAAGCGGTTTAACGTTAAGTGCTTACACGCCCATCTTGCTGACTATATAATAACCGGAAAAAATCCAATTGGGGAGAAGGTCGCTAATCTGATCGGGGAGATCCAGTGCGAGAAGGAGTGCCTAAAGTGAAAAAGGCGGCTATCGACATCGGAACTAACTCGACCAGGCTTTTTATCGCCGAAATCAAAGAGGATGCGATAGTAGATTCTATTATCAAAGAGACAATAATCACCGGGCTTGGCAAGAACGTCGAAAAAAACGCGGTCCTGGGTAAAGCCGGGATCAAAAAGACCGTCGGTGTTCTAAAGGGCTACTCAGATATAATCAAGAAGGAGAAGGTGGGGAGAGTCCGGGCGGTCGCTACAAGCGCCGTAAGGGACGCGAAGAACGCGGATGATTTCTTAAGTCAGGCCAAGGAAAGCGCCTCAATCGATATCGAGATAATCGATGGTAAGAAAGAAGCGGGCCTAAGCTTCACCGGAGCTATCTCAGATCCGGTTATAAAGAAAAGCGGCAAAACCTATTTAGTGATAGACATAGGCGGCGGCAGCACTGAGATCGTCTATGGCGACAGGCAAAAAATTATATTTTCAGACTCCATATCCGCCGGATGCGTAAGGTTCACTGAAAAGTATCTAACAAGTGACCCACCAACGGCGGAACAGGTAAAAAAGTTAAGGATAAATCTACAGGGGCTTCTTAGTAAGCACTTTAAGAAGAGTCCGCTGGCAGATATCGATAAAAGCTCACTATCCGCGATATCGCTTGCCGGTACGGCGACATCGATGGTCTCCATAATCAGAGGATTAGAAGTATACGATCCCGATAAGGTCCATGGTTACATGTTAAGCAGGGAGCGGATAGAATTCCTGCTTCTAAAACTTTCAAGAATGAAAGTTGCCGAGCTAAAGAAATTAAAAGGTCTGCATCCTGATCGAGCCAATGTTATCGTAGCCGGGGTAGCGATCCAGGCAGAGATAATGGAATATTTCGGTCTGGGAAAGATCATCGTCAGCGAATCAGACATCCTAAACGGCATCCTCCTAGATAACGCCAGCTGATTTCTTGAGGTTTCACCTCTCCTTTGATATTCTTACAATCGCACAATGCTTAACTCTTTGCCCGAGTGGCGGAACAGGCAGACGCAACGGACTTAAAATCCGTTATTCGCAAGGATGTGCCGGTTCGACCCCGGCCTCGGGCACTATCGTTAAGCAGGGATGATGAGAAGAAAAACTCCTGTTATCTTTTTTTGAATTGGCTAAAATGCGGCCGTCTGCAACAGTTCTGCAACAATTAGCTTATGTTTTTCAATTTAGCATTAGCGCTTACTTGGCAAATGATAGCTGATTGCTTATTATGTAGTTGAATTTAAAGTAGAAAGGTATTATGAGGGGTTCTCTAACATTAACCGAAATTATTAGATATTTATTTCCCGGTTTATTGATCTCGTTCTTTTTGGCAATAACTTTTAACTCGGTTTATTTATTTTTTAAGATCAATCCTTTTAACATTATCGTAGTAGCTTTTGCAATTGGAATTTTATTCTATTATTTATATAGAGGATCATATCGATATTTACCTTATAAAAAAAAGCAAGGGCTGGACTCATTTGGCTTTCCATACAGGTTGTTCGATAATATCGATAGTAATATCGTATCTGACTACTTGGATACCTCAGATACGACATATTCGGAGAAGGCTAAAAAAGAATTTAGAGAATTTCCGTTATACCTTTATTTTATTAACAAACTAGAAAATGATAATGACAGAAGTTTTAATCAAGAATTAGTTAGACGAAACTCGGAAATACACCTACATTTTATTACAGCGTTCATACTTATCCCTTATAGCGTTCTAGCATTTTTTCTAAGGTCGATTTATGAAATAAAATACTTTTTACCTTATTCCTATTTTTCCTTATCTTATAATAATTTTGTTTTTTTTATGGTAGCTAGTTTTTTAATTGGCGTAATTATGTGTATAAAAGGTGTTTCTCTTGATTTGGAAGCAAGTAGATTTAAGTATCTTCACTTGATTGATAATCGTGAGAAATTTGATGGTATTCTTAATAAACTGGAAAGTAGTTTTATTAAGAAAGATCAACCAAGGGTTACGCCTGAGGTAGGAAAACTAAAAAGTTTCTTGTCAAGAATTGGTCTTGGTAAGTCAAGTGAAAGTCTTGAGGCGTAGAAAAACCAATATATTCTGGACGTTGTTGTTCAATAAATATAGTAAAGTTATGCTAGATCAATAGATACAAACGCTTCCTCAATTCGTTTGCCAGCACCTATTTTTCTACTAGGCAATAAATGGCTATAAGTATTTAATGTCATTGTAAGACTACTATGGCCTAATTGCTCCTGAATGAATTTCAAATCCTCTCCTGATGCGACTAGAGTGGAGGCGTAAAAATGCCTAAGAGAATGAAACGTAACTTTAGGGACACCAGCTAATTTAAGGAGTGGAAGAAACTCACGATTATAGAAGTTGGGCCAATTTAGATATGCCCCGTCATCTTTGGTAAAAACTACTTCATTCTTAGACATCTCTTTAGCG